>Ga0065721_10049338_pt1 | contig 36891 bp, 24 predicted proteins | sample Mesricmetagenome_FD_59108 | JGI IMG/M metagenome (GOLD analysis project Ga0065721, IMG submission 59108) | Mesophilic microbial community from rice straw/compost enrichment Sample: eDNA_1 v2 (version 2) | ecosystem: Engineered > Solid waste > Grass > Composting > Bioreactor | place: USA: Davis... | reverse complement strand
CCATACAGACCGATCTGACGACTTGCACATAGGCCAGCCAGACCATTCAATATATTGCCTTTTAAGCAGAGGCAACAAGATGGGTAATACCTATGGCAGCGATTACAGAAACAATAGTGAGAAGGAAACAAATTGAGCAATGTCAACCACATCAAAAAAAACAACTAAAACCAAATCGGTTAAAGTTCAAAAAGACAAACCAGTAGCGAAGAAAAACGGCGCCTCCTCTTCTTCTTCTGTTTCCGGCGCTTATTTACACCAGGCATTACAGGAACATTTTGGATTCGATTCGTTTAAAGGCAACCAGGAAGCTATCATAAAAAGCCTGCTGTCTGGAAAAGATACTTTCGTAATAAAACCAACCGGTGGCGGCAAAAGCCTTTGTTACCAGTTGCCGGCCATCATCAGCGATGGTGTGGCCATCATCATCAGTCCACTCATTGCCCTGATGAAAAACCAGGTTGACCTGGTACGCAGCTACAGCAGCAAGGATGATGTAGCCCATTTTCTTAACTCTACTTTAACTAAAAAAGAAATTCGCGAGGTTCACGATGACCTGCTGAGCGGACGCACCAAAATGTTGTATGTGGCGCCCGAAACGCTTACCAAGCAGGAAAACCTCGAGTTCTTTGCCGATCTTAAATTGTCGTTTTTTGCGGTGGATGAAGCGCACTGTATTTCTGAATGGGGTCACGATTTTCGTCCCGAATACAGAAGGCTGCGCGAAATGATGACGCAAATAAATCCCGATATACCGGTGATTGCTCTGACTGCCACGGCTACGCCTAAAGTACAAAGTGATATCATAAAGAACCTGGGATTAAAAGATCCGCAGGTGTTCATCTCTTCGTTCAACAGGCCCAACCTGTACTATGAAATTCAGCCCAAGATCAAGAAAGACCAGACCATCAAAAGCATAGTAAAGTTTATTGTGCAAATGAAGGGCAAGAGTGGTATCATTTATACCCTCAACCGCAAAACCACCGAAGAGCTGGCCGATATGCTGATGGCCAATGGCATTAAAGCCGTGGCTTATCATGCCGGGTTAGACAGCAAGCTGCGCGCAGAACGCCAGGATCTTTTCCTGAACGAAGATGTGCAGGTGATTGTGGCTACCATTGCTTTTGGTATGGGTATCGATAAACCCGATATCCGTTTTGTGATACACTACAATATTCCTAAAAGCATTGAGAACTATTACCAGGAAACCGGCCGCGCCGGTCGCGATGGACTGGAAGGAAAATGTATACTTTATTACTCCCATAAAGATGTATCGAAACTGGAGCACCTGATGCGCGACAAGCCTTTGAGCGAACGCGAGGTGGGCGCCCAACTCATCAGTGAAACCGTGGCCTATGCCGAAAGTGGTGTTTGCCGCCGCAAAATATTGATGAGTTATTTCGGAGAAGAATACAGCGAGAAGAATTGCGGTCATTGCGATAACTGTCTGCACCCCAAAGAGCAGGTAGAAGCCAAAGACAATGTATTGAAAGTATTGAAGGTAATAAAGGCTTTGGACGAGCGTTTTGCCACAGACTATGTGTTGCATATTTTACTTGGCCGCTTAACACCCAATGTTACCATGTTCCGGCACGATGGTCTTGCCGAGTTTGGTATTGGCAAAGACGATCCCGATCATTACTGGAACTCACTCATCAGACAGATGCTGCTGGAAGGCCTGCTGAGCAAGGATATTGAAGATTATGGCGTGTTAAAGATTACCAAAGAAGGAGAAGCCTTTGCCAAAAAGCCGCGCTCATTCAGTATTGTGCTGAACAATTTATATGAAGAAGCCAATGCCGACGACGACGAAGGCGCTGAAGCCGTTACCGGCGCTGCCGCCGACGACAAGCTGTTTGAGATGCTGAAAGAGTTGCGTCAGAAAGAGGCTAAGAGAAAGGGCTTACCGCCTTTTGTGATCTTTTTGGAAACTTCTCTGCAGGATATGGCCACTCTCTATCCCACTACACTGGAAGAGCTGGAAAAATGCCAGGGCGTCAGTAAGGGCAAAGCACTGCGTTATGGCAAGCCCTTTATTGAGATGGTGAAACAATATGTTGAAGATAACAATATTGTTCGTCCGGATGATTTTGTGATGAAGAGTGTGGTGAACAAGAGCGGCAACAAAGTGTACATCATTCAACAAACCGATAAGAAGATTCCCCTGGAAGTGATTGCCAAGAATAAGGGCTGGCGTATGGATGAGATGCTGGAAGAGATGGAGACCATTGCCGCCAGTGGCACCAAGCTGAACCTGGACTATGCCATTGATGAGATGCTGGATGAAAATGAGCAGGAGGATATTCTGGAGTATTTCAAGGGATGTGAGACTTCTTCGTTGCAGGTGGCGCTGGAGGAATTGTCGGATCAGGATTTTACGTGGGAGCAGTTGAAGATTATGCGGATCAAGTTTTTGGCGCAATACGGTATGTAAGCGCTTTTATGTACGTTATTCAGGATGTTTTTGACACTCATCATCAACATCCTATTTTTTTGCCCTCCAATGAACCCCGTTTCCCCTGCATTCACCGATGGGATGCGGGTTTTGATCGAATAGCCACAATTTTTAGTATATTTTCGATACTACCCAATAGGGGTTTTCGTTTAAGTTTATAGTGTACTTAATTAATCCGAACTCTAAACGAACATCCAATGAAGACCCTAATCCTCACCTGTGTGTCGTGTATACTACTGGCAGGTGTGTATATGACGCTCACAAATAAGAGCGCGGTGAGCCGGCTCTTATCATTGACCAAAACATCCCCGGCCGCCCTGACTGCCGTATCTGCCACCGAGCCGGAAAAGGAGCTACCCAAACCCAATTTCGATGCCGAGACCACTGTGGCGCCCGTACAGACCCTGCCCACCGATAACCATTCCATACCAGTTATCAACGCCACTGCTACTGAACCGGTTACCGTTTCAGAAAAACCGGTGGTTGCAGAAAACACTTCTGATGAAGATGCCGACAGCACCTGGATCGATTATTCCGTATTTCAAAAGGAGGCCGAAGCCGTAGCCGCCGCCTTTGCCAAAGCCACCGAAGTGGATGCTTCTTTACAAGTAATTGAACCTGAGAAAGAAGAAAACAGCTATGTGCATGTTCCCTTTCTGGAAGAGCTGGAAGAAGAGGAGGGACCGGCCTTGGAATCGCGCCGCCTGATCATGAAACTGAACCCCGGAATAGCCGACTCAGCCGCCCGCTTTTCGGCTCCCGACCGGTTAGAGGCCCATTCCATTGCCCGCCATGCCGTAATGATGACGCCTGTTGAGGCCGATGCTGAACCCCAGGTAGTATACGCCTCCACCCGCGCCACCGAAGCCGGCCGCGACACTTATTCCTACTCCTTATTATATGACCGCGCCGAAAGGATCAAGGCCTACGCCGCCCGCAAAGGATACGACACCTCGTACGCTTTTATGATAGACATGGGCATGAAATCGAGCAAAAAGCGCTTTTTTGTAATGGACCTGAACACCATGACCATTGTAAAACGCGGTATGGTAGCCCACGGACGTGGCAGCAGTTCATTCACGTTTAATAAGCGTTATTCCAATACAGCCGGCAGCAATTGTACCTCATTAGGGATATACAAAATAGGTGCGCAATACAAAGGAAGCTACGGCCTTTCCTACAAACTGATAGGGCTGGAAAGCAGTAACAGCAATGCGTTCAACCGCTCTATCATTTTGCATGGCATGAGCTGTATCCCTTACGATGAAAGCGATGCTCCCATTTGCCAGAGTGAGGGCTGTCCTTCGTTATCACCTGCTTTTTTGAAGGAGATCACCCCCATTATCAGTTCGCGGCAGAAGCCGATGTTGATGTGGATTTATGATCCGTTGGCGGAGAGTATGGAGGAAGGTATGGTAAGTACCCATTAAGAAACTGCAATTTTGGGCAATAATAAGCAAGCATCGCTGAAGGGCGGTGCTTTTTTATTGGGGTTTGTTTAAAGGGTCGGGAATTTGTGGCATTTTACCTGAAAAACAGTGAATTCTTTGGTACAATTTTTCAGATTTATAGGAATATACCCTATTTTTGCTGCCCGTTATCGGATGACGGTAACGGCGGCTTTTAGGGCCAGTATGGTGCGGTAGCTCAGTCGGTAGAGCAAAGGACTGAAAATCCTTGTGTCGCCGGTTCGATTCCGGCCCACACCACAGTGTAAGACAAGCGATTACGTATAAGAACGTAGTCGCTTTTTTATTTGGTACCGATTTTTTCAGGTAGTAAATAAATTGGTCTTTAAAAAACTGGGGTACAATTTCTGGTGATCGGCATGATGACGGTCATGGGGTAGATGCGGAAGTTAATTTTAGGAGAATCACCTCACACCGTTATCTAAGACATGTACAATTAAACATACAACTTAAGGCAACAACTCCTTTGAGGAAGCATATGAAACTTTTGCTGCAACAAGACAAATGCTTTTATCGGCCGCAAGCTCAATCGTACATCCGGCGACATATCATCCAAAATTAAATCGTTCTGAACCACAAGATTTAATAAAAAAAGCAAGATTCCGGCATACACAAGAGGGCAGTTTTATATTAAAAGTTGCCATCCCCTCTGAGCAATCGTTCCCAGCAAACAACTTGTTCAGCTCAATCCATGATTTACCTATAGAAAAGTCTTTAGGTAGGCAAACCATATAGAAAGAGAACTTCCATTTGAACTTATTTTTAATTGGAGTAGAGCGTCACTCAAATCGGTTCCCAAACCACAAGTACACACAAAATTGCGTTTCTTTTCAGCTATATTAATAAAATAAAAGAGCTAAAGGAATATTTTACCCCCCCAAAAGCCAGAAATCAACGATACATTTATTGGTACAGTCTCGAATTAAACGGAGATATTGGGATTGACGGCAGAAGATCTGGCTTGCCTTTTTCACTGTTTCCTGATCAACAAACTCTTTAACTGGCCAACTACCATTAGCCGCTGCCGCTGTAGGCTTCCCCACAAATTCAACAACTAACGGGAAATTGGCATACCTCCCTTTACCTCATACGCCTCCCTCCCCTTCGCAAACACCCTCGCACTTAACCCACCACCCAACACTATCTCATCCCCCTTCACCCTTAACCAACTTCCTTCCCTCAACCCAATCACCGGAATATCATTAAACACATGAAACTCTTGTATACGCACTTCCCGCGTTTCTCCCATATGCGGCAAATCCGGAATAGGATCAAGATAATGCGGGTTGATATTGAAAGGTAGCAAACCCATGGTTTGAAATGAAGGCGGGTATACAATAGGCATATCGTTGGTAGTACCCATGGTGATACCACCAATATTGGTACCTGCACTCACACCCAGGTAAGGCTTGCCCGCCCGCACCTGATTGCCCAGCTCTTGCATTAAGCCTTGCTCGTGCAGTTGTTTAACAAGCAAAAAGGTATTGCCACCTCCGGTAAAAAATCCTTTTGCCTGCTGCAGGGCTTTTACGGCATCGGGAAAGCTATGCAATCCTTTTACGCCTATGCCTATCTTTTCAAAAAAGGCAGCCGCCTTAGCGGTATATTCATCATGCGATATACCACTCGGGCGCGCAAAGGGAATAAAAACGATTTCATCAACACCGGCAAACAGCTCTTCAATAACGGGTTGCAGATATTCCAGGTACTTACCACCGTAAATAGTGGATGTACTGGCTAAAACAATATTTTTCATTTCATTCTATTTAAAAACATGCCTACCCGCCAGATATCAATTGCATCAATACGCCGCAAATATAGCCTGCATAATTACCTACTGTATAACCAAGCACGGATAACAATACGGCCACGGGTACCAGGGCGGGATGAAAAGCGGCGGCCACCAGCGATGCGGTGGGCGCCCCGCCTATATTGGCCTCGCTGGCAGTGGCCAGGAAAAATAGATGCACTTTCATCAACCGCGCTACCGCAATCATCAAAATGATATGAATACATATCCAAACAAATCCTACTGCCAGCAGCGAAGGTGTGGCAAATACATTCAGTATATTCATTTGCATGCCAATGGCGGCAATCAACATATACAGGAAAAGACTACCCACATTGGTGGCACCGGCACCTTCCAGTTTCCTGGCTCTTGTAAAAGACAGCGCCAGGCCAATGGTGGTGGAAAAAACAATCAGCCAAAAAAACTCCGAAGTAAGGTTGAATTTCTCCAGTTGAGGCGCATGCATTTTGATCATGGGCGCAATAATGCCGGCCAGGAAATTCGATAAGCCGGCAGCAGCCAGACCAATGGCTACTATGGTCATCAGGTCGGGCATGGATGGAATACGCCGGGTGGCCAGCTGGTAGCCTTCTATTTTCTTTTTTATATCATCCAGCGCCCGGTCATGGGCCTTTAAAAACCGGTTGATCTTTTGTGAGCGGGTAGCTGCAAATAATAGAGTGGCCAGCCAGCAGTTGGCTACAATTACGTCAATGGCAATCATGCCCGAATACACATCTGTCGAGGGCTTGAATACCTCGTACAGGGCGGCCATATTAGCGCTTCCGCCAGTCCAGCTGCCGGCCAGTGTGGCCAGGCCACGCCAGGCAGCATGTTCACCCTGCCCTTGCAACAGGTCGGGCGAAAACTGCGATACAAGGAGCAATGCCAGCGGTCCGCCGATAACAATACCAAAAGCACCGGTTAAAAACATAGCGCCCGCTTTTCTCCGAAGCTTCCACACTTCGTTCAAATCAACACTCATGATCAGCAATACCAGGCTCGCCGGCAGCAAATAGCGGGAAGCCACATGATATATGGGTGAGCCTTCACCGGAAATGATATTCGTCGTATTCAATATACCGGGAATAAAATAACACAGGAGTACCGGTGGAAAAATAGAATAGAACTTTTTATAGAATGGATTGCTTCCCGACGATGTGTTTAACACAAAAGCCAGTATCAGCAACAGGATTCCCAGTACCAGGGGATCGCTGGTTATCAACGGAGACGAAGCGGAAACTAATGTCATGCACTATTTTTTGTAATAATTTTATCTTTTTACCAGCCCTAGTCCGGGTCTTTCACTCAGCACAATCTTTCCGTCCTTCAGCTCCGGATCTTCATAGGGATTATTGGCCATCAGCCAGCAACTGTCCAGGTCAACCCAATCGCATAAGGGGGCAATGGAAGCGGCACCCAGTATAGAAACAGACGATTCACCCATACAACCAATCATAAGTTTCAAACCCAGTTTTCTTGCCTTTTGTATGATCTTGAATCCTTCATGCATACCGGTACACTTTACCATTTTTATATTCAAACCATGATAGGCGCCTTTTATCCTTTCCACGTCTTTCAAACGTTGCATGGCTTCATCTGCCACTATGGGCAGCGGGCTTCGTTCGGTAAGCCAGGCATGGTTATCCCACTGGTCCCGGGGCATGGGCTGCTCAATAAAGATAGTATTGCGTTCGTTTAGCCAATGAATCATATCCAGCGCCTGCTCACGATCGGTCCATCCCTGGTTGGCATCAATGGTCAGGGGTAAATCAGATACAGAACGTATGGTTTCAATGATCTCCTTGTCGTTGGGCCCACCCAACTTTACTTTCAGCTTTGTAAATCCAACGGCTTCCATCACCTTTTTACGAATCATATCGGGCTTGTCTATGCCAATGGTAAGCGTTGTGGTGGGCATGGTGATGGGATCAACACCAAAAAAACTATAACTGGGTTTACCCAATAATTTACCTACCAAATCGTGCAGCGCAATATCCACGGCAGCCTTGGCCGATGTGAGCCCGGTGGCACGGCTGTCGGTATAAGCCAGTATGGCATCTATGGCAGTAGGATCTTTAAACTGGCTAAGATCAAGGGTAGTTATAAAGCGAATAAAATCTTCCAGCGTTTCATTAAAATAATAACCGGGACCAGCTTCGCCATAACCGATTACGCCATCGTGCTCCAACTTTACATACACAGTGGTTTCTGACGTAAACGTATGTCCGGAAATAGTAAAAGGATATTTTCTTTTTAACTCAAAAAGCTCGTAGGAAATCTTCATATAAACTCTTGTTTGAAAAAAGGTCGTTGATGATCGAATTATCGTTCTACCCTGGTAAAAGGTATTCTGCCTGCCCGGGGAAGGCTAATATGTAATGTACGGACCGACTTGTCCTGTTCCATCTTGAAAAAATAGTTAGCGCGGAGGCCATGATCGAACCCCCGGAATACAAAATGGTTGTCCGTTTGCAGTACGGGTACAAGCACCAGGGAATCGCCTGCCTCGCGGTACACGGTGAGCCTGTTGCGCACCAGTTTTACTTCGATGGTAACATGGCCGTCTGCACTATAATATAGGCCGGCATAGGGTTTCAACGCATCAGCAGCAGGTGTATAGGGCTTTACCCGGTAATAACGGGCGTCTTCGCCTGCCCTGTTCACCACAACACTATCGCCGCCGGGCAGGAAACGATATACATTCTTTTCATACATAAAAACATCCGGTGTAACAGCACCCAGTACGGCCGCATAGCTCATGAGTTTTCCATCGTTCACATGCAGCTTCAGAAAATCTGATTCGTCTTCCACATTCAGGTACACACCGGCTTTTTCGGCCAGCCCGTCAGCTGTATGGCCCTGAGTTGAAGCGGTTCCTGATTTTTTATTGCCCCGAATACGGCCGGCCTTTACGGCCGCTACCTGCCAGGGCGCTTCCTTTTTTTCTTCACCAAAAAATATGGTGGCAATATCTTTTTTGAGTTCAACAGTTGATATGTCCTTGTTATTGCTCATATAGGCAACCGATAGTGCAGCCGATGGATAATAAGCCACCAATGCGCGATAACCTCCCAGCAATCCGGAATGTGTGATCTCGCGCACACCATTTACATTCAACACATGCACACCGCCATTGGCATAACTAATGGTATCGCCATTATTCAATACATAGCGTTCCAAACGCAGGTCGGCTATACGCTTTCCTGTTTCGCTGTTGTGAATAAACTGATTCCATTTTGCCAGGTCGCCGGCCGTGGTGAGCAGGCCTGCAGCACCATAGGTTTCATCCAGTATGTGGGTGAGCTCATAACCATGTGCCGTACCGCGATATCCCGAAGCCATATTTTTTACAATACTCATAAAACCCCGCTCAAAAGTTGAGTGGGTCATGCCGGCCGGTAACAACAGGCTGTCCCGCACAAAATGAGCAAAGGACCTGCCCGTTAGCCGCTCCACCACAATCCCCAGCAAATCGTAACCGGCATTGGTATACGAATACCTTTCCCCAGGTTTGTAGTTCAGGCTTTTTTGACGGCAGATGGTGCGTATGGCATATGCCTGTGTGTATAACTTATAGCCGGTTGGCCAGCTGGTGATGTAGGAAACATTTCTCCAGTCTTTTAACCCGCTGGTATGTGTAAGCAGGTGGCGGATGTTGATTACATGACCATAATCCGGCAACTCGGGTACATATTTCCTGATATCATCATCCAGCGATAAGCGGCCATTCTTCACCAATAGCAACACAGCAGCAGCAGTAAACTGCTTTGATACAGAAGCGGCCTGGAAAACCGATTCGGCGGTAATGGGTGCGCCCAGTTCCAAACTGGCCGAACCAAACACCTTGCGGTAAATGGGTTTGCCATAGCGGGTGATCACCAGCACGCCCCCCGGCTCGTCTTGCGGACGGCCGGCAAACAAAGCATCCAGTTGTAATACGGTATCTCTTGAAAGTTGTGCATAAGCACCATTTCCCTGCAGCAATACGATGACTGCCGCCAGTACGGTTACTAATAGCTTCATGAATGATCTGGTTGGGTGTTAAATACTTCTTTTAGGGAAAAAACACAATCCAAAACGAATTGAATTCGATAATGCATTTCTATCTGTTCCATTGCCCGACGGAACAATGTAGGCGAAATTGAATGCGAGCTTCTTATAAAAAACACCAAAACCGGCGCTCAGATATTTTCTGCCTCCATACACTTCGCTCTCTGTAAAATACCCGGCACGCACAGCCAGCAATTGCCTATACAGATATTCAGCTCCGGCCGAAATACTCAGTGCGCCATTGCTGAAACCTTCGCCATAGCTTTGCATTACACCATAGTCCAGGTATTTGGCCATACCATTGTCTCCGGCTGGTATCTCCGGCACCAGCGACTTGTTGAAATCAGCAGCCAGCATCAGCTTGTGATCTTCTTCCAACGGCAATGTATACGCCACACCAGCGCCAATCCTTGCAGGCACAAAACCATTATTCCCATTGTCCTGGCCATAACTGATCTTTGCCGAACCGATATTGGCAATGATAAGTCCGGCGGTCAATCCCTTTCCTTCTTCATTGGTACCATTGTAGTAAGCAGCTATATCGGCCAGCAGGGCACCACCTGCGCCGGTGGAACTGTTGGTAACGGTTTGCCCTAGAGAAGAACGAACATAGCGGAAAGCAGCAGCCACCGAAAATTTATCCGACAGAAGTCTGCTGTACGCAACATCAACGGCCAACTCGTGGGGCGTAACCAACTGCACCAGGGTATTGTTATAATCCCTTTCTTCTACTTTGCCCGCGTTGAAATAACGGATAGAAGCAGATACGGCTTGTTTTTCATCTATTTTTTGATAACCTGCCAGGCTAAGCAGGTAGCTGCCCGAGGTAATATCGCGCAACCATGGTGCATAATCCACCATAAATGCATTTTCGTCTTTTGTAAATACCAGTTTGGCGGGGTTCAACATACCCGAAGCGGCATCGGGCGATGTGGCCATGCCTGTTTCGCCCAGGGCGGCGGCCCTGGTATCGGGCGCTATCCTGAGCATAGGTACAGCCGTAGCAACTTCTTTTACCGTGCCGTTGTTTTGGGCGCTGGCGGTATAAGTACATACAAGCAGGCAGGCAATTACCAGCAGCGACAACTTGTGCATGGCCCGGCCGGCAGTCATAAAAGCAGTTATATATGTATGTGTCATGGTTTTTAACTTTTATCTTTTGATGATCTTTTTATCCAGCTTCAACCCGCTTCCTTTCACGTTGATGATATACACTCCTGGAAGCAGTCGGTCGGCGGGGATGGAAAAGCTGTTGGCGCCGGGAAGCAGCTCCACATTGGCTGCGTATACAGGTATGCCATTGTTGTTGTATATGGCCAGGGTAGCTGTTTGGGCATGGGTCATATCTACAGTAACCTGCAACTCGGTATTGCTGCTGAACCAGGCTTCAAAAGCAACCCTGGCAGCCGGTACGCGTACAGCCGGTATAATGGTAAGTGTTCCGGGCAGGTAGCTGATATTGTAGTTATTCGATGCAGCGCCCGATGCAGTCAGCGGATACTCACCTAATGGAGAATTGCTGGTAGCCGTGGTGGTAAAAGTGGGTTTATTGATCAGGCTACTTTCAGTATCTCCATTCACCAATCCTATATAGGTAGCAGTAAATACAGGGAATTCGGCGCCCTGCTGCACACTCACGTCATCGGGCCTGATGGTGAGCTCAGCTTTTTCAACGGTGAGGGTCACACTAACCGGTTCAGCCGCCAGGTATTGCTCGTTGCCTGGTTGGCTGGCGATGATCTCTGTGGTTCCGGCTCCTACTATCTGCACCTGGTTATTCGATATGATAGCCACATCTGTATTACTGCTGGTATAATTTACCGGCAAACCCGAGCTGGCGGTAGCGTTGGGACTAAAACTGGCATCGCCATAGGTTTTGGTAATATTACCTGTAAATGTAATGGTCTGGGGAAGGTTTCCTGTTGGTTCAGGGTATTCGAAAGCGCCCATATCTACCGTGCCAAATGCAATGCGTTCGTTGCCATCCAGGTCTTTGGTGGCTTCGGCAGGCACGCTGCTGTTGTTGCCGGCGTCTTTAGCCGGGCTGGTTGGCTGCAATCGTAAAAAATCGGTAGTGTTGGCAGGGTCAATGCTCACAAATTGCGGGTCAACGCCTACCAGCAATCCGTCAACACCATTTGTTCCAAATGTTTGGGTAAGCGAATGGGTAACTACTGAATTGGCTCCTGAAGTTATATCGGGCGCTCCTTCATTGGAAGTATTACTATAAAAGATAGAGTTGCTTACAGTAGCTAATGTAGTTTGACTGTTGAATACACCCAGCGCGCCGCCATCTGCCACGGTTTTATTGCCATAAAAAGTGCAGCCCGATATGGTGGCACTGGTATTATTGGATACAAAAATTCCACCACCACCCAACGTTGAGTGTTTGCCTTCATTACCATAGAATACAGAATTGTATACCTGGGCAATGGTATTGGGTTTTTCAGCGCCGCCGGCACTAAAAAGGAACAGGGCGCCACCGGCACCTGTTGCCGTATTTTCCAGAAAATACAGATCACCCAATTTGTAGTTGGTATAACTCGATATATATGCGGCTCCGCCCGATGAAGTTGCTGTATTTTTTGAGATAGTACCGCCCGTTATAGAAAAATTATTGAAGTCTTCAGAGCCACCCACCACATAAAAGGCGCCCCCGGAACCGGTTGCCTTGTTTTCGGTAAATTCGGCGTTGGTAATGGAAAAATTGGTATAGGTGTCTAAATACATGCCGCCGCCTGCGCCACCTGCTCCATTGCGCAAAAAGCGAATCTTGTCGATGGTAGCCTCCGAAAACCGCGCTGCATTACCCAAACCGTACAAAGCTCCGGCCAGTGCGCTGGAAGTATTTTCGGTAAATGTGATGTCGTTGAGGATAGAACTTGTATAAGTAGATAAGAATAAACCACCTGCCCTGCCGCCAAGGGCTTTGTTCTTTAAAAACTGTACGTTCGTAAGTTTTGAAATATTATTGCTGGCTGCATTTCCCAGTATAATCATGCCACCTGCACTGGCCGAAGCCTCGTTTTCCGAAATTATCACATTCTCCAGCACCGGGTTTGAAAAATGGTAAGCATAAATGCCTGCGCCGCTGTTTTTGCAGGTGTTGCCGCTAACAGTAACATCGGTTAACGAAAGGGTATTGATGGAATCGGCATTACCTACAGTATAAATACCCCCGCCTGAACCTCCGGCGCCGGCCGGTGCGTCGGATTCATTGTTCGATATAACCGATGCGCTTATTGAAATACCACTGTTTATAGAATAAATACCGCCTCCATTGCCGTTCATATTGGTGGTTTCGCTTCTGTTTTCGGTAACAGTAATATGGTTGAAAACGGCCTTGCTGCCTCTTGTAAAGATGCCGCCGCCCGATGTGCGGGCGATGGTTTGACCGTCCATCACCACGGTACCCTCACCATTGGCATTGCCACCGGTAATAATAAAACCATCCAGCAGAGTAGCGTTGGTATTATTTATGGATATCACAACGTGATGCGCATTATCCGATGCATCGCCTGTTACACCTATATCTCCGCTTAATATAGTTGGATTGGCCGCTGTATTTCTTTCTGAAAGCATGGTTTCGGTACCGGCAAAACCGCCATAAATTTTCACACCCTCTTTCAATACAAAGGCCACATCACGTGCGCCAATGGTTCCGGTGGCTCCGGGCAAACTACCCGGTTTGTAGGTGCCGGCAGCTACCCAAATTTCATCACCGGCCGCGGCGGCGTTGATCATATCCTGCAGGTTGCCCGATGCATCGGCCCAGCTGGTGCCCGTACCGGAAGCACCGGCTTTTACATAATGTATGCCCGTCCAGCCACTTGCGCCCAATGAACACAAAAGACTGGTAAGCAGCGTTAAGGTTACTATCCATTGTTTCATAAAAAAATATTCTTAGGGGTATTAAGCATTATGAAAAACTGTTTATGCCACTGGTTAAAAAAGATCGGTAGCTGGCCAGGGAGTAGACGAATCGTTCACGGCAGGCCATATCAATTTGTCCAGATCGGTATTGAAATTACCGGTGGCGCCAATATTAGTAAGAATGGCCCAGCAATAACCCGAGGTGGTACGAACCATCCAGGTACGGGTTCCATTATAGGTGCCGCCATGATACCAGTTGCCCGAAGCGCTCACCCGCAACCCGCAGCCATAGTTTTCGCTGGCGGGCGTGGTAGACGACATCTCGGCTATCATATCATTATTCAGCATATCCGGAACGGTGGGAAAACCATCTACACGCACCAGGAAGCGCATCAGGTCGGTAGCTGTTGCCAGCCAGGCGCCGGCGCCGCTGATGCGGGTGATTACACCATCCGCATAGCCGTACGGGTTAGAACCATAATATTTTACTTCATCCGGCTTTCTGCCCGAAAGGGTGGTAGCGCCTATCTGCATATTGGTAATACCCGCCGGCTTCAGGATATTTTCCTTCACATAGGTTTCGTAAGGCAGGCCGGTTACCTTTTGTATTACATGCGACAGGATAAAGAATCCCACATTGGAATATTCCAGGTTGGTACCCGGCGGATTGTTCAGCGGCCGGTTATCCAATATCCAGGTCAACAGATCGTCTCCATTCAGTTGCGGTTGCGCAAACATGGGATCATTGCTGGCATTGCCCCAACCGCCGCCTGTGTGGTGTAACAGGTGCCCGATGGTAATTTCTGTTATATAATTCCCATAGGGTTGTGTGCCAAAATCGGTTCCCAGCACAGCGCCGGTACCAAATACCTTATCGTTCATCGACAGCTTTCCTTCCTGGATGAGCTTCATGATGGCCGAGGAGGTAATCCATTTACTAAGACTGGCTATACGAAACAGACTTTTTGTAGTTGCCATCTCACCTTTTTCCTTATCGGCATAACCATAAGCTTTAGCATATACCAGTTTGCCATGGCGGGTGATGGCCAGCGATAAAGCCGGAACATTATATTTCGACATGAATACGGCAATATCGTCGTCCACCTTTTGAATAACCAACGACGTATCCGGCTTATTCGGTTCCGGATCGGGGATATCAATAGGGGGCAGCGGGTCGGTGCCACTTTTCGAACAGGCTTGTACAATCAGTACACACCATAGTACCAGCCAGCTTAATTTGGTTAGTTTCATATATTCGTTGTATCTGGATTATTAATGATTGATATAAGTGATCAATTCACCCATCCCGGGTTTTGTTTAATATTGGAATTGTAATTGATCTCCCGCAAGGGTATGGGCATGATCAACCTGTCGTTGGGATAGGTGATGGTCCTTTCTTCTACCGACCTGATATGCCTGACGTCCTTTTTACGTCGGGTAAGATCGAAGAAGCGGTTGCCTTCAAATGCCAGTTCCTTTCTTCTTTCCAGTAATATTCTTTCTACCAGCGCATCGCCCGAGAGGGTAATACCGGCTTCGGAAGGATCGGCCCGCTGTACAATGGTGTTCAGATCGGCCTGCGCCAGGGCTGTTTTCGAAGGATCGGTCTTGCCAAGTTCTGCACGCGCTTCGGCCCTGATCAGGTATACTTCCGACAAACGCAGCACCTTGATATGGTCTGAATTATTGCTGGCGCCTCTGGGATATTTTTTAACAAAATAGGCCGGGCTTTCAAACACATTAGTGCCCGATGTACGTTCACCTACCTGTATCAGTGAGCGGCGTATATCACCAACGGCATATTGCGCATACAGGTCGCCGGTAGCCAGTGCTTCGCCATACTTCGTCTGTTCATATAAATAACCGATACCATTGCTGCCCGGGTTATCGGTAGCGGTATTCACCACTTCAAAAAGCGATTCTGTACTAAAATCGGCATTCCAGCTGGCCACATAAGCCGACCTGGTGAGCAGGCTATACGGACCGTTTATGGCATCGGTAGCATATTTTTCAGCCATTTGCCAGTTGCCCATATACAGGTACACTTTCGACAGCAGGGCGTTTGCCGCGGCAGGTGTAAACTTGCCCTGCTTGATGGGTGCATTCATGAACTGCAGTGATTTTTCCAGGTCTGCTATAATTTGACGGTACACTTCAGCTACGGTGGCACGGGGTGGCGAAATGATCTCGGTTTTTACTTCGGTAATGATGGGTACACCGGGATGGGAGGCATCGGAAGTATAATTATAAGGCTGGGCAAACATACGCACCAGGTCAAAATGAGCCAGTGCCCGTATGCCATACATTTCACCCAATAACTGGTACACAGAAGGTGTAAGTTCCAATTTGGCGCCACCCTGTATTGCCAGCGTGGCATTTACAATTACCTGGTACATGGCTGTCCAGGCGCCGGAAACATAACCGTCTCCGGCACTGATAGCAAAATTGTCCTGGGGCAAATAGCGGCCGCCGTTCAACCGGCTGATGAATACATTATCACCCAACAGGTCGGGCAGCAGCGTGAACGTACGGTTATAGTAGTCCACATTTTTAAAAGGCACATAAGCGCCATTGGCGGCAGTTGTTAACGAGGCCAGGTCGTTAATAGTCTCTAATAAGGGAACAGACTGCGGATTCTTTAATTCGAGGAAGCTTTTGCTGCACCCGGTAAGTGCAAACACCAGCAGCACGATAATTAGTTTTGGGTTCATATACTCAAATATTTTTGATTGGTGTTGATGATGGCGAAACAGCTTTTTATAAAGAAATATCCAGTCCAACCAGCAATTGACGCGCTATAGGCAGGTTTTGGTTCAGAACACCGCCTACATAGGTCTCAGGGTCCAGTCGCAACTTGTCGTCTTTTACATAAGTAAACAGGTTGTTACCTCTTAAATAAATCGTGGCGTTTTGAACTACCTTATTGCGGGGGATATGATAAGAAAGGGTCACATCGCGCAAACGTATATACGAAGCATCGTACAGGAAGCGGGAAGAGACATGGCTTGATAAACCGGTTTGTGAACCACCATATACGATCTTGGGCGATGAAGCAATGTCGCCGGGTTTGCGCCAGCGGTTATCATAATCTACCCTGGCAATAGCGCCATAATCACTTACACCGGCCGAGCCGTCTGAAGAGGTGTACGATCCCCAGCTGTCGTATACCTGACCGCCCCAATGCACATACAACATAAACGACAGGCTGAATCTTTTAAATTCAAATGTATTGGTGAGGCTGCCAAAGAATTTGGGCCGGGCAATGCCCTGTTTAAACGAGCTGGCAGAATCGTAATTGGTGGTAACCGAATTTTTTTCACCGTTGCGATACCATAAACCGTTGCCGGTTGCGGGATCTACCCCCGCCCATCCTGGCATATAAAACTGGTAGAAGTCGCCGCCAATCTCGCGGTTGTATACCCCACTGATCATATTGCGTACCCCACCCAGCGACGTGATGGTATTTTTACCGGTAGATATATTGAAACTGGTGTTCCAGGCAAAACCATCAGGCTTTGTAGCCACGATATTCTTCGAGGTAAGCGCCAGTTCTATACCGGTATTCTCCATTGAGCCTATATTCCTGTTTTGCGTCGTTACACCATTGGTAGCCGATACACCGGCGTTTAACAGCAGGTCGCTGGTTACTCTTTTATAATAATCGAACGAGCCGGAAAGCCGGTTGCGGAACAGGGAGAAATCCACACCAATGTCGAAGGGCCTGTTCTTTTCCCAGGTGAGGCGCTGGTTTTCCAACTGCGACAACACATAGGCCGGCGTATTGTTATATACGGCGGTGGTCGTATACAATCCGTCTACACCATACCATTCGTTGTACAGGTTACCATTGATACCGAAGCTGCTACGAAGTTTCAATTCATCAATAAAATGCAGCGGCTCCATAAATTCTTCGCGGTGCATATTCCAGGCAAAACCTATTGAACCAAATTTGGCATACCGCACGGCGCTGCCAAACATCGAAGAACCGTCTATTCGGCCGGTCAGGTTCAGAATAAAACGGCTGTCGTAACCAAAGCTGGTATTCAGGAAATAAGATGCCAGTGTGGTGGCAGCCATATCGCTCCAGGCTATATAGGGTTTGGAGGCACTGCTAAGGGAATACAACCCTTCACGTGCAAAATCATCGGCCTGGGTGCTTACCCTTTTACGGGTTCTTTTTTGCGCTTCCTGGCCCAGGGTAGCATCCAGGTTAAATGCGCCCAGGCGTTTATTATATTTCAGTAAGTTGGTAATATTCCAGTTAATCAGGGTGGTGGTGTAGTTGGCGCCCCGGCCATTCATTGACATACCGTCTCTCCAAAGCGGGCTCCAATAGCGGTAATCGTCTGTATAGCTCATATCAATAGCTACCTTGGTTTCCGCTACCAGGTTATCGATCAGTTTTAACTCCAGGCCCATATCACCCAGCATGGAGTAAATACGCGTATCGTACACGTTTTCCCGGCGAACGATTTCGGGGTTATACTGGATGGAAGAATAAGAACCATCAGCATTATAAGGAGCCACCCAGGGTACCAGCCTGTACAGGCTTCGCACAGGATTGGCGCCCAAACCGGCATTGCCAATGGTGCTGAGCTTTTGATAACTGGGGGCAAAACCCATGTTAAAGGTCAAACGTTTGGAGGCGGTATTCTTCATGCGGAAGCGGGCATTGATGCGTTCAAAACCCTGACCTTTTGTAACCGCGTCCTGTTTATAATATCCGGCAGATGCATAGTACGTATTCTTCTCTGTTCCGCCAGAGGCAGAAGCCGTGTATTGCCTGAACTTTCCTTTTTGCGTAATTACATCGTACCAATTGGTATTTACATCGGGTTTCAATCCCTGGCTCAGCAAAAAGTCGTAAGCATCTTCCGGGGTAGTGATATTGGCCAGTGCCGTGGAATTGCTGTTGATAACGCCTTCAACAAGCAGCTCTGTCATTTCACTGGTGGTGAGCAGTTTATTGCGGCTGTTGAGGGCCACCTCGCTAAAACCTTCCTGTGCGGCAATATTGAGTTTTGTTTTTCCGGCGGCGCCGCTTTTTGTGGTGATCATAATAACACCATTGGCAGCGCGTGAGCCATAGATAGAAGTGGCCGAAGCATCTTTCAATACCGTTACCGATTCAATATCGTTGGGGTTGATGGCAGCCAACGGATTGGATGAAAAAGCCAGCACAGTAGGCACCATATCGTTGATGGGCACACCATCCACTACATACAGCGGGGAGGAATTGGCGTTGATTGATCCGGTTCCTCTGATCCTGATATTACCGGCTGCACCGGGTTGTCCTGTACCCGAAGTAGATTGTAAACCGGGCACATTTCCCTGCAAACTTTCCTGGAAAGAAGCCCTTGGTTTTCCTTCCAGCGCTTCGGCATTCACTACCGTTGCCGAGCCGGTATACGAGGCTCTTTTTTGTTTGCCATAGGCTACTACTATTTCCACTTCCTGCAACTGCGCTTCGACTTGGCTGAGGCGAATGGTAAGCGTACCATTGAAACTGGCTTCTGTAACCTTTAACTCACGGGAATTGTATCCCACAAAGCTCACCACCAGTATATCGCCTGCCGATGCGTTGATGTTGAAAGCACCTTTGGTATCGGTAATTGTAGACAGTTTACTGCTCTTCACCAGGATGGTAGCACCGGGCAGCGGCGTACCATCTGTAGATAACACCACACCCGATACAGGCGGTAGCCGGTAGGTGGCCTGTATGGCCGGCGGTTCATTTTTTACAGGTGATGCAGGCGCCGGCTTTTCACTAACCACCACAATTTTGTTGCGAATGGTATAGGTAAGGGGCTGGTTCCTGAATAGCAGTTCCAGCACTTTTTCGGTGGGCTGGTTTACTACTTTGATGTTAACAGGCGCCGCCTTTCTAATCTGGTTATCGGTGTAGGCAAACGTGTAATCGGTTTGTCTTTCAATAGCCTGGAAAGCGGCTTCCAGGCTGGCGGCGCGTAAATTCAGCGAAATTTCCTGGGCCGGACTTTTGGCTGAAACCTGCAAAAAGGCAGTGAGCCATAAGAGTACCGAAATCTTCATCACCCGCAGCGTTTTTATGAAATTCGGGCGCACCTTAATAGATCTACAACCCTTGCCCAACAAGGAATGCAGTACGGAAAAACGCAAGAACAGCATGTCAGTTAATTTGGTTTTTAATAAAATGACTCCCCCGGGGCTAGCTGGTAACTAACCCGAATAGGTATTCTTAATGATTAATTGGCAAGAAAAGAATCGTTCAACGCAGCATCATGCATGGCAGGCTGGTCAGGGCCTCCATGGCATGGTTGCTGGTCACTGGGTAATGGTAATTTGTCGTCCCTCAACCCTGAACTTTACCTGTCGTGTAAGTTCAAAGGTCTTCAGGAATTCGGACAAGGGTAAGTCTCTTAATATTTTTGCATTGAATTTGTCGTCGGGCATGGTTTCTATCTTAACATCCACATTGTACCAGCGGGCAGCCTGGCGCATAATTTCTGCGATGGATTTGCCCCGGAAATAAAAATATCCGTTTTTCCAGGCCATGTCGGCTTCAATATCTGCATTGCTCACTTTTATGGCGCCCGTTTCATCTACCCGGGCCTGCTGACCGGGTGTAAGCACCCGTGCCCTCCCGCCTGAAGCAATACGTACACTACCGGATAACAAAGTGGTTTTTAAACCGGGTTCATCACCATAACAATTCACATTAAAGCGGGTGCCCATTACCGTTATCTCCATACCTTCGGTAGATACAATAAATGGCTGTCTGGTGTTTTTGGTTACTTCAAAATAAGCTTCACCTGTTATTTTAACCGTTCTGTTTTTTCCTGTAAATGCAGTAGGATAAGTGATACTGCTGGCGGCATTCAACCAAACCCTGGTGCCATCTGGCAGGGTCAGCTGGTATATGCCTCCTTTTGGTGTGCTCATGGTATTATAGCCCACTGCCTTTTTATGGGCATCAATGGGTGTATAAATAATCTCGCTGTCTTTTTTAATCACTTCACTTCCCTGCTGCATGGCCAGCTGGCCATTGGCAGCGTTGTCCAGTACAATCGTACGGCCATCGGCCAATGTAAGTATGGCCTTTTGTGTGCCTGGCGCAATATCGGTTGCCTGCATGGCCGCAGAATCTGATTGCATGGCCGGGTGCGGTTCGGGACGTTTCAATAAAAAGATACCTGCTATAACTATTATAGCCACCGCGGCTGCATACCGGAACCAGGCGGTTTTGAGGAAATGTATCCGATGCACTGGTTTGGTAGCTACCGGCCCAATATCGAGCCTTTTCAGCACCTTGTGTTCCGGCAATTTCGTTTCCTCTTTCAGCGTAGCATACCGGGCCAGCTTTTGTTTCAGCACGTTTATATTGGTCAGCTCCCGGTACCTGGCCTTATTGGCGGGCGAGGCTTCCAACCAATCCTGCAGCAGTTTGCTTTCTTCAGCATTGAGCTGTGCGCTGAGCTTTTTGACCAGTAATTGCGCCAGTTGATCTTCCGTCAGAGCCATAACATGTGTGTGTTTAAACGCGCTTTTAAATAAATACAAATACGATTATAAGAATGTGCAAAACAGCGAAGAAAAAATTTACATATTTAATAAAATACCAGCCGGCGCCCGATACGCACAATAATGCTATTATACTGAGCAGGTGCACTTTAAACCATTCCTGCATTAAAAGAATGGCCCGGCGTTTCTGGCTGCGCACGGTGGCGGGAGAAATGGATAATTGCGCCGCTATTTCTTTTGGAGAAAGGTCCTGCAGGTATAACCGGAATATTTTCCGGCATTCATCGGGTAATTGTTCCATGGCACGGTGCATCAGGTGCAGCATTTCGGTTTCTACCCGGTTATAATCAAATCTGTCCTGCCCTTCCTCTGCCATGGCGCCATATTTTTCCAGGTAGTCTTTTTGCCGCTCTTTAAATTGTACCAGATTAATGGCGCTGTTTTTGGCGGTTAAATAAAGAAAATTACGAATATGGGATTCAGATGAAAAGGTGGTTCTTGACTGCCAGGCCTTTAAAAAACTTTCAGCCACCACATCTTCTGCCTCCTGGCGGGTAAGTGGAAAGCGCGTCACAAAATACATCAATCGGTCCTGGTACTGATTAAACAAGTGGGAGAAGGCCGATTGATCACCTGCCGCAATGTGCGCCACCCAATCCTTTTCATTGTATAAATCGCTCAAAACAAAAGCTACGTTTGATGTAATTCATGGTAAACTTAGTAAAAACCTTTTATATCACTTTATCCTCACCCATTCACACACACAATTGAAACGCACGGGCAAACTGTTCCCCACCCCCTTACAAACAATTTTCTTCCCCCTTTTAAAAAAGGCCTCATTTTTGTTTACAGTTCGCCATACGATCCAATATTTGGTATGAAGAATTTATTTGCGTGCCTATTGCTCTGTGCGTTCATTTTGGCGATAATACCCGCCGCAGCTACTAACTATTATGTCGATGCCTCTGCTACGGGCTCCAATTCGGGTGCCTTCACCGATCCATGGCAATCAATAGCCGACATCCCCGCCACCATCAATTTTTTCAAACCGGGCGATACCATTTTTTTCAAACGGGGACAGCAATACACGGGTACCCTCTCTGTCAACAGCTCGGGCGCCCTGGGCGCACCCATTGTATTCATGCCTTATGGTTCGGGCAGTGCGCCTGTTTTGCAGTACAACCTGGCCCATCCCGCCGATCCATTACTCACCAATAGAATGATTATTCGACTCAACCAGGTAAACCATGTTGTAATTGACGGCTTTGAATTGACCGATGCCACTATTCCGGCAACTGATCACAGCATCACTGCTAATGTGGCGCATGGCGTGTTTATCTACGGCGGACCAGGCGGCAACTACGGCAGCTATAATGTGATAAAGAACTGCACCATTTCCAGGCTGGCTTCGGGCGTAAGTATCGATGGCGGCCGCTATAATACCGTCACCCATTGCACCATCCGCAATATGCGTATGGCGGTAAATACTTCATGGATGAATGGGGACGATCATGGCGCCGTTGGCATTACGCTGGGCGGTTCAAATAATACCATCACCCATAATACCATCCAGGATTGCTGGGCCAGCAGCTTCGATTATCAATACGATGGCGGCGCTATTGAAGCTTTCGGCTCGGTGAGCAACAATACCATCATGTACAATACCATTACCAATAACCTGGGATTGATGGAATTTGGCAGCAATACGGGTGCCCAGGCGGCCAATAATATCGTTGCCTACAACCTGCTGGTCAATAATGGACATTTATTCTGGATCAATACCAACAACGGGTTTGGTGTAAATGTCAGTTACCTGCAATTCTATAATAACTATGTTATTGAAACCCTTATATCGCGCCTGCCCGATGTAAGAAACCTTATAGGCATATCATCTATGCCTACAGTGCCCAATACCATCATTATGAAGAATAATATATTCTGGCTGGCCACGCCCCTGAATATTACCGATCCGGTAACCCAACCCTTTAAAGGATCAACCCTTACAAATCAAAACAATATCTATTACCTCAACGGCGGCAGTCTGGGTTTTACACTGGATGCATCGGAAAGAATGATACAGGAGGATGAGCCACCATTCAAAGACATGTATAGTTACAGCAATCCCATTCAATGGAATTATACGTTAAATACATCAGGTATAGCCATCGACTTCGGCCAGGATGTTGGTATTCACAAAGATTTTTTTGGCCATGTCATAGTGAATGCGCCCGATGCAGGTATGGCAGAATATAGCTTCGATGATGTATTACCCCTTCAGTTTATTTCCTGCAAAGGTTGGGCAGTTGCCAATGGTAACATTATAACCTGGGAAGTATCCAACGACCCGGCCAGCCGTTTTGAAATTGAAAAAAGCCAGGATGGAAATAATTTTATCAGGATTGCTACGGTTAATTATGATGCCAACTCTGTTCAATACGAATTCAATGATAAGGAAGTGACAGCCGATGTACAGTTACCGTATTAAAGTAATAGAACCCAATAACAGCCATTCTTACTCACCCACTATCATCATTAAAAACAACAATGAGGCAGAAAAATTATTGATTTCACCTAACCCGGTACAGGCAGAACTGTACCTGAAAATCCCGGGAAGTAATTTTGTACATAAAGAACTGATGCTGGTAAATAGTGCGGGCGTAATTGTTCAAAAACAACAACTCAATGTAACAAACAATCAGGTAAAACTTAACCTGGGCATGCTACCGGGTGGTGTTTATATCATACAGGTAACCGATCATAGAACCGGCAGGAAATATACAGGCAGTTTTACAAAAGCTTTTTAGTTTTCTCCACCATCCGCATTATCGACCGGCTGTTGTTATACAAATGCACTTCGTTCAAATCGATCCAACGTACGGCCAGGGCTTCTGAATTGGATGGTAGATCCCCGGCTGTCATCTCGGCTTCCAGCAAAAACCTGATGTCATAGTGGGTGTGTTCAGGAATATCGTTACGCCGGGGAATGATATGATTGTTCACATCAAAAATATGGTTATTCACAGCGCTTACGGCAAGCCCGGTTTCTTCCACCGCCTCTTTTAACGCCACTGCCTGCACATCGGGATCACCATCACAATGCCCGCCCGGTTGAAACCATTTATCCAGTTTTTTATGATGCATCAACAAGGTATGCGTTCTTGCACGATTAACGATCCAGCCCGATCCGGTAACATGCCCGATCAATAAACTTCGTTCAAAACAATCGGGGTTTTGTTTGATGAACTGCACAGTATCTGCTGTCATCCATTTTTCCTCCTGGTCATGTGTATTGTACATCAACAACAATCGTAAAACAGGATCCCGCTTCATTATTTCAACACAGGTTGTTTCAACATTTCTTTGATCACTGGTAAAGCTTTTTCCACGCCTTCCTGCACCGGCAGTAATACCGGTATGCCAAATTTTGCCTCATATTCCTGCTGGTATTTATAAGCATCTTCATTCGACATATCCATGGTGTTTAATACCAATGAAACTACTTCGCTGCCATACATATTGATCAGCGCAATTTCGTTTTCCAGCGGTGGTATCTCACCCCAATGCGTACGGCCGGAGAAGTATTTACGCAAGGGAGAAAATACCAGGAAGGTTTTTTTGGCGTTGCCCGAGATTAAATATTCCGAACCACAGGGTCCCGAAGGATTGCGCAATCCCGCCTGGCCTTCCAGGAATATGATATCGGGTTTTTGTTCGTTATAAGCACGCAGTATCTGGTGCTCCAGTTCGCCGGCTACAAAATCGTTCACGGTACTATCCAGGATAAATCCATATTTGCCATCCTGCATCCAACCGGTTTGACCGGTGAAGATCATTTCGGCGCTGATGCCATGCTCACGACAAGTATCTCTCAACATCCTGGTGGTTGTGCGTTTACCCAAATTGGTTTCGACACCCAGCACAGCCACAATAGGGCTGGTCACCTTGAACACATCGCCCGTCCAGAAATGCAGCTCTTTGCGGTCCCTGGGTTTGCGCACGTCTATGATCTCTACGTTGTTTTCATTGGCCAGTTTTTTAAATTCATCTCTTTCGCTCAGAAAATCGTGCAGGCCGCTAACAATATGCATTTTTTCCCTGATACATTGAGCTACCACCTCGTTCATTTCTGTGGGCAATTGTCCGCCTTTGGGGGCAATGCCCACAATACAATAATCCACCCGTCCGGTATGCGTCAACGCATCCTGTACGGAAGCATAAACAGGTATTTGCCGGTTTCTGCCGTCAAGCACTTCGCCGGCGTCTTTACCGGCATGTATGTGGTCGACGATTCCTGCAATGGTAAACCGGTCGCTGCCACGAATCAATCCATGTGCTGTTTTAGCCGGGGGTTCGGCCAGTAGTCCGTTGGTGAGAACAATAGCTTTATTACTCATGTATCCATATTTATAGGTTCAAAAGCATCAGGGCAGCCTGTTAAACACAATATTTTGTGCACGCTCTACAGAAGCAGTAAACCCGGTTACCTTTTTCTTTTTGTTGCGAATAAAATGAATGGTGATGTTTGCCACTTCAAACGTATCGGTGGCTACAGCACGCAAATTTAAATGAGTAGCGGGAGAACGGAATAAAACAATTTTATCATCTTTTACTTCAACAGTGAACAGGGCATCGGCCTCTTCACTGTAATACCTGCCGGCCAGTTCTTTATAAGCAGCCATATCGGGTTTAAACGCAGGTTGTTTAACGGTATCGGCAGCAGCCGTAGTGGCGCTTTTTCCAAAAAACAGTTCTGCAATTTTTTTACCCACCGAAGAAGTTGGAACGGTACTGCCGTCGTTACTTAAATACACAACACTCAGGTCTTTTGCTGGATAGTATGCCATCCATGCCCTGTACCCTGCAGTAGCACCGCTATGCGCCACTTCGCGTACGCCATTCACTTCGGAAATACGTACAGCGCCTTCGGCATAGGCAATGGATGAGCCATCGTTGATAACGCCCTGATGCTCGCGCATAGTTAAAAGCTGTCGGCCATATTTTCCATCGGCCCAATAACGCAGCCAGGTTAACAGGTCCTGTGTGGTAGTAAGTAAACCGGCATGGCCATGGGTATTTTCAAAAGGCATATCCTGCAGGTAATGGCGGCCTTTTTTCTCATAGGCAATAGCCCGGCCCGATACAATTTTCCTGAACTCATCGCGCCATTGCGTGGAATGCATGCCTACCCTGTCAAAGATATGTTTACGGGTAAATGCGGCCAGCGATTCTTTCGATACCCTTTCAACTATGGTGGCCAGCAAGGTATAATTGGAATTGCTGTACGAATACATGGTGCCCGGTGCAAAGTTCAGGCTCTTTTGCCGAAAGATGATCTCGCGGGCATGGTCCTGCGTGTATACCCGGGTGCCGCGCGGCCATCCACCAAATATGGCCACACTGCCCCAGTCTTTCAGGCCGCTGGTATGGGCCAGCATATGTCTTATTTTAATTACAGTGCCATAGTCGGGCAGTTCGGGTATGTACTTACGTACGTCATCGTCCAGCGAAAGTTTTCCTTCTTCAGCCAACAACAATATGGCGGTAGCTGTAAACTGTTTCGAAACAGAACCGGCTTCGAATATGGTATTGGGTGTAATGGCAATATGATGCTCCAGGTCGGCCATACCGGCAGCTTTATGATACAATATTTTTTCGCCGCGTGCAATGGTAAGCACACCACCTGGTGTATGTGTGTTCCAATGCGCCAGCAAACTGTCTATACGGGCCAGCGTGTCGGCTACAGCTTTGTTTTGAGAAAATACAGGGGCGCAAAAAATGACTAATCCGGCAAATAGAGATAAAATTTTGTTCATTGTAGTTCTATTAATTTATGGAGAAACCCATTTCATAAGTATTGCACATAAATAACCGCCATAGGTACCCACAGCATAGCCGCAAATAGCCAGTAAAACTCCTACAGGCGCCAGTGAGGTATGAAAGGCGCTGGCCACAACGGGCGCCGAGGCGGGTCCGCCAATACATGACTGACTCCCCACAGCCATGAAGAAAAATGGCGAACGGGTAAGTTTACTCACCAGCAGCAACACCAGCCCATGAATACTGATCCATATAAACCCCACCAAAAACAAACCGGGTTGGCTGAATATCGACCAAACATCCATTTGCATACCAATGGTAGCAATCAAAAAATACAGGAACACAGTACCTATTCGCGAAGCGCCTACTCCTTCCAGCTTACGTGCCCTGGTGAAAGACAGTAATACACCAATGGTGGTAGCCAGCAGAACGGTCCAAAGAAAACCGGAATTGAGGCTGAACTTTTCAAGTTGTGGTGCTGTTTGGGTAATCCAGGCTGCCATCAAATTGCCCAACCAACGCGATGCACCGGTGGCTGCCAGTGCTATACCTACGATGATCATGGAGTCAGACAAAACTGGCATTCGCATACTGCTTAGTCTGAATTGTTCCATTTTTTCCTTCAATGTATCCAGTGTGCTGGTATCGGCTTTGAAATAGCGATCAATACGACCCGAGATACCGGCGCCAAAAAGCAATATGGCCATCCAAAGACTGGCAATAATTACATCTACCGCCACGCAGGCCGAAAAAAGTGCGGGGGAAGGTTTGAACACGGCATACAACGCTGCCTGGTTGGCGCCGCCGCCAATCCAGGTGCCGGCCACGGTGGCCAGTCCGCGCCAGGCCGCATCGGCGCCTTCGCCACTTACGGTAGACGGCGACAATAACGACACAATATAAAGCGCTATCGGTCCGCCAATCATAATACTTATCGCGGAAGCCAGGAACATAATGCCTGCTTTTTTTCGCAGCTTCCATATTTCGCGTAAATCAAGACTCAGTGTAAAAAGCACCAGGCTGGCCGGTAGCAGGTAGGCCGACACCACCGGGTATAATTTCGACTGGCTGCCCGATATCACGCCTGCTGTATTCAGCAAACCCGGTAAAAAATAACAAAGCATCAATGCGGGCACATATTTGTAGAACTTTACAAATACCTGCCTTTTGGATGAGGCCGTACTAAAAACCAGGACCAGCAAGGCTGCCAGTATTCCCAATACCACCACATCGTCGGAGATCAACGGCGTTTTATCAGGCATGTAGTTTCGAATTTACTTGGTTTGCGAAACAGGCCGGCCCTCAACGCCCACACCAGGCAGGGGCGCCAGCACCAGTTCACCATTTTCAATGCGTGGTCCCTGATAAGGATCATTCTCCACATCCAGGTTGCCGTCCAGGTCTACCCAGTCGGCCAGTGCGCCTAACTGCGCAGCCGCACTGATGGCGCAGCTTGTTTCAGACATACAGCCCAGCATCACCTTCATGCCAAGTGCTTTGGCGGTAACGGCCATTTTGAAACCTTCGCGCAAACCGGTAGACTTCATCAATTTGATATTGATGCCATGATAAATGCTGGATGCTTCGCGCAAATCGGCCAGGCGCTGCACCCCTTCATCGCCAATGATCGGCAGTGGACTGCGTTCGGTAAGCCAGGCATTGTCCTGCTTGTTCGTCTTCAACATCGGCTGCTCTATAAAAACAGTGTTTTGTTCTTTTAACCAGTGAATGAAGTCGAGGGCCTTTTCCCGGTCTTTCCATCCCTGGTTGGCGTCTATAAAAAGCGGTTGGCCGGCTACCTTACGAATGGCCTCTATCATGGCCTTATCGTTATCGGTACCCAGTTTTATTTTCAGGTATTTAAAAGAAGCGTATTTCTGTGCCTTGCGGGCCATTTCTTCCGGTGTATCTATGCCTATGGTCATAGAAGTAGGCAGCCGTTTGGCAGCCAGGCCAAAATAAGCATGCACGGGTATATTCAACAATTTGCCCACCAGGTCGTGCAGGGCCATATCGATGGATGTTTTTACCGCCTGGTTCCCCGGCGCCACCTGGTCAACATAAGATAATATGGTTTCAGTATCGAAGGGATCTTTGAATTGGGACAGATTCACTTTCTGCAAAAATTGAGTGGCCGTATCCCACGATTCACCATACAGGGGCGGCAACGATCCTTCACCCACGCCTTCCTTGCCACCATACCTGATACTGGTAAGAATCAGTGGCGCTTCGCTGCGTGCGCCCTGCGATATTCTAAACACATGCCTTAACCGAAGCATATAGGTTTGCCAGGATAACTCGATCATTTCATTCGTTTTGGTTATTTACTAAAGATATCTTTTTCAGGCCATGTAATATCGGGTGTATTGATAATTTCACCCAACAGATTATCCAGACCCGACACACTGCCATTGGCGAATATCACACCGCAAAAACCGTTGCTGGTGCGCATCCAGTAACTTCTTGAGCCCGGAAAACTACCGCTGTGCGACCAGGTGCTGCCCGAAATGGTAATGCCGCAGGCATAACTCTTATATGCAAAAGGCGGCGTGGTCATGGTTTGAATAGTGGCTGGAGCCAGTATATCGGGCACAGTTGGAAAACCATCTATACGTACCAGCAAGCGCGCCATATCGATGGCAGAAGCAATCCATCCGCCGTTGGCATCGCGCCGCACAAAGTTATAACCATAGGGGTCTTCAGAGCCGGTTCCATGATATTTTGATTCATGCGGTTTTCTGTCGGCCAGGGTATTGCCACCTATCTGCATATTGTTGATGCCTGCAGGAATCAGAATGTTTTGGCGCACGTACTGCTCGTAACTCAACCCGCTGACTTTTTCAATCACGCGCCCCAGTATCATAAATCCAACATTCGAATAGGCATAGGCGGTACCCGGTGGCAGATCGAGCGGGCGGTTGTCCAAAATCCAACTGATGAGGGTACGGGCATCCATCGACTGGTTTACCATGGTGGGATCGTTGCTGGCATTGCTCCAGCCGCCCACATGATGCGAAATACAATGCCTGACGGTAATATCAGTAATGTATTTTTTATAAGGCTGCGTTCCAAACTCATGACCCAGTATGCCATCGTCGCCAAATATTTTGTCATCCAGGTTCAGTTTATTTTCCTCTACCAGTTTCATGATGGCTGTTGCCGTCACGGTTTTTGAAATACTGGAAATCCTGAACAGGGTGGATGTATCTACCCGTTCGCCGGTTTGTTTGTCGGCAAATCCGTAGCCCCTGGCATATACCAGTTTGCCGTTGCGGGTGATGGCCAGTGAAATACCTGCCACATTGTTCTTTCCCATAAAACTGCCCACCAGCTTGTCTACTTTATCGGTTCCATTATCCGATGGTGGTGGCGCTGTACTGTCGCCGCCACTTTTAGAACAGGCAGCCAGCAGGCACACCATCATCAAAAAACAAACAGTCCTTTTTAGTAATACCATAACTTAAATTTTTATTGCTTAAAACCACCAGCTAAATGAACTAGCTGCCATAGGCAAATCGCCCAGGCTTCCTATGAAATAGGAAGAGGCATCGCCGGCATTGGTAAACTTCAATTGATTTCCTTCGCGGGTTACCTTGAATTTTTTGGCATGCAGGTAGTTCTGGAATAGTACGGGCGGCGATGATACGCCTGCATTGGCATTCGCGAATATGTATTCGAACGACAGTTCGCCATTGTGCGACATGCGCATCCAGTACCTGGTTTGCCCTATCAGTTTACTAGTGCTGGTCGCATTGGCATAGGCCATAGTCAATACCATATCGTTGAACTGGGGATCGAAATTGATGAGGAACTGGTTCAGCTGGCGGCCGGCATTATTGGCAATATTATACACTTTTGCGGCTGCCCATATATCTTTAAAGGCCTGCGACTGACCGGCATCGTCGGGATCAATGAGTACCGAACTAAAATTGGCGCTGCCGTTGGTAAACAGATTGTATACCGCCGGTGCGGTGGGTAGGGGCCTCGGCGTATTGCTGCCAAAATCAATATAAGTAAGTTCACCAAACACAAATGATGAGGGATCATCGGCTTTAAAAAAGCCGCCAATTTGTGCCCCTTCCCTGGGCGTGGTGATAGCAGCATCCACCCAATCTACCTTGAAATCGTATTGCTCCAGCCAGTTTTCCAATATAGGCGCCATTACACCGGCTCCACGTAAATTGGTGCCATTGGCATCTACATTGTCTACAAATACAAATTTGCCCACACCCTGGTCGTTCAGCTGCAATTCGTATAACCAGGAGGCATATGCATAATTGAAAGTTACCACGGGCGTTGCATATACAAGGGTAACTCTTGCCTGGTTATTGGCGCCAAATCGTACCTGTAATCCATAGGGTGAACGGCCACCGGTGCTAAAGGCCATTAAATTGGCACGCATGGCTTCCCAGCGGTCTTTGAAATCCTGCGAAATACCAGGTTGCATAATGTCTATGGCTATGGTATTGTAAAAACTGCCTTCCCCTATTTGTGTATGCAAGGGATAATCTTCACTGGGCTTTCCTGTTACAGAAATGGATATGCCAATGCGCCTGTAATTCGCGCTCACCTTCACGTCTTCGCTGGCGGTAAGTTCAAGTACCAATACCACCGTACCCGAGGCGGGTGGAAAATCCAGCACTTCAATAGCCACTTCGCCGGTACTGCTGTTGGCGGGAATAACAAAACTGCCGCCATCGGCCAAATTAAAATGCAGACCTGCCTGTGCCGTGCTTTCTTCAGGTACAACACGGTATTGTACGGTTTGGTCGCCGGGTTTGGGAGCGCCCAGCAAGTTTACCTTGAATGTATGAACACCGCTTCCTTTTTCAAGGGGCCCCAGTATGGGATAGTTTTTGCCCGGGGCCGGACTTTGCCAGGAGGCTTCATCAAATTCCACCATAAAATCGCGGAACAGAAAATCGTCTTCATAGTCCTTGAAACAACCTGCCAGGTTGATGGCTGCTAATGGCAGCAACAGGAATAGAAACAGTTTTCGCCAGGTATGTATATGTTGCATGGCCTTAAGTTTTAGTTTGAATTGAAATTGCTAGTAACCGAAATTTTGCACCAGATTCTTATTACGCTGAATTTCGCTTTCCGGAATTTTTGCCAGTATCCGGTATTCCTCAAAATTCACATTGCCCGAAGGTTTCACTATATCCATTCCCAGCCTTTTCATATCAAAGAACCGGTGTCCTTCAAAAGCCAGTTCCAGCCTTCTTTGCAAAAAAATTTCATTGATAAGGTCCTGCCCGGTAAGCGAAGCATCGACGGGCGCCAGCCCTGCACGCACCCTTATCTTATTCAGGTCTTCACGGGCGGCATCTTCCTGTGCGGGCAACATGCGGGCAAATGCTTCTGCCCTGTTCAGGTACATTTCCGAAATCCTGATCACCGGTACATTGTCCAGGTTGGCAGTTCCATTCTTACTGATGAATTTGGTCATTTCATTCTTGCCATTATTGCGGCCCAGGCCATTTATGATGAGGCCTTTTCTTACATCGTTGGCGGCATATTTATTAAACAGGTCATCGCTTACCACCACATTGCCCCGGGCGGCAAAGGTGGCCGAGTTTAATGTATTACGCGAAGTAAAGGTGGCGCGCAGCGATTCGTTTACGCCGATGTTATCGGCAGTCAGGTATACCAGCTCGAACAGCGACTCGGGTTGTTTCATGCTGCGCCAGGAACTGATATAGTTGGCATTCGACTGGAACTTGTCCGATTTGGCATTGATCACCTGGGTGGCTTCAGTCACCACGGTAGCATAATCGCCGTTATACAATGCCACACGCGATAACAAGGCCGATGCGGCTGCATCGGATGCATAGTACTCAGGATCGTTTCCGCCAATGCTTTTGCCTTCGAGCAGTTGAATGGATTTTTGCAGATCGGCATAAATCAGTTCATACACGGCCTCTATACTGGCACGCTCGGGAAAACTAAGGTCTTCCAGTTTTAATGTAGGCGTTGTAACAATAGGAACACCGCCGCGGTTGGCTTCGGGTACTATGGCCGTAGGGTCATATGCATATACCCGCATCAGGTTATGATAAAACAAGGCCCGTAAAAAATATACCTGGCCGGATATTCGTTCCTTGAATTCTTCGGTTATACCGGCGGGTGGGTTTTCCAGCACTTTCAGTATATTGTTCAATCCGTTGATGGCATAATAACTGCTTTGCCACATATTGATATGCGCACCCGGTAAATTGCGCGATTGCGAATACAGGTCGTTGGGATTGTTGGTATGCGCAGCATTGTCTGCAAGCAGTTCGGGAATGGCTATCAGGTCTCTACCATACTGGCTCACGGGACGCAAGGCAGCATAGGCGGCATTTAATGCAGCTTCAATGGCCTCGGGACTTTCCAGGGCTATGGAAGAATCGATGGATTGCCGCGGTGTTACATCGAGTATTTTATTACATGCAATGCCAATGCTGGCCATGATGAATAAACTATATAGAAGATATTTTTTTTGCATGGAGTACTGTTTTTAGAAACTTACCTGAATACCGGCTGTTAAACTTCTTGTTTGCGGTACAATGCCCTGGTTGCTTTCTACGGGACCGCCAATGGCAAATTCGGGATCATAACCCGTCCAGCGGGTCCATGTATACAGGTTTACAGCCGTGAGATAAATTCTGGCCGCATCCATTTTCAATTTCTTCAGTTGACTGGAAGAAAAGCGGTAGGCCAGGGTTACATCCCTCAACCTGATAAAGGAAGCATCTTCCAGGAAACGGGTGCTGGTGGTTTGCTGGGACGAACTGTTGAATTCGGCGCCGCCTGCAATCAGCCTCGGCACCGATGTAATTTGCCCGGGTGTAATCCAGCGTTTTACATACAGTTCTTCCAGGCTGTTACGGCCGGGATTGTTCATTACATTGGCCAGTACCAGCAATTGGGTATTGGCCATATAGCGACCCATATCGTAATGAAACAGGGCGCTCAATTCAAATCCCTTATAACGGAAAGTATTGGTTAACCCGCCAAAATATTTGCTTTGCCAGCCTTTTTTGGTAGGCACATTATCGGCTGCAGTAACCAGGTAGGTGATATTGCCATTGGCATCGTACCACATAGGACGGCCATTGGCGGCATTCACACCGGCATATTTGGGCCTGTACCAAATGGTAAGAGGATGCCCTACCCTGATGGTGTTGGAAATAAAATCCAGCCCATCGTACAGTTCCACCACTTCGTTGTCGAGGAAGGTAATATTGAAGCTGGTGCTCCAGCTAAAATCCCTTTTCTTGATGTTCACTGTATTCAACTCAATTTCCAGACCCCTGTTTACTACCTTGCCGGCATTGTTGTCAATGCTGCCAAAACCGCTGGTATAGGGCAATACCATATCCAGCAACAGGCTTTTGCTCGACCGGTGAAACGCATCTATTGAACCATACAGTCTTTCAGAAAACAGGGAGTAATCCAATCCTATATTGGTCGACAAATTGCCTTCCCACTCCAGCCTGGTATTGGCCATGGTTAACAGTGTAATACCGGCATGGCCATTATAAGAACTGCCACCCTGGTAAAAACCGCGCGACGAAACATTGTTGATCTGGTCATTACCGGTGAGACCATACCCTACGCGCAGTTTCAACTGGTTTACCACCGAACTGTTGCTCAGGAATTTTTCCTGCGCCATATCCCATCCGGCGCTAATGGAAGGGAAGAAACCCATCCGGTTATCGGCGCCAAAACGCGAGGAACCATCGTAACGCAGTGTACCACTTACAAAATACCGGTTCATGAATTCATAGTTCACCTGCAAAAAGAAACCCAGCTTGCGCAGTCCGGACCATGATCCCTGCGCATCCACCGGTTCGGCGGCCGATTGCATGGTACGGTACTGGTAAGTGGGGAATCCCTGTCCGCGGGCCATTTCATATTCGCGTACATCACTCCTGTATTCAGCACCTGCAATGGCCGATATGGTATGATCGTCGCCTATGATGGTTTTATAATTCAGCGTTTGGTTGGTGGTGAAATTGATGTTTTCGATGTTTTCATCAATCAGGTATCCATTCACATTGGCGCCATTGGGTGTACGCGGATCGCGGTAATAATCGTTGCGTATAAAACGATAATCGATGCCGTAAAACGATTTAAAAACCAGGTTGGGCAGTATCTTGTAGTTCAGGCTTAAATTACCAACCAGGGCACGGTGCCTTACTATATTATCATCTACCGTGGCAGCCTGTATAGGGTTGAAGCCTGTACCGGGCATACCGGGATAGGCATTGAACGACCCATCGGGATTGTATATAGGAACGGTTGGCGGCATATAGACAGCGGTATATTGCGGCGAAGCCGAGCCGCTGGTGCTGCCCTGGGAACCGGTATTACCGTTTTGTGTAATTATGCTCAGGTTGGCGCTTACATCGAACGATAACTTGTCTGTAGCCTCATTGTGCAGTCGAAAACGCGCAGCGCCTTTTGTAAAATCAATACCGGTTACATTACCATCGTGTTTGTTGTAGCCGCCAGACAAATAATAGGTAGTTTTTTGGTTGCCACCCGAAGCAGAGAGTTCGATATTACGTACCGAGCCCCTTTTAAAAGCTTCCGATTGCCAGTCGTAGGTAGGCAATTCAGCAATTTCTTTCTCGCTAAGATCGGGCGATAAGCCCAGGTCGGTCAAAGCCTGTGCACGGGCCACATCGGGATGCATACCGGGATTGGCATTGGCTATTGCTTCGGTACGCATGGCTATGGCATCCTGGCTGTTCAACACTTTCAGGTTGGTGGGCGGCGCCGAAATACCTTCATAATAATTTATGCCCAGTTTTGTTTTACCCGCTTTACCGCGTTTGGTGGTGATGAGCACTACGCCATTGGCCGCCTGCGAACCGTAGATGGCTGCAGCTGCGGCATCTTTCAATACTTCTATGGATTCAATATCGTTGGGGTTGATATAGGTGAGTGCATTAGTAGATGTTCTGGTGGTAGGTGCATCGCTGTTGATCTGCACGCCATCTACAATATACATGGGCTCGGTTCCGGCATTAATGGAACCTATACCCCTGATATTGATACGCACTGCACCACCAGGCACACCTGTTTGTGATTGAACCAGCACACCCGCCGCCCGGCCCTGTATGGCCTTGTCGAACGATTGCACGGGCATGTTCTCTATATCCTCGCCCTTCACTTTTACAATGGAACCGGTAACCGATCTTTTCCTTTGCGACATATAACCGGTGATGATCACCTGGTCAAGGTCGCTGGGCGACTCTTCCAATTGTATGTTCAGCACGGTTAACGTACCTACGGTAATAACCTGCTGGCGATAACCTGTCATAGATATCACCAGCACGGCATTTTCCTCTACATTCTTCAATTCAAAAAAGCCGCTTATGTTGGTGGTGGTGCCACGCTGGCTGCCACGCACCTGAATGCTGACACCCGGCAGCGGTACACCTCTTTTATCGGTCACCTTACCCGTGATGTCTTTGTTTAACACCGTTTCCACCATGGGCAGGTTCAATGTACCGGTATGGTTGCCGGCGGGTTGTGCCGGCGGCAATGCTTCCCTGATCAAAACCACTTTGCCTTCCAGTACATATTCCAGCCCGGTATTCTTTAGCATCACCTTCATGGCTTCATCAATACCGGCGCTTTTCAGGTTAAAACTTACCGGGCGCGCAAGCTTGTCGATATTCGAAGGATAGATCAATTGCAACTCATACGCCTGCCTGATGTGATCAAGCACCTGGCTTAATTTCCTGTCTTTAACGGTTAAGGTAACTTTTACGGTGCGAGGATCGCCCGTTTGTCCCCGGGCCATAGTAGATGTGCTAACGCAAATACTGAAAACCATCAGCCACAATAGGGAACGGCATAGGCATGCCTGCCGCCTTAGCAGATACATCTTGCTCATTGCAGAAAATTTGGTTTAGAAATCGTTTCTTTTACCGGTCACT
>Ga0065721_10049337_pt1 | contig 36926 bp, 30 predicted proteins | sample Mesricmetagenome_FD_59108 | JGI IMG/M metagenome (GOLD analysis project Ga0065721, IMG submission 59108) | Mesophilic microbial community from rice straw/compost enrichment Sample: eDNA_1 v2 (version 2) | ecosystem: Engineered > Solid waste > Grass > Composting > Bioreactor | place: USA: Davis... | reverse complement strand
CCGCCGGCGGCTCCACACGATGAATCGATGGTCGGCTCACACGCGTGCGCGCACGTGAGCCGGCGATCTGGCGTGCACCATGCATTCAGCATGGTGCATTAGGGGGAAGACAGAGTTGAGCTCTACACCGGAAACGTCTCAAATGTCCGCGTCGAGCCGGCGCACCACGCTGCTCGCGAGTCTCGGCGGAGCACTCGAGTACTACGACTTCATCATCTACGGCATCTTCGCCGCGGAGATCGCGCGCGCGATTTTCCCAGCGTCTTCCTCGCTGGTGTCGTTGATGGCGTCGTTCGGAGCGTTCGCGGTCGGCTATGTGGCGCGACCGGTGGGCGGCATCGTGCTGAGTCACTTCGGCGATCGCTTCGGTCGTCGACGAGTCTTCGTCATCTCGCTGCTCGGCATGTCGGGCGCGACCCTGGGCATGGGCCTGGTGCCTTCGTACGAATCATGGGGGCTCGCGGCGCCGATGTTGATGGTGTTCCTGCGGCTGCTGCAGGGATTCTGTCTGGGCGGCGAATTGCCCGGCGCCATTACTTATGTGGTGGAAGTCGCGCCGAAGCGTGCCGCCTTCACCAGCGGCTTCGTATTCTTCTGTGTCATGGGCGGCGTCGTGGTCGCGACCCTGCTCAGTCTGCTGATTCAAAACGTCATGACGCCGGAGCAAGTCGGCTCGTACGGCTGGCGCATTCCCTTCTGGATCGGCGGCGGCCTCGGGCTGCTGGGCTTCTGGGTGCGCCGTTCGCTGGAAGAATCGCCCGAGTTCGAGCGCGTCAAGAAACAAACCTCGACCAGCCCGTTCGGCGAGCTGATGCGCACTCACCCGCGTCCGGTGCTGATCGGCATCGGACTGGTGGCCTGCACGGCGGCGTTCAACGGTCTGCTGTTTGCCTACATGCCCGCGTATCTCAAAACCGTCTTGAGCGTCGACCCCGGCAAGGCGATGTTCGGCCAGAACCTGGCGTTGGTCGTTCACAGCTTCGCGTTGCTGGCGACGGCATGGCTCGGCAGCCGCATCCCGCCGCGCCGGCTCATGATGGTCGGCACCTTGCTGTTCACGTTGTTCTCCTTCACCTGGTACGACGCCATCGTCTCCAGCAGCGCGAATCCGTGGCTGCCGCTCGTGTTGGGCGGCGTGGGCGCGGGGCTGTTCAATGGCTCGTTCGCGTTCCTGATCGCGGATCTGTTTCCGACGCGTATCCGCTTCACGGGCATCGCGCTGGTGCTCAACGTCAGCATGACCTGCTTCAGCGGCGCGGCGCCGCTGGCGGCCACCGCGTTGATTCGCGAGACCGGATCGTTGTCCTCGCCGGCGTGGTTCATGACCGCCGCGGCGATCATCGGCCTGGTGTCCAGCTTGCTCGTCAAGCGCCACGACGGCCAGATCGATGGCGACGAGCAGCGCGAGGACGAGGTTTCACCAGCCCCCGTTTCGGTTCCGGCGAGCGCCGGCTGAGAGCTTCAGAGTAGCTCAGAGTAGAAGGGTGACGACATGCATAGAGTGCTCAAGGCAAGTCTGACGGCCGCATTCCTGGCAACCGCAGCGCTGACTCCGGTGCTGCCCAGCGTGGCCAACGCGGCGGCCTCATCGCAGCTGGTCGAGTTCGAGCTGATGACCTGGCCCGAAGTGAGGGACGCGCTCGCTGCCGGCAAGACCACTGCTCTCATCTACACCGGCGGTGTCGAGCAGCGCGGACCGCAGAACGCCAACGGCGGCCACAACCTGATGGCGCGCGCCATCGTCAAAGCCATCGCGCAGAAGCTCGGCAACGCCATCGCGATGCCGGTGCTGCCGCTCACCCCGAACAATGCCAGCGCCGAGCTGCCGGGCACGATCGGCCTGACGCCGGAGCTGCTGGAGGCGGTGCTGGAGCGCATGACGGAGCAGTCGATCGTGACGGGCTTCAAGAACGTGGTGCTCATGGGCGACCACGGCGGCGGTCAGGGCGAAGGCGACAGGAACGTCTATCGTCGCGTCGCGACCCGGTTGAACGAGAAGTACAGCGCGCAGGGCATTCACGTGTTCTATTGCGACCAGGTGTACATGCCGGCCAACACGGCGTTCGACAAGGAGATCGCCGCTCAAGGTTATCCGGCCAGCCTGCATGGCGGCCTGACGGATACATCCATCATGATGTACCTCGACAAGGACGGCACCTACGTGCGCAAGAAGCTGCTGAAAGACGCCGTGGGCATTCCGGTCGGTCCGGACGGCAGGCCGCAGGCCACCGACGATCCGAAGCTGAAGAACGGCATCGTCGGCGACGGCCGTCGCTCCAGCGCCAAGCTCGGCAAGCGCGCCTTCGATCTGAAGGTGGAGTACGCCGTCAGGCAGATTCAAGGCTTCATTCCGCCGTCGACCTGACGCCGCGCCGGAGCACGCACATGGAGAACGGGGCCCCCGTCATCGATGAGATCGATCGCAGGATTCTCGTTCTCTTGCAGAGCGACGCCTCGCTCCCGTGCAGCAAGATCGCGTCCGAAGTCGGCCTGTCTCAGCCGCAATGCTGGCGTCGCATCCAGCAGTTCCGCCGCGACGGCTGGATTTCGGGCGTGGTCGCGCTACTCGATCGCACCAAGCTGGGCGTCGGCACGCAGCTGTTCGTGCACATCAGGGTCTCCAAAAAGGATCCCACCAGTATCGCGGAGTTCTCGCGAGCCATCCGCGAATTGCCGGAGGTGCTCGAGTGTCACGCGATTCTGGGAGCCTTCGATTTCATGTTGCGAGTGGTGGTGCCGGATCTGGAGGCCTACCATCGTTTTCATTTCGACAAGCTGGATCACGTGCCGCACGTCTGCGAGGTGCGTTGCATGGCCTCGGTCGCGGAGGTCAAGTACACGACCTCGCTGCCGCTCATGTAACCACTTGCGGCACGTCCAGCCTCGGACGCAGCACTCCGCCAAAGCGCTGCAGGGCATTCGCGTCGACGCGCGGCAGCTCGTCGTTCAGGCGCGAGCCTTCGTTCGATAGATACATTTCCGCCGACTCGAACACATAGCCGTAGAGATAGCGGCACAGATCGTAGGCTTGCGTGCCGACCCAGTCGGCCGGCAGCAGCGACGTCGGCAGCACCGGATCGCGCAACAGGATCTTGCGGTACTCGTGGATCAGCAGCGTTCTGATGATGAACGCTGTCAGCGGCGCGGGGCGCGAGGAGGAAGCCGCGGCTGCTGCGATGGGCTCGAATGCGGCGAGCATCTTGCGATAGCGCTCGGTGAGCTCGCGTAGATCCCAGCTCTCGCGGGCGAAGCGCCGGTCCGCCTCGGTGTCGTCGCAGCGAGCTTCGAAGATGTGCGCGAGCGGCGCGTTCGGCGCATTCGCGAGCAGTGCCCGAGTGTTCGCAGCGCTGCGGGTCGGATGAGTCATGATGCCCGGCATCGGCTGACCGAAGCCCAGCCACGACAGCTCCTTGCGCAAGGCTTCCTTCGCTTCGGCGTCGCCGGTCGGCAGCAGCACCAGGGTCCACAGGCCATGCCAGCGATCGGGGCCGGCCGCGTAGATGCGACGGGTGGCATCGGCGAAGCGATCCTGGCCGCGCGTCGACAATCGGTACTCGCTGTGCCGGCCGTGACGCATGCCATTGAGCCAACCGTCCTGCGTCAGGCGTTGCACCGAGGTTCGTACCAGGCGCTCCGTGATGCCGAACGGGCTGCACAGCTTGATCAGGCTGCCCAGGGAAATGGCGCCGCCGCGCGGCGCGATCGCATCCCCGAAGATAGTAATTATCAACGACCCGCCTCGCAGCGGTCGTTGACGACGAAATTCCGCCGTCAACTCGCGTGTCCTTGCATCAATTTCCGATGACATGACAGTTTCGTTGCAGGTATCCAAAATGAGCCCTGGGAGCACGTGGACGTCACAACCGGCGCGCGAAAAATGATGACACACACAACATCGATCATGGCAGTGCCGATGCGCGCTCGACTGCTGCTGCTTGGTGCGGCTACGGCATTGCTCGCCGCTTGCAGTGGCGGTGGCCCGAAGGGAGACGCTGCGCGCGGCGAGACGCTGTACGCACAGTGCGCCGGCTGTCACAAGATGCAGGAGAACTTCACCGGGCCGATGCACTGTGGCCTGTTCGGCCGCAAGGCCGGCGGTGTGCCGCAGTTCCCCTATTCGGAAGCGATGCGGACGTCCGGGCTCACTTGGAATGCGCAGACGCTCGACGAATTTCTGGCCTCGCCGATCTCCTATGTGCCGGGCACGATGATGGGCTTCGCGGGCCTGCACGACGCTCGGGATCGAGCCGATCTCATCGCGTATCTGCAACGCGCCGACAGCGATCCCGCTACGTGCCCGCCGAAGTAATGCAGGAATCGATCGATCTTTGGAAGATTGTGATGCCTGACCGACGCTGAAGAAAATCCTGCGCGCCCGCGGCCGCCGGCGATTTCCCGGCGAAGCGGGCGTACGGCTTAAAATGACACACGAAGTATTGAGTTGTAAAAATTTGTGTGTCACATTCTTTCCGAAGTCATATGCTGGGCGAAGACTCCAGGTCCAGCCGAAACCGGAGAAACGGATACGTGCGTGACTCGAGTCAGGGGGAAGAGGCCAGGCGTTGGCCCTTGATCGCGGGAGGCGTGGCCGCTGTCGCAGCGCTCGCCACCGTGATCTTCCTAACCAGGGAGCCGTCGCTGCCGCCCAATGCCGGCAGTCCCGCGCGCGTCAGATTGATGACCGGCACGCAGTTCGCGAACTCGATCCACTACATGTTCGGGCCGAGCATCGACGTCGGCTCGGCGTTCGCTCCGCTCCAGCGTGTCGACGGCCTGCTGGCGCTGAATGCGTCGCAGGTGAGCGTGACCATGGGCCAGATGCAGGACTTCCAGCGAGCGGCGGTGTCGATCGCCTCGCAGGTGATGAGCGACGGCAATCTGGACCGCGGCGTTCCTTCGCATCGGGATGCGCTCGTGCCTTGCAAGCCCGCTGTCGCGACCCAGCCGGACGACGAATGCGCGGCGACCTTCGTTCGCCAGGCCGGACGTTTGTTGTTCCGCCGTCCGCTCAGCGACCAGAAGGTTGCCGAGCTGGTCGGCAATGCCCATGAGGCCGCGGCCTCGCTCAACGATTTCTACGGCGGTTTGCAGGTCGTGCTGGAAAGCATGCTGATCAATCCGCAGTTCCTGCTGATCGAGGACACCACCGAGCCCGATCCGGAGCGCCCCGGCCAGCGCCGCCTGGATGGTTATGCACTGGCGTCGCGGCTGAGTTTCCTGTTGTGGAACTCCGTGCCCGACGAACAGCTGCTGGACGCCGCCGAGAAGGGAGAGCTGTACACCAAGAGCGGCCGCAAGCGCGAAGTGGAGCGAATGCTCGCCAGCCCGCGTCTGGAGAGCGGCGTGCGCGCCTTCTTCGACGACATGTTCGGCTTCGATCACTTCGATTCGCTGACCAAGGATCCACAGCAATATCCGACGATCACTGGCGCGACGCTGCAGGACGCGCGTGAACAGACTTTGCGTACCGTCGTCGAGCATCTGCTGCACAAGAACGCGGACTATCGCGATCTGTTCACGACGCGCTCGACGTTCATTTCACGCGCGCTCGGTCCCGTCTATCACGTCGGTGCGGCGCCGGGATGGACTCCTTACGAGCTGCCTGCCGACAGCGGTCGCGCCGGCATCCTGACGCATGTCAGCTTCCTCACCTTGCACGCGCATCCTGCGCGCAGCTCCGCGACCTTGCGCGGCAAAGCATTGCGTGAAGTGTTCCTGTGCCAGAAGGTGCCGCCACCGCCGCCGGACGTGGACTTCTCGGCCGTCGAAGATCCCGATTCGAGCCTGAAGACCGCGCGCGAGAAGCTGGAAGTCCATCGCAGCAATCCGTCGTGCGCCGGCTGCCACAAGATCACCGATCCGATCGGACTGACGCTGGAGGGTTTCGACGGCGCCGGCCAGTTCCGCACCACCGAGAATGGCGCGACCATCGACACCAGCGGCGACCTGGATGGCCAGCCGTTCAAGGATGCCGTGGGTCTGGGCGAGGCGCTCAGGAACAGCCCGGCATTGCCGACCTGCCTGGTGAAGCAGGTGTACAGCTACGCGACCGGTGGACCGGTCAACAATCGCGATCCGATGCTCAAGGTGTTCGAACGGGACTTCGCCGAGTCCGGCTATCGCGTGGTCGATCTGCTGCGTGAGATCGCGCTGAGCGAGGCGTTTTCGCGGATCGTTCCGGGGCCGGCGGTACCGAGCAAGGCTCTGGATCCGGCGGCGCCGACCGAGGAGATCGAAATCGAACTCCTCACTGCCTTGCATTGAACGAGCTTGCGGTTATGAGATTTCGGGGGAATGAAGCATGAAACGGCCCATCACCAGACGACGTGTGCTGCGTGGCATGTTGGATGGCGCCGCGGTGAGCGTCGCGCTGCCGCTGCTCGATTGTTTCCTCAACGGCAACGGCACCGCGCTGGCCGATGGCAAGCCGCTGCCGGTGCGCTTCGGGACCTGGTCGTGGGGCTGCGGCATGAGCAAGTCGATTTTCGTGCCGAAGAAGCTCGGCGCCGATTACGACCTGCCGGAGGAGATCGTGTCCTTCAAGCCGGTGCGTCAGCACATCAACCTGCTCACCAACTTCAACGGTTTCCGGGACGCGGCGCCGAACCTGTGCCACTACACCGGCTGGGTCATTCAGCGCGCCGGCTCGCCGCCGATGACCAACCTGGATCGCCCCGGCCAGACCATCGACGTGACGGTGGCACGCAGGATTTCCGCCGGCACGCGCTATCAATCCCTGAGCGTGACCGCGACCAGCGACGAGCGCGATACGCTCAGCTATGAGAACGCCACCACCGTCAATACGGCGATCGCTTCGCCGCTGGCGCTGTACGAGAAGCTGTTCGGCGCGGGCTTCCAGGATCCCAACGCACCGGACTTCAAGCCGGACCCGATGACCATGGTGCGCAAGAGCGCGCTGTCGGGCGTGCTGGAAGATGCCAAGAAGATGCAGGCGAGCGTGGGCGCGGCCGACAAGCAGCGCCTGGATCAATATTTCAGCTCGCTGCGCGATCTGGAGCGTCAGTTCGAGCTGCAGGTCACGCGACCCGAGCCTCGCGAGGCGTGCGTGGTGCCGACGAAGAAGTCGGTCGAGCAGGCGATCACCGGCATCGACGCGGAGCATGTCGCGGCTCGTCACAAGATCATGACCGATCTGCTGGTCATGGCGGTGGCGTGCGATCAGACGCGCGTGTTCAACATGCTGTACTCCAAGCCGTTCTCGGGCACCACCAAGAACGGCTACGACAAGCCGCATCACACCGCGACTCACGAAGAGCCCATCGACGAGAGGCTGGGCTATCAGCCGAACGCTTCGTGGTTCACGCGGCGCGCGATGGAGAACTGGGCGTACTTCGTCGAAGCCTTCTCCAAGGTGAAGGAAGGCGACGGCACGTTGCTCGACAACATGCTCATCTACGGCACCACCGATCAGTCGTTCGCCAAGATCCACTCCATCGATGGCCTGCCCATGCTCACCGCGGGTCGCGCGGGCGGCCGGATGAAGACCGGCCTGCACATCGACGGCAAGGGTTCGGCGAGCACGCGCATGGGCTACACCGCGCTGAAAGTCATGGGCGTCGATGTGCCGTCGTGGGGCACCCAGTCGAACAGCACGTCCCAGGAGATCGGCGAGATTCTCGCCTGATCGCAAACGGCAGGTCGACGATGCGAAATTACATCTACAGCGCGTTCCTCGGTGTCGCGGCAGCGGGGCACGCATTCGCGGCTTCCGCTCCGGTCGCCGCCAAAGAGGAATACGTTCGCGCCCCGATGCCTGCGGGCATTCAGGTCATCGTCACCGAGCTGGAAGGGCCGGTGTTCGCCGATGCCAACGGCAAGACGCTCTACAAGTGGCCGTATCAATCGCTGCGCGGCGGCTATGTCGGCGACGAGAAGGGGCGCTCCACTTGCACCTCGAAGGTGACCACCACCAGCGAGGGTCTGTTCAGTCCATATCCGCCGGGGCTGGTGTTGCCTCATCTGGATACGCGCCCGAGCTGTGCTGCCATGTGGCCGCCGGTGACTGCGCCCGAGGATGCGAAGCCGGTCGACAGGTGGACCGTGATCACCAGACCGGACGGTAGCAAGCAGTGGGCTTATGACGGGCAGGCGTTGTACACGTCGGTGCTCGATCGTCAGCCTGGCGACGTGCTCGGCGGCACGAACCGCGATCAGTTGCGACAGATGGCGGGCCGCTATCCGGTCGGGCCGCAGCCGAAGATTCCGCCCGGCTTCAGCGTGGTGACGACGTTCAACGGTCGTCTGCTGGTGAATGCCGACGGTTATTCCGTGTACGCCTCCGACCAGGACGGCCCGAACAAATCCAATTGCCGCGCAACCTGCGAGGAGACGTGGAAGCCCATGCTGGCACCTGCGCTCGCCAAGTCCGATGGCGAGTGGACGATCGTCGAGCGCGCCCCCGGCGTGCGTCAGTGGGCGTTCCGCAAGCAGCCGCTGTACACGTACAACCGCGACACCAGTCTCTACAGTCAGCAGGGCTCCGATGTACCGGGCTGGCACAACGTCTACACGCAGCAGGTCGGGCCCTTGCCCAAGCCGTTCCAGCTGATCGACACGCAAAAGGGCGTGGCGGTCGCGGACGCGAACGGCAAAGCTGTGTACGCGTACTTGTGCTCGGACGACTCCCTGGATCAGCTGTCCTGCGACTACCCGGGTTCGCCGCCCGAGTATCGAATCGCCATTTGTGGCGGCGGCGATGTCGATCGCTGTTTGAAGAAGTGGCCGTACGTGGTCGCCGATGCGAATGCCAGGAGCGACAACCGCTTGTGGTCGGTGATCGAGATCGAGCCGCGCTCGGGCCGGCTCGCGACGCCTGGTGAAGCCGGCGCGCTGCGCGTGTGGGCCTATCGCGGCAATCCGCTCTACACGTACGCGGACGACGTCGAGCCCGGCGATGTGAGAGGCGACCAGGTCGGCGAGATGTACGGTCAGCGCAACGGGTTCACGGTTCTGTGGGTGCGAGACGATTTCTCGCACAGCGAGACTTGAGCCGATGGGGTCAACGGCCGATAGCGGGGGAATCATGAAACATTCATTCGCCAAGCATGTTGGCTGGCGTGCGTTCACTGCCGCGGTGACGCTCGCGGCAGCTCCTGCGATTTCTTTCGCTGGCGACGGCACCGCGCCTGCCGATGGCCGCATCGCCTACGTCACCACCGATATGTACTGGGGCGTCTATCAAACGGCCGATGGCAAGGCGGAGTGTCCCGACGGCCTCAACAAGTACGGCCCGCGCGAAGTGTTCGCCAAGCTGTATCCGAAAGGCGGCACCGAGATCGACACGCATCTCGCGCGCGAAGCGTTGAAGTACTACCCGGAAGATTCGAAAGACAACTTCCCCATGCCCGAAGCGCGCGGACCGATCGCGATCGGCCTGAACCTCGACGGCAAGCTCGGGCCGAACGACTTCACCAGCCCCACCGGCGAGAAGGGCATCGACAATGCGCTGTATCGGGTGATCGGCTGCAGCCCGCAGTTTCGCGGCCCCGAAGGACAGTTCCGTCTGTTCGGCAATCGCCTGGTCCGGCAGCTGACTTACAACCGCTCGATGATCGAGCTCAGCGGCGTCGACAGTCTGCGCAACGACGACTCGGTGCAGGTGACCATCCTGCGCGGCCTCGATCCGCTGCTCACCGATGCCGGCGGCGACAAGATCATGCCGGGCGGCACCCAGCGCGTCGACAATCGCTTCAGCAAGCGCTTCTACAAGCAGCTGAAGGGTAGAATCGTCAACGGCGTGCTGGAGACGGAAGCCAGCGACGTGACCTGGCCGTGGGCCGTGTTCTTCGGCAACACCAACGAATATCGGTTCCGCGGCATGCAGTTCCGGCTGCAGCTGACGGAGGATGGCAGGGCGGAAGGATTGATGGCCGGCTACGCGGACGTCGATACGTTCTATCGCACGGTGATGGGCTGGTCGACGCACCACCTCTCGTACGGTCAGCTCGATCCATCCGGTTTCTGGCGCAAGCTGTGGCAACACGCCGACGGCTATCCCGATGAGAGCGGCAAGATGACCGCCATCTCCTCGGCGGTGAACATCTACATGGTGCAAGTCTATCTCGATCGCGGCGAACCCAATATCGCGGTCTCGCAATCCCGCTAGCCGACGAACCACCTCATCGACCCGATGTTCGCGCCGGCTGCGGAGCCGGCGCCCACCTCCGGTTTGCCGCCAACACGCGGTCGGCCGGGCGAGCAAGTTGTTTTGACAAGTAGACGAGTAGTCGAAATGCGATCAGAGGACCGAAATGAGCATTGATGACACATGAGTTCGGGACACTACGCGCTGCGATACGTAGAATGCGCTCGCTCACCGTCGACCGCGACGGCACAGGCCCTCGACTACAACCAGATCGCTTCCCGGTTCCACCACGACCCGTCGATCAGCCACGAGCTGGCCATCGCGGGCACCGAGCCCCAGCTGTTCTTGAACGTGGCGAATGTGCTGAACGAGCAGCCGCCATCGGTCGCGAGCGCGCATCCTTCGCTGAGCTCGTCACTCGCAGCTGTACGCCACGATCGGTCGCGCCGGTGTCGGCGCGGTGCGGTTCAGGTTTTGAGTTCGTATTGATTTCTAAGACGCCAACCAGTTCTCAAAGGGGAGAAAGTCTGAATGATGATGGTAGGTAATTCGATCCTGCGGCAGCAGGATTGCACGGTGGCCACCGCCGTGCGTCGTACGCTCGGCATTGCTGGCAGCACGCTGCTGGCGCTGACTTCGCTGGCTGCAGGTACAGCGATGGCGCAGGAGACAGAGGACGCATCGAGCGCCAGCGCGGTGCTGCAGGAAGTCACTGTGACCGGCACGCGTATCGTGCGCGACGGTTATGAAGCTCCCACGCCAGTCTCGGTGCTGGGCTCCGAACAGCTCCAGCAGATGGCGACCACCAACCTCGCCGACTCGGTGAACCGCTTGCCGGCACTGTCGGGTGGCCGCAGCTCGCACAACTATTCCGGTAACGTCAGCTCTGGCACCGCCGGCATCAACACGTTGAACCTGCGCGGCCTCGGCGCCAACCGCACGCTGGTGTTGCTGGATGGCAAGCGCATGGTCCCGGCCACGCTCGGCACGGGCGACACCGCCACCGGCGCGCCGGACGTGAACGCCATTCCGACCGCACTGATTCAGCGTATGGAAATCGTGACCGGCGGTGCCTCCGCCGTGTACGGCTCGGATGCGTTGGCCGGCGTGGTCAACTTCATCCTCGACAAGGAGTTCACCGGCATCAAGGGCACCGCCCAGGTCGGCCAGAGCACCTATCACGACGGCGACAGCCAGCTGTATTCGCTGGCCATGGGCACGCCGTTCGCCGATGACCGCGGCCACCTGTTGCTCAGCGCCGAATGGACCGGCTCCGATGAAATCCGCGGCAACAATCGTCCGTGGAACAGGAAGGGCTATCAGCTCATCAACAACCCGGCTTACCAGCCAGGCAACGGCGAGCCGGCGCTGATCCATGTGTATAACGCCGGCTTGGGCCAGGCCACGCGCGGTGGCTTGATCCGGGGATGCTATGAGCCGGGCCAGGATGTTTCGGTGAACTGTGGTCTGCGTGGCACCGACTTCGGCGTAGGTGGCCAGCCGCTGCCGTTCAACTTCGGCGACATCATCAGCAACCCGTACATGTCGGGCGGCGATTGGGAACGTTCGCGCACCTACAACGAGCAGTCGCTGACCATGCAGATGGAGCGCAGCACCGCGTTCGGCCGCGCCAGCTTCGACGTGACCGACAATGCGACGGTGTATGCCGAGCTGGGTTATTCCAAGACCCGCGCGATCAACCATCACGCGCTGCGCACGTTCGATTTCAATCTGCAGATTCCGGTCGACAACCCGTACCTGCCCGAAGAAATGCGGCAGTACATGATCGATAACAACTACGACCGGCTTGCGTTCGGCACGATCAACGGCGATCTGCCGCCGGTGCAAGGTGACAACACCCGCACCTTCAAGCGCTACGCGCTCGGTGCCGAAGGCAGCTTGGACATCGCCGGCGACGAGTGGTCGTGGGATATCTACGCTCAGCGCAGCACCACCGAGGCGTTGCAGACCGCGCCCGGCAACCGTATCAACGACAACTATGCGCGTGCCATCAACACCACTCGCGACGCGTCGGGCCGCATCGTATGCGCTCCCCACCCCACGCTCGCAGCCGATCCGTCGTGCTTGCCGTACAACCCGTTCGGCGTCGGCGTGAACTCGCAGGCGGTGATCGACTACATCACCGAAATGGGTTGGGCCGAGCAGGAGCTGACGCAGGACGTGGTTGCGGCCAGCGCCAGTGGCATGCCGTTCGACTCGTGGGCCGGTCCGATCTCGGTGGCGTTCGGCGCCGAGCATCGTCGTGAGAAGGTCGAAGGCGTCGCCAGCGAGCTCGACGAGGCGAGCAAATTCTTCGCCGGTAACTGGCATGCATCGCACGGCAGTTACAATGTGACGGAGGCCTTCCTCGAAACCGTCGTACCGTTGGCGAAAGATTTGCCGTTCGCGCAGTCGCTCGACTTGAACGCAGCCGCGCGTTGGACGGACTACAGCACCTCGGGCGATGTGACGACGTGGAAGTTGGGCGCGACCTGGCAGCCGATCGACGACGTGCGGTTCCGTGTGACTCGTTCGCGCGATATCCGTGCTCCCAGCCTCGGTGACCTGTTCAATGCCGGACAGAGCGGTGGCAGCAACTTCAACGATCCGCGGGTGACTCGGACGGAGCGCCAGTATCTGGTCACGAGCGTGACCACGGGCAATCCGAATCTGAAGCCTGAAGAAGCCGATACCCTGGGCCTGGGCGTGGTGTACTCGCCGAGCTTCATCCCGGGCTTCACGATGTCGCTCGACTACTATCACATCGAGATCGACGGCGCGATTGCGTCGCTCGGCGCGCAGACGATCGCCGATCGCTGCGAGGCTGGCGCTACCAATCTGTGTCAGTACGTGATTCGCGACCCGGCGCAGGACGACAAGATCATCACCGTGATCAACCAGCCGCAGAACATCCTGGGACAGGTTGCTGCCGGTTACGATCTCGAGATGAGCTACCGTCTGCCGATCGGTCCTGGCGATCTGGAGCTGCGTGCCCTCGGCACGTACTTCGACAAGCTGGAGACCCAGGACAGCAACGGTCGCGTCGTCGACGGCTCGGGCATGAATGCCGGCGGCGCCGGCGTCGGCTTCGGCAACGCGCTGATCTCGCCGAAGTATCGTTATCTCGTCTCCGCTTCCTATAACTGGGATCCGGTCACGACGACGCTGACGATGCGCGGTATCAGCTCGGGCAAGTACAACAACACCTTCATCGTCTGTACCGAAGGCTGCCCGCCGTCCACGCTGAACAATCCGACCATCTCCAGCAATCATATCGATGGCCGGAAGTACTTCGACCTGTCGTTCACCGGCAATCTGCTCGACACCGGAGCACAGCTGTTCTTCGTGGTCGAGAACCTGCTGAACACGGAGCCTGCGCTGGTTTCCGGTACCCGCAACGGCGGTTACTACAACGGCCAGGACAACGCGGACTATTACGACCGTCTGGGTCGTTATTACCGCGCGGGTGTTCGCTTCCAGTTCTAAGAGCTGGTGATTGCGCCCGGGGCGGACGGCAACGTCCGCCCCGGACTCATTCCGATGTGTCGTGATGTCTGTTCCTTCCCTGCGCAGCTGGAGTCGAATCGCATGAGCTCACCTCGTCTTCTCGCCGGCCTGCTGGCCGCTCTCATGACCCTTCCCGCGCTGGCCGCCGGCCCGGATTCGGTCCGTTCTTCAGCGCTCGCCGACAACGGCCTGAACAAGGAAGCTTTCCCGCGCTGGCAGCAGGTCGCGCCGGACGCTTATATATTCGAAGGGCTGCACTCTCCGGATACGAGCGGTGCCGTCTTCACCACGGTCTCGCTGGTGGTGGTCACGAAAGAGGGCGTGCTGGTGGTCGACGGGCAGGGCAGTGTGCCCGAGAGCCAGCAGCTGATCGACCAGATCAAGAAAGTGACGAGCCAGCCCGTCAAGTATGTGGTGGTCAGCTCCGACCACGGCGACCATACCGCCGGCAATGCTGCCTTCACGGCGGCGTATCCCGATGCCGTGTTCGTTTCCACGGCCTTCTCGAAAGAAGCGCTCGCGAAGAACAAGAACGCCGCGGTGCCGACGAAACTGGTCAAGGATCGCGAGACGATCAAGCTCGGCGGTAGCGAGGTTCAGGTGTTGAACCTGGGGCGTGCGCATACTGGCGGCGACCTCGTGGTCTATCTGCCAGCGAGCAAGGTCATGTTCATGAGCGAGGTGTATCTGCGTGGGCTGTTCCCCGCGATGCGCAGCGCCTATCCGAGCGAATGGATCGCAACCATCGACAAGGCATTGGCGATGGATGTTTCTTTATATATCCCCGGCCATGGCTTCACCGACGATCCGGCTGCGATGAAGCAGGACCTGATCGAGTTCAAACAGGCGATCAGGTCGGTGATGGACGAGTCGAAGCGCCTGCACGCGGCCGGCCTGAAGTGCGACTCGCCGAAGCAGTGCCCGGCGATCGAGCAGGCGAACTGGGGCCCGTACCGGAAGTGGCCGGCGAGCGGCAGCCAGGGCCCGGTCGCGATCGCGAAGGTCTATCAGGAGATCGAAGGCAAGCTGCCCTGATCGATCGGCGCAGCCCGATCCCGCCTAGATTCCACCCGAGACTCGCAGCACGGTCGCAGTGACATAGGACGCTTCGTCCGAGAGCAGCCACAGGACCGCGGCAGCAATTTCTCGAGGTTCACCCACCCGCCCGCTCGGAATTCGCGAGACGACACGAGCGGGCCGGTTGGGCTCGCCGGCAGCCGCATGGATATCCGTGAACACGGTGCCCGGCGAGACCGCGTTGATGCGGATGCCTTTGGGCGCGAGCTCCTTCCCCAGTCCGACCGTGAGTGCCTCGACTCCCGCTTTGGTCGCGGCGTAATGCACATATTCTCCGGGTGCACCGAGCGTCGCGGCAATCGAGGAAATATTCACCATTCGTCCGGCCGTGCCACGCGCCAGCCAGCGTCGTGCCGCCTCTTGGGCGAGCCACATGGTGCCCAGGAGATTGACTTCGGTGGTCCGTCGCAGCGTGTCCGGCGTCGCATCGACGAACGCACCGATCGGACCCGTGATGCCGGCATTGTTGACCACCATCGAGATCGGACCGAGCCGCGCTTCAACGCTGTCTATCAAATGACGCGCCGACTCTGGAGCGGCGACGTCCTGACGCACCGCGAAGGCGGTTCCGCCGGCGGCGGTGATCTCTTTCTCCAGCGCTTGGGCAGCCTGCTCGTTCGTTTGATAAGAAAAACCGACTGCGATGCCCCGACGAGCGGCGCCGCGCACGATCTCTGCGCCGATTCCCCGACTGCCGCCAGTGACGATCAATACTTGCGAAGTCATGAACGAGTCCCTGTGAGATGAGTGTATGCCGCTTGCACGGCGACCATGTCGTCGTCGCGTCGATCGAGTGCCATGGCCTGACCGTACAGACGACGACACGTTTCGATGAGGGGAGTGGCAGCGCCCGCGGCGCCCGTCTCGGCCAGGATCAGATCGACGTTTTTCAAAACGTCGGCGAGCGCCGCTTGCGGCGCCCAGTCCTGCGCGGCGAGCTTCGCGGCCTTCACTTGTGAGACCGGGCTCGCCATGGGCGTCATGGCGAGCACGTCGCGCAGAGCGTTCGCGTCGATGTTCGCGCGCTCGGCGAAATGAAATGTTTCTACCAGGCCCGTCACCATGACGATCATGAACAGGTTGACGGCCATCTTCATCCTGAGACCGCCGGGCACCGCGCCGCAGTCGAATGTTTCCCGGCAGGTCGGCCCGAGCAGCCGCCTCGCAACGGCAACATCCGCCGGATCTCCCGCGACCATTGCGACGAGCTGACGTTCTTCCGCCGGTTTGCGAGAGCCCGACACGGGCGCTTCCACATAACGTCCGCCGACAGCGCGGATGTCCGCGGCGAGCGCGTTGGAATATTCAGGCGAGGTCGTGCCGGTGTTGATGATGAGCCGACCTTGCAGGCGCTGCTCGAACTGCGGAGTGCCGCGACCGAGGACTTCATCGATCGCGGCGGGCGTGGCCAGCATCATCACGAGCGTGTCGCACTCGGCGAAGATTGCATCGGCATCGTTCGCGACCGTGGCGCCAGCCTCGACGATGCGCTCGGCCTTGCCGGGCGTTCTGTTCCACACCATCAGAGGAGTGCCGGACAGCGCCAGGTTCGCTGCCATCGGTTGTCCCATCAATCCCAGACCGAGAAAGCCGATGCGGCGCTTCGGCGAAGTTTGTTCATGTATCACGAGACGAGCGCTTTGCTGGCAACGAAGGATGCGAGGATCATGAAAGCATCGCTGCATCGATTGCAAGCAAACGCAACGTGATAATCGGCTGCAGCAAACATTTGTAATGCGTGCCGCGGCAGGATCAAATTTTTGTGATGACTGGTGTGATTTTTCCAGCCGATGATCGGGCGCGGTGCGCGGCGTTTGAAAATGTGCAGATACAGTTGCGGATCAACCGAACCGTTACACATCGAAGCATGCAGAGGGCCGCGCGAGAGGAAGGACAGCTATGGGTTTGCGCGTCATCGGTGCCGACGGCGCGGCACCGGTCAGGGCCTGCGAATTGCCCGGCAACTCACAGGCCCTGCAAGGAAATGGGAAGGATCAGTTGCCGCTGCTGACCGCGACGCTGTCGGCTTCGCGGAACTTGCGAATGATCCGGTCCTGGATCCATTGCTTGCTCCACCAGTCCACCGGCGTCACCGCGTTGCCATTGAGCAGCATGGTGAAGTGCAGGTGATCGCCGCCGGCCATGCCGGTGGCGCCGGTCCGGCCCAGCTCCTGGCCGGCCGTAATGGGATCGCCCACCTTCACGCCGATGGAGGACAGGTGCGCGTACAACGACTGCAAGCCCATGCCGTGATCGACGATGACGCAGTTGCCGTAGATGCCCAGCCAGCCCGCGAACACCACGCTGCCGGCATTCGACGCATGCACCGGCGCGTTGGAGACCGACGCCAGATCGAAGCCGAGATGAGTTTGCTGGTCGACCGACTGGTCGCGATAGATGTAGCTGCGCTGATCGGCGAAGCCTGCCTCGACCGCGGTGTTGGCGAGCTGCTTGAACGTGTCTTTCCAGAGGACGCGCGGCGCGGAGTGCCGGGCGAGCTCGGTGATGGTCGCATTGTTCTGCTGGCGCAGGTCGCGGTTGATCGCCAGGAACGAGGCGAGCAGATCGCCGGGATTCTGCACCTTGAAGTCGGGAGTGCTCTGCAGGATCGCGGGCACGACCTTGCCCAGGAAGCGGTCATCCAGCCCGATGCGGCTCTGGCGGAAGCGCTTCGGGATCACCCGGTAATCGAAGCTGGCGCGGCTTTCGTTGCCGTAGTCGTCGCGCGCGAACAGGCTGATCGGAGTGGCCGGATCCTGATCCCACAGCAGCGCGAAGAAGGCCACGTGCAGGTCGGGGCTGGCCCCGGCGATGCCGGCACCGGCGGCGGGATAGCCCGGATATTCCTTGTCGCCGACGCGCACGCCGGACTTCGCCCCGGCGGTGGTGCGATACACGACCACTTCCGAGCCGCCCTGGTTGATGAAGTGATGCACCGACTGCACCGAGATCTGCGGCGGGGTCAGGTGCACCTCGAAGTCGTGCTCCGCCGAAGCGGACACGGTCCGCAATCCGAACAGCACCGGGCCGGCGGCGGTCACGACGATGCGAGCGTTGCCCGCCTGCAGCTCGGGTACGTCCTGTTTGCCCAGCGTCCGAGTGACGCGGACCCGATCCGGCAGCGGCGTCAGGTGCGCGGCCGACGCGCTATCGGCCAGGCTGAACAAGGTCGCCTTGCGCTCCCCGTTCTGTTCGAGCCAGACATCCAGCTGCTGCAGCCGCTCGCGCGGCGCGATCACTTCGAGCGACAGCTGGCCGCTTTGCCCGACGCCCTTGGTGGGTTCGAGAATTTCGACCTTCGGCCCGGGCAGCGTGCCGGCGTAATACCAGACACCTCCGGCACCCGCTGCGAGCAGCACGAGCAGGAAAAGAAACGTTCGCATCGATCAACCTCGATTCACGATTGGAATGTCACCGGGCTCGATTGTGACAGCTTGCGTGATTCGATTCAGCAGACGAGCCCGAATGCTCAGCTGGAGGTGTGGGAAACCACGAAGCCCTGCTCCAGCACGAGGGTGACTTGCGAGCCCGCCGGGAGCTGCACTTCGGAGCCGGTATTCTTTGCCACCAGGGCGCCGGCCGCGCCGCCCAGGATGCCGCCGATCACTTTGCCCCGGGTGCCGTGCTTGATCTGATGTCCGATCACCGCGCCGGCCGCGGCACCGCCGATGATTTTCGCGGCGTCAGTGCCTTTTTCGCTCTGGCCGAGCTGATGCAGCTCGCCGCGAATGGCCGTCTGCCGGCCATCGGCCAGCTCCAGCTCGTCGAAGCGCAGGCCGAGCGCGGGCACTGCGCCGATCTGGCTGCTGCCAGAAACCACTTCGGTGACCGTGCCGGTGACACGCGCGCCCTCGGGGGCGACCAGGCGATCGCCGCTGCGCAACGCCGTCGCCAGGCGCGCTTCGAATCGATCGCCCACCTTGGCGGTCTTGGTGGAGATGTCGGACGCAAGCGCCACGATGAGCTGTGTACCGGCCTGAATCTCCACGGGTGCTTGTACCCGTGCAGTGGCCGGAGCTGGGCTCGTGCTCTGAGCAACGGAAGCCGCGCGTGATTCAGCTGCCTTCTTGGCAGCCGCGCGCTTGGCGGCGGCTTCCTCGGCTGCTTTCTTGGCGGCCGCGAGCTTGGCCGCTTCTCGTTCAGCTGCTTCCGCCTCGGCACGACGCAGCGCTTCCTGCTCCGCTTCCTTGCTCTTGATCTCTGCTTCGCGCTGAGCGAGCTGCTGCTCGCGGGCGTCGAGCTCCGCCGCCCTGGCTGCAGCAGACTGTTCAGCCGCAGTTGCCGCCGGATCGTCGGCGCGACCGCAACCGGTCAGCGCGACCGCCACCACGCAGCTCGCCAGAGAAACACCCAAGTGCCGAGATTTCATGATGAAAATCCTTGAGCGGCGCCGCGCCGCGTGATGCCACCGGCGTACAAACTACGTGATTGAGACAGCGTGCCCCGGCACGGATTTCACAGATTCCGGAAGCGCGGCGCTACCAGCCGGCATCTCGAAATCGGCTCAGGCGATGGACGATGTCGCTGCAGGCCAACGACCCCTCAGGTCACATACTTGATGAGCCAGTCGCTCAGCCGACGCTTGCGCGCGTTGTAGGGAGGAAAGAGCAGTTCCAGCGCCGAGAGCGGGCCGGCCGACATGACGGCGCGCTCGTGAGAGAACGCTTTGAAACCGAAGAAGCCGTGCGCATTGCCGATGCCGGAGGTGTTGACGCCGCCAAACGGCAGATTGTGTTGCGCGAATTGCTGCAGGCACAGGTTCACGCACAGGCTGCCCGAGCTGGTGTTCGTTTCGACCGCCTGCACGGTGCGCTCACTCTTGCTCCACACGTACAGGGCCAGCGGCTTGGGGGCCGCGTTGATCTCGGCGATGACGGTGTCGAGAGCATCGAAGATGAGGATGGGCAGGACGGGGCCGAAGATCTCCTCGCTGCGGATCCGTGCATCTGAGGGCACGTCACGCAGCAGCGTAGGGGCGACATAGCGCGAATCGATGTCGTATGTGCCGCCACACGCGACCTGACCGCCGGATTGCACCGCTTCATCGATGAGCCGGGCGACGCGCTCCGCGTGTCGAGGATGAATCATGCGGGGAAAATCCAGACTGCTCTGGATCGCGGCATCGCTCGCGCCGTAGCGCTGGGCGATGGTCTGGCGACACAGATCGACAAAGCGATCGGCGACATCCCGATGCACGTACGCATAGTCCGGGGCGATGCAGGTCTGGCCCGCGTTCACCATCTTTCCCCAGATGATGTGTTCCGCGGCGCTGCGCAGATCCGCGGTGGCGTCGACGATGACAGGGGATTTTCCGCCCAGTTCCAAAGTCACCGAGGCGAGATTGCGCGCCGCCGCTGCCATGACGACCTTGCCCACTGCCGGCGAGCCCGTGAAAAAGATATGGTCGAAGGGCAGCGAGAGCAGGGCGGTTGCGGTGTCCGCCGCGCCCTCGACGACGGCCACCTCGTCGATCGCGAACACGGTACTGACGATGTCTTTGATGACGCGATTGGCGTGAGGCGTGAATTCGGAAGGCTTGAGAATGGCCGTGTTGCCGGCCGCGACGGCCGAGACCAGCGGCCCCAGGCACAGACTCAACGGATAGTTCCAGGGACTGATCAGCAGGCAGCGACCCTTCGGCTGATACATCACGCGGGAGCTCGTGCCGAGCGTGGCCATCGTCGGGCTGATCCGATGCGGCTTCATCCAGCGTTGCAACTTCGCAATGGCGTGCTTTGCTTCGCCGACGAAGGGCAGCAGCTCGGTGAGGTTGGTTTCTGTCGGATGTTTGCTCAGGTCGCGATGGACCGCCTGCAGCAGCGCCTCCCTGCGCTCCAGCGTTGCGTTCAGCAGTCGGGTCAACTTGCGCCGCCGCTCGGCGGCGCTCGATTGTCTCAACTTCAATGCCGTTGCGGCGTGCGACTCGAACAGCCCGGCGACCGAATCCTCCATTCGCGGCTCCATTTCTCTCAGAACGAGACCGTCGCTTCCACACCCCACTGGCGCGGCCTGGAGATCGAAGCGAACGGCGTGCCGAAGGTATCGGTCGTGAGATTGTTGATGCCGGTCACGTACCGATCGTCCAGCGCGTTCGTCACGAACGCCGCGAGGCCGAGCGTGTCGCTTGCGCTGGTCCAGGCGAGCCGCAGGTCGAGGCGTTGCGTGGCCTCGCCGACTTTGAAGACCGACTGGAGCGCGCAAGTTCCTTGTCGCTCGGAGTCCGCGTTACAGCGCGACTTGCCGCGATACGCGTACCGACCGGACAACTCCACGTCGCCCGCCGCGCCCAGCGCCCAACCGTAGCTCGCGCCCAAAGCGGCGCTGAGATAGGGCTCGCCCGTCGGCTCGCCAGAGAGATCGAGCGGATCCGAGCCTCGCGTCACTTTGTCCTTGAACGTTGCGTCGATGAAGGCAACGTTGGCGTACAGCCTGAGCGGGTCGATGGGCCGCCATTGCGCGTCAACGTCGATGCCCCATGCTTTCTCGTCGCTGGTGTCGATCACGTACTGCGGAATATCGGAGCCCTCCACGTCGGTGGCCAGCGAGATCGCCTGCTTGTTCTCGTAGAGGTAGTAGAACGCCGAAGCGTTGAGAATCACGCCCACCTCCGGGAACACGCTCTTGATGCCGGCCTCGACATTCCACACGTCCTCGTTCTCGAACTCCGAGCCGACTTCGGTGCTGTTGTAGCCGCCGGCCTTGTAGCCCTTGGCGAGCGAGCCGAACATCATGACGTTCGGCGCGAGCTTGTAGTCGAGCACCAGGCGCGGGCTCACGTCATCCCAGGAGTGTTTCTTCGTCAGACCACCCGGCGGCGTGTCCACCTGGAACACGATATCGGCGAAGCGATACGCTTCGGGCGGAATCGGGAATTCCGTGAAGAAGCCCGCTTGATCGAGCGCCGCGACCACCTGGTCCAGCTCCGGGCTTTCATGCGGACCGTTGATCCACGTGAACTTCTTCGTGTCGTGGGTGTAACGCAGGCCGAACGTCAGGTTGGTCCGGTCGTTGAGGTGCCAGATCACGTCGCCGAATGCCGCGTACGCTTCGAAGTCGCCGCGGTTGTACATGGCCTCGCGCCACGGCATGCCGAGCATGGTGAAACCGAACGGCTCGATGAAGCTGCTGGTGCCGGCGTACAGCGGGAACGGAATATGCTGCTCCTGGTAGATGCCGAGGTTCATGCCGAGGGTATCGATGCCGTCCGTGTAGGTATGCGTGTCGCTGATCTGGTTCGCCTTCTCCTTGTAATAACTCACGCCGCCGACCCAGTCGATGCGCTCGGTCCTGCCGGAGAATTTGAGCTCCTGGTAGAAGCTCTCGTTGTTCTCGATGTTTGCAGTGTCGAAGTACGTGGCGATCAGATTGGTCCCGTCTTCGTCTTCGCGATTGACCGTGTCGAACTGGCGCCACGAGGTGCTGGAGCGGAAGTCCGCCGCGCCGAAGCTGTGATCGATGAACAGGTTCACCTGGTCGAGCTGACGCGATTCCTCGTTGCCGACCACGTCGTTGTAGACCGGCGCCTTGCGAGGATCGAGGTAGCTGGTGCGGTCGGCCGGGTAGGGCAACTGCGTCTGACCGGCTTGCACCGGTACCAGCCCGATCGCGGGCCGCGCCAGCTGATCCAGATCGTCATGGTCCCAGGAAAGCGTCGCGCTGGTCTGTTCCGAGAGTTTCCAGCGCAGCGCAACCCGGCCGGCCCAGTTCTTTTCCGGGATCAGATCCTGTCCGGTGGCCGCATCCTCGAGCCAGCCGTCGCTCTTGTTATAAACGCCGTTGATGCGCACTGCGACGCTGTCGCCGAGGGGCGTATTCAGCATGCCTTCGTAATACTGCTTGCCGTACTCGCCAACGCGGACCCGCAGCAAGGAGTGGAATTCATCTTCGGGTTGGCGCGTGACGATGGATATCGCGCCGGCCGCGCTGTTGCGGCCGAACAGAGTGCCCTGCGGGCCTTTCAAGACTTCGATGCGCTCGACGTCGTTGAACGCGAGCAGCGATGCGCCGGAACGCGCCGCATAGATGCCGTCGACATACACACCCACGGCGGGATCGGTGCCGACGCCGAAGTCGCCCGTCTGGATGCCGCGGATCTGGTAACGCGGCTGTGTCGGGCTGCCGTCGGAAACGACCAGTCCAGGCACGAAGCCATTCAGATCGCCCAGATTTTCCGCGGCGACGTCCTTGATCAGCGTGCTGTCCACGACCTGTATCGCGATCGGCACGTCTTGCAGCGACTGTGTGCGACGCTGCGCGGTCACGACAATCTCCTCGACACTGTCGACGTCCGCCTCCTGAGCCAATGTCACTGCGGGCGCCGCGACCGCGAATCCCGTCCCCAGCATCGTTGCGATTGCATACCCGAGCCTGTTCCTGCGATTGCTCATCTTCTTCTCCGTCAGTGAGGTCAGTGAGGTCAGTGGGTCACCTGCAGCATCAATTGGTCACTTGCAGCATGTACTGCGCGACGGCGAGACGAGTCTCGGGATCGAGATAGTCCTGCGGCGGCATTTCGGGATAGTCGGGGCGTTTCTTCACGGGCCTGGCGATGAAGTCGGCGAGCCCCTGCGGGTTGTCCATGTACAGCGCCTGGATCACTTGCACCGGCGGGCCGATCATGCGGCCGTTGTATGTATGGCAGCCGGTGCAGATGCCGAGATACACCACCTTGCCGCGCTCGCCCGGCTTGATCTCGCGCGGTGGTACGGGCGGCAGCAGATAGTTCACTGTGGCCGCGGTGTTGGTGAACTCGCACTCGGAGAAGTCACTGACGCCGACGGTCACATACTGGTGGCGATTGATGATGCAGCTGCCCGGGCTCGGGCCGACGCGCACGATGTCGAGGTTCTTCGCGCCCACCTTGCCTTCGGCGAGCAGCAGAGCCTTGGCTTCGGTGATCGTGTCGTAGCCGTTCCGAAGCATCACGTTGTCGAGGATCTTCACGCGATCCGAGTTCGGTTCCGACTCCGGGTCGGCGGTGATGTTCTGGGCATGGGCATGATCGGTGATGATGAGGCCGGCCACTTTGTTCTCGGAGATGACATTGCCTTCGATGACAACGTCGTCGGCCGCCATGACCAGGATGCCGGTGCCGGCTGGAATGCCGGACACCGTCGAGCCGGGCGCGCCGAAGTTCGGGTGGTTGTTGCCGACCACGAAGTTGTTGCGAAAGATCACATCGACCGTGTCCTTGATCGGCAGGCCCGGCGTCACGAACGCAAGCAGACCGCCGGAGTTGTTGTGCACATAGTTGTGCTCGACGATGGCATGGCGGCTGTTCTCGATCTCGATGCCGGCGACGCTGTCGAACACGTCGTTGTGCGCGACCAGGATGTTGTCGCTCATGCCGATGTAGATCGCGGCGTCGGCGATTCCCGAAACCACGTTGTGCTCGACGATGCCGTTCTTGCCGAGCTGCGGAAAAATGCCGTACACGCCGGAGTCCGCGATCAGGTTGTTGCGGATCTCGAAGTTGTTGCCGGCCTGCCCCATGATGCCGTTGCCCTTGTAGTTGCGGATCTCGAGGTTCTCGGCGACGAAGTTGTTGCCCGAGTACAGAATGGCATCGTTGAGCTGCTTGCGGCCGTCGAGCACGGCGCGCCGTCCGGCCTCGATCACGCCGATGATGCGGATGTCGTCTTTGTCGATGTACACCGTTTCGTGATAGGTGCCGGGCATCACTCGCACGATGGTTCCTGGCGGCGACGCCTTGATGGCCGCTTGGATCGATTCGCCGTCCTTGACCACGACCACATTGGCTGGCGCCGGACCGGCCACCGATCTGATCGCCGCCCCCGGTGTCGTGGCGACGCCCTCGGGCTTGAAGCCGCCGCTGTAGCTTGCGCCCTGGGTGGACGAGCTGATCGTCAGATCCTGCTTGCTGCCGCGGCCGAAGTACGTGCCCGCGCCGAACGACACTGCGGCCACGAGCAATCCCACGATGACGCCCTTCTTCATCTTTATTTCCCTCGCTTGATGGGTGTCAGGCCGGACGGGACTCGCGCCGGCTGCTGCGGCAGGAACGTCTCGTCGGTCAAGGCGCCCAGAAAATCCACGATCCGATCGACCTCGGCCTCCGTGAGCTTTGGATCCGAGATGTGCCAGTGCAAATACAGGCCCAGATCCTTGGGCACCGCGTTGCCTCGTCCCTTGTTGTAGAACTCGACGACGCCGTGCAGATCGGCGAAAGCGCCGGAATGCGAGTAGGGCGCGGTGCGCGCGATGTTACGAAGCGTGGGCACCTTGAAGCCGCCCTTCAACTTCGGGCTGCCCAGGATGGGCTCGGCGCCAATGTCGAACGGCCGGCCGTCGGGCTCCGGCATGCCAATGACCGCGATCTGTTCGTTGGTGAACAAGGGCGGCGTGTGGCACTCGGAACAGCGCGCGACGAACGAGCGGAATACGTTCAGGCCCTCGATCTCCCGTTCGGAGAGCGCGGCGTCGTGGCCATGAACGTAGCGGTCGTAACGACTGTTGAGCGACACGAGCGAGGTCTGGAACGCAGCCAGCGCTGTGAAAACCTGCTGCTCGGTGATCGGGCCGCGATCGCTCGGGAACGTTTCCTGGAACAGGCGACGATAGACGGCGTTGCCGTTCAGACTCGCGAGCAGTTGCTTCGGTGTATTGCCCATCTCACGGCGTGAGTAGAGCGAGCCGGGCGCCTGCGCTTCGAGCGAGCTGGCGCGTGCATCCCAGAAGAATCGTTTCAGGAATGCCACGTTCCAAAGAGTCGGCGCGGCGCGGCCCGCATCTTCGTCATGGATGCCGATGGACGTCGGGCGTCCATCGGAGAAGCCGCGGGCGGGATCGTGGCAGCTCGCGCAGGACAGGCTGCCATCGCCCGACAGCACGGGATCGAAAAAGAGATATCGGCCGAGATCGATCTGCTGCGGCGTGAAGCCGTCCCGGTGCGGCGGCAGAGCGGTGCGCGTGCCGCCGAGCCCGCGATTTTCGAGCGAGTCGTAGAATTGATAGAGCGTGCGCAGCTCGCACACGCCCGCCGTGGTTTTCTCGAAGCCCGGCGGGCAAGAGGTGTTGAGCGTGAAATCGGTTGGTGCCGGCCCGGTTGCGCCAGCGGTCCCTGCGGCCGCGATGAGCAACACGAGCGCGCGCATCATTTCGGGCGGCCCTGCCGATGAATGAACGCGATGATGTCGTCGAGATCGCGCTCCGAGGGCAGCGTCTTGGCCATCATGGCCATCTGCCGGCCGGGAGTATCCTGCGGGTCCGTGCCGCGCACCCCGTTCCGGAAATGCGCAAACTGTCGCTTGATATAAGGCGCATCGAGGCCGGCGAGCCGCGGGGCATTCAACGCCGGATTGCCTTCGGCGGCTCCGCCATGACAGGCGCCGCACTTGCCTTGATAAAGATTGTTTCCGTTGTGCAGATTGCCGGGCGCGGGCGACGCATTGATCGTTTTGGGAAGGTTCGCGGCATAGCTGGCGACCTTCGCGATCGCGGCGTCATCGGCGAGCGTGGCCAGCGCGGCGGCTTGCATCTGGGCTCCGGGCACATCCGATTTGTCGACGCCGCGACGACGATTTCGGAAGTTGCGCAATTGGCGCTCGAGGTAGGCCGCGTCCTGACCGGCAATGGCGGGCGCGTTGAACGTCGCATTGCCTTCGCCCCTGGTGCCGTGGCACGCCGCGCACTGTGCGAACAGTTTGTCGCCATCGGCGGCGAAACATCCCGAGCCATATATCAGCAGGACTGTTCCGAGCCACGCGGTGAATGCGATTCGCCGCGAGCGACGACCTGGCGCGGCCGCTCGCTCGTTTGATATCCGCATCACCGCCGCCTCCCCAGGGACGACGTCTGCCGATCGGGATGGGCTCGAGCGCATCGGAAAGAAAGATGCTGTTGTATGTTGGCTGTTGCGCTGCGTTCATACCCGACCTACCCACGGATTGCAATCGGGACAGCCGATGTTTCATCTGCCGGCACACACGAAAGTTACAAACTGTCCGACAGTGGGACCGTTTCGTGACGATCCACCTGCGTCGTATACAAATTGGCGACCCTGCGCCGGACAACATGCCGGGGTAGAAACTGTTCCTATGCATTACCCGATGGGCGGGTCGGGGGAGCTCACGATGGTGGGCGCGGTCGCGGCAGCGCGAAGTAGGGTTCGAATCTCGCACCACGGGAGCGGCCATGAAAGCCATTCGATTCGTCGAGACCGGACAGCCTCCGCAGATCGTCGACGTGCCCACGCCGCGGCCGGGACCGGGGCAGGTGGTGATCAAGATCGCCGGCGCCGGCGTGTGTCACTCCGACCTGCACGTGCTCGATGAGGATCTCGGCCTCAAAGGTCCGTTCGTGCTCGGCCACGAGAATGCGGGCCATGTCGCGGCGCTGGGCGATGGCGTGAAAGACTGGCGAGAGGGCGATGCAGTTGCGGTGTACGGTCCGTGGGGATGCGGTCGATGCCGCACCTGCCAGACCTCGGCCGAGAATTATTGTGAGAATCACGCCAGCCTCGGCACGATGGGCGGAGGACTGGGGTCCAACGGCGGCATGGCCGAGTACATGCTGGTCCCGTCCGCACGGTTGCTCGTCGCTCTCGGAACACTCGATCCAGTCGAAGCTGCGCCGCTATCCGATGCAGCACTGACTCCCTACCACGCGATCAAGGCGGCGCTGCCATTGTTGACGCCGGAAGCGACCGCGGTCGTCATTGGAGTCGGCGGTCTGGGGCACATGGCGGTGCAGATCCTGCAGGCGCTGACGCCGGCCCGGTTGATCGCTGCCGATATCGATGACAGCAAGCTCGAACATGCCCGCAAGCTCGGCGTGAGCCATGTGGTCAACACTCGCGATGCCGATGCCGCCGCGAAAACGATCGCAGACCTGGTCGGTCCGCGAGGCGCAACGGCGGTGTTCGACTTCGTCGGTGCGCAGCCCACCATCGATCTGGGGGTACGCGTCGTGGGCCGAAACAGTCGCCTGACGGTGGTCGGTCTGGCGGGCGGTGTCGTGCACTATGCGGCCAATCGTCCGCAGTATGGTTGTCAGGTCACCGTGCCTTACTGGGGATCGCGCACCGAGCTGATGGAAGTGATCGCGCTGGCAGCCGCGAATCGCATCCGCGCGGACGTCGAGATCTTTCCGTTGGAACAGGGCTTGGATGTTTACCAACGATTGCGAGAGGGAAAGATCCGCGGCCGAGCCGTACTGCGGCCGTGACACAGTCTCGATGTTTCGAGCCGGCTCCCGCGAAGAAACATTAGAACAGAAATAACCGGCGGGAGTGTTGCCGATGTTTACATGTCGCGCTGCCGCGCGAGCCGAGGCCGCGCGCTAATCGATTGAGTGGATTGCCCCGATCGAGCCCGGGCTCGGTTACTGCATGAGGGCCTGTTCGCGCGGGTAACAATAAACACAAATCGCGCGGGACCCCAACCAAAACAATTCGGCCTCGCAGGTAACCGGTGATGAGCAGCTTGCTTTCGCCCGAACAACTCAGACTCCAGGACGCAGCCTTCGAATTCGCACAGCGCCTGCCGGCGGACATGATCGAGCGTGATCGCAGCGCCACCTTCGATCGGGCCGGCTGGCAGCGCTGCGCCGAGTTCGGCGTGCTCGGGATGCCGATCCCGCCAGAATATGGGGGCCTGGGACTGGGGCTTTCAGATCTATTGGCAGTAATGGAGGGACTCGGCCGCGGTCTGCGCGACCAGGGGCTGCTGTTCTCGCTCAATGCTCATCTGTGGACCAACTCGATTCCGATCCTGCGATACGGCGATGAAGAGCAGAAACAAAGGTATCTCAAGTCGCTGTGCGATGGCTCTCTCATTGGGGCCAATGCCGCTTCGGAGCCGGATGCGGGATCGGACATCTTCAGCATGCGCACGCGTGCGCGTCGGGACGGCGATCATTACGTGCTGAGCGGCACGAAGACCTTCGTGACCAATGCTCCGGTTGCCGATGTGTTCGTTGCGTACGCAACCGTCAACCCCGCGCTGGGCCCCACCGGAATCACCGCCTTCATCGTCGACCGAGACACGCCCGGCCTGGTCATCGATCGCAAGCTCGACAAGATGGGCTTGCGCACCTCACCCATGGCCCAGGTCGTGTTCGACGGCTGTCGAGTGCCGGTCGCGCAGCGCCTCGGGCGCGAGGGCAGGGGCGTGCTGATCTTCGAATGTTCGATGGAGTGGGAGCGCGGCTGCATCCTGGCCAGTTGTCTCGGTGTGATGCGACGGCAACTGGACGAATGCGTGGCCTACGCCAGGACGCGCAAACAGTTCGGCAAACCCATCGGCAAGTACCAGTCGGTCGCGAATCGGATCGTCGACATGAAAGTGCGGCTCGAAACGTGCCGTCCGCTCGTGTATCGGATAGGGGCGCTCAAGGACGCGAATCAGGACGCCACCGTGGAGGCGGCACTCGCGAAGCTGCATGTCTCGGAGAGCTTCGTGAAGTCATGCCTGGATGCAGTGCAGGTCTTCGGTGGCTACGGCTACATGACCGACCTGCAGCTGGAGCGCGATCTGCGCGACTCGGTTGGCAGCACGCTCTACTCGGGGACCTCGGAGATTCAACGCAACATCATCGCGCGAGGATTGGGATTGTGAGAACCGAAGCAGCTGTCGCGATTCGGCCGGTGGGGGCCAGTGCCTACTTGCGTCATTGGTCGAGCATCGGACAGCTGGCCTTGATCGTGCTGGTCGCGCATGTCTACCAGCTCGAAGGAGAGCCCTTCACCAGGGTGCTCTGGCTGGCGGCGGCCGGATTTCTGGTCAGCATCGCGCTGCCGCTTCGATATCGACTGCCGTTGTTCACCTGCCTGTCCGTCGCCGCGGTATTCCTGGTCTTCGGTCTGGCCGATGGCGCGTGGCTGATCGCGCTCGGGCTCACGCTGATCGCCATCTGTCATCTCCCGATCGCGTTGCGCGCGAGAATCGCGTTGCTCGTCCTGGTCGGCGCGGGGCTGGCCGTGCTGCGGATCAATGTCGTCGGCTCGCCCTGGTCGGCGGCGATCTGGCCAATTCTCGGCTCGATGTTCATGTTTCGGCTCGTCCTTTATATGCGAGCGCTGAAGAGCGACTCGGGCGAGCGCACGTGGTGGTCCTCCCTGGCTTATTTCTTCATGCTGCCGAACGTCGCCTTTCCGCTCTATCCGGTGGTCGACTATCAGACCTTCCGGCGCACGCATTTCGATGCCGACGAGGCCGCCATCTACGACCAGGGCATTCTGTGGATCTCCCGCGGGCTCGTGCACCTGGTCCTGTATCGCTTGGTCTATTACAACTTGCTCATCGACCCAGCCGACGTCGCGCGCCTGTCGGACCTCGTCCAGATCGTGCTGGCTACGTTCCTGCTGTACCTCAAGGTCTCCGGTCAGTTCCATTTGATCGTGGGCTTGTTGCATCTGTTCGGCTTTCGCCTGCCCGAGACTCACAAGCTCTACTATCTGGCGCACGGCTTCACCGAGCTGTGGCGCAGAATCAATATCTATTGGACGGACTTCATGATGAAGACCGTCTTCTACCCGGTGTATTTCCGCGTGAAGCGCCTCGGTCCCGCCAAGGCGGTGGCCCTCTCGACCGCGGCTGTGTTCGTAACCACGTGGTTGCTGCACTCGTATCAGTGGTTCTGGTTGCGCGGCGGATTTCCGATGACCTGGCCGGATGCGCTGTTCTGGGGAATCCTCGGCGCTCTGGTCGTGCGTGGTGCATTGAAGGAACTGGGAGCAGCCAAGGCACCCAAGCGCAGCGCACGTGCCTGGGATCCGAGGATGGGATTGCGGGCCGCCGCAACTTTTTTTCTGTTCAGTCTGCTGTGGTCGTTGTGGAGCACCGAATCCGTCGGCCAATGGATCTGGATGCTGACCAGCGCCGGTCAAGTCGACGTGGAGGGGATCGTGCTGCTGCTGGCGACCTTCGGCGTGGTCGCACTGCTCGGCGGATTCGACTGGGAAGCGAGCAAGCGGGCGGGCAGTTCGCGATGGCGGCAGCCTTGGGTGCGAAGCCTGGGGGCGCTGACGATGTTGCTGGTGATCGCCTTGCCCGCGGTTCGAGATTTCGGGCCGCAGTCCTGGGATAAAGCGCTCGCATCGCTGCAGGAGACAGGCTTGAACGTGCGGGACGCCGCCAAGCATCACAGGGGCTACTACGAGCAACTGGACGTGCGTGGACAAATCAATGCGGCCGTTGCAGCGACCGACGGCGACCGCTCGCAATGGCTCGATGCGGCGCAGGCGGGCATCATTCGCACCCGCGAGGATGCCATGGAGCGAGATCTTCATCCTTCGCTCGACCTGGTCTGGAACGGCAGGGCGTTTACCACCAACACCTTCGGCATGCGGGACCAGCAGTACTCGCTGCAGAAGCCCGCTGGAACCTACCGGATCGCCCTGCTCGGGCCGTCTCACGCCATGGGCAATGGCGTGGCTGACGGAGAGACATTCGAACATCTGGTCGAGCAGAGGCTCAACAGCCAGCAGGAAAGCAACGACCCGCGCAGATTCGAGATCCTCAATTTTGCAGTAGACGGTTTCACGCTGCCGCAGGAGCTGGCAATGCTGGAGGACCGCGTGCTGCAGTTCGCTCCCGACATGGTGATCGTCACTCACTATCACCGGGGGCGCACGATGACCGAAGCGTATCTTGGCAAGATCACCTGGAAGCAGATTCCCGTTTCCGAGGAGCTGCGCGCCATCCTGGCGCGAGCTGGACTCGATCACGTCGACCGCGGCTCGGTGCCGATTCCCACAGAGATGGGCCGCGCACTGGCCGGCAAGTTGGGGCTGGAACCGCGGATGCCGCAAGGAGAGTTTGAGGCTCGCGTGCGCCGCATCTCCGATGCGGTGAACGACTGGGCATTGGAACGTATCGCGACCGTCGCGCGCGAAAACGGCGCAATTCCCGCGTTGCTGGCGCTCAATGCTGTCATCGACGATGCCCCTGCGGATATTCCCAATATCGAAGCCATCCGGCGTGCCCAGTATCTGGTGTTCGATCTATTCGACGTGTTCCCCGCGCAGGATCGGGCCCTGCTGAAAGTGGCGCCGTGGGACGAGCATCCCAACGCGATGGGCCATCAGGTGATCGCCGATGCCCTTTACACGCAGCTGCTCGGCGCCTTGCCGCCGGAGAAGCTGTCCAACCTGACTCATCCATAAAAGGAAAGGCGAATGGACAACGTACGCGAGCTGGTACGCAGATTCATCCTCGACAACTTCCTGCCGGGCGAGGATGCCTCGAATCTGACCGATTCGACCGAGCTGAAGGAAAGCGGCATCCTCGACTCGATGTCGACCTTGAAGCTGGTCACGTTTCTCGAAAGCCAGTATCAGGTCGAGTTCGAGGCGGATGATCTGGATGCGGGCAATCTTTCCACCGTCGCCAGCATCGCAGCGCTGGTGACTGCGAAACAGCGTGGCTAGTGCCATGAGCGCGATACGGTCCCTGGCCGGCTTGCTCGATCAGACGGCGCGCGAATTCCCGGAGAAAGTGGCGGTCACGGTTCCTGGTGGGCGAAGTGTCACCTACTCGGAGCTGTCCGCGCTTTCCGATCGGGTTCGCGATCGGCTGGTCCATAGGGGCGTTCGACGTGGCGATCGCGTAGGTCTGAGGCTGCACAAATCCATCGAGGCGGTCGCGACGATTTTCGGTGCCCTGAAAGCGGGCGCCGCCTATGTGCCAGTGGACGCCGAGTCTCCGGCTGCGCGCGCCGCGTACATCCTGAATGACTGCAATGTGAAAGTTGTGGTCACGGAGCGCGACCTGGAAGCAAACCTCGTCGACGCTCTCGGAGCCTTGTCGGCATCGCCCGCAATGCTCGTGCTCGATGTCGCAGCATCCCGGCCGATGGAAGAGTTGTTGGACGCCTTGCAGCTTTCCGAACCGGCGGCCTCGGTCGCATCGGTCGAGACTGGCGCGGACGACATCGCTTACATTCTCTATACCTCGGGGTCGACGGGGAATCCCAAGGGCGTGGTCCTCACGCATGGCAACGCGCTGAGCTTCATCGACTGGTGCAGCGAGACCTTCGCGCCGCGGCCCGACGATCGTTTTTCATCGCATGCGCCGTTTCACTTCGACCTGTCGATTCTCGACATCTACGTTTCCTTGAAGCACGGCGCAACGCTGGTGCTGATCGGAGAAGCGTTGGGTAAGGAACCCGTCAAGCTGGCCGCTGCGATTGCCGCCGAGCGCATCTCCGTCTGGTACTCGACTCCCTCCATCCTCAGTCTGCTCGCCAATTACGGCAAGCTCGCCAGGCACGACTTTGGCTCGCTGCGCATGGTGTTTTTCGCGGGCGAGGTGTTTCCGATTCCGCAATACGAGGCGCTGCATGCGATGTGGCCTCGGCCGCGTTACTTCAACTTGTACGGGCCCACGGAAACGAATGTCTGCACGTGGTACGAAGTGCCGCCGGATGCACCATTGGATCGAATGTCCACATTTCCGATCGGCAGGATCTGTCCGCCCAACCGCGGCAGCGTCGTGAATGAGCACGGCGATTGCGTCACGGTCGGCGAGCCGGGCGAGTTGCTCGTCTGCGGGCCGAACGTGATGCGCGGCTATTGGAATCTGCCCGATCACAATGAGCGCGCCTTCTTCACGGACGAGACCGGCGGGTGCTGGTATCGAACGGGCGATATCGTCTGCGAGGACCCGGAGGTCGGCTATCGATACGTTGGCCGGCGCGACCGTATGGTCAAGCGACGCGGCTATCGCGTCGAGCTCGGCGAGATCGAAGCCGCATTGCTGCGCAATCCGCAGGTCCGCGAGGCGGCGGTGATTGCACTCCCGGACGCCGAGTCAGGCGTGCGGATCCTGGCCTTCGTGGCCTGCCAGCAGGAGATCACGCTGACCCGGATCGCGCTGAAAGAGTATTCGGCGCGGGCGCTGCCGCCTTACATGATTCCGGACCTGTTTGCAGTCGTGCCCGCGCTGCCGCGAACCTCGACGGACAAGATCGACTACCAACGTTTGCGCACGGTCGCCTGAACATTCATGCCGTGGCGCGGGGCGGCGGTGGTGCGGTCAGCTTGCCCAGGTCGCCCAGCCCAAACGCCTGTTCGATGGTGTTGATGCGCGCGACCGCATCCTCGAAGCCATGTTCCCCGAACATGCGATGCTCCACGTCTTCGAACTGCTCCGAGGCTTCCTCGTACTGAGCCTCGGAAATCGTTTCCTTCCAGGCCGGAAAGATCACGGTATCTTCGATCGCAGTGTGGTGCTGATACATTCGCACGAACGAGAGCAGGGCCTTGGAGAGTGGCGCGCCGTTGGCGCTGGCGATGCGGCCACCCCGAGTGACGGTCGTGACATAGTCGGTAATCTCGCGGCCACGATCGTGCTGCTGCTTCAGCACGCTCGCCAGCATGCCGTTCTTGCCCCCGATTTTTACGAGAGGAGGAAAGACGTGTTCTTCCTCGCTGCGCTCGTGATAGTCCTCGCCAAAGGTGCGAAACAGCGCGGCAGTCTGCCCGAGTGCGTCGGCCGACACGTCGCCTCCTCGCGATAACCGGGATGCCGCTTCCACATAAACGAGCAGCGCTCGCCGCAGCACGCCGTGCTCTCGCATCAAATCCTCCGCGGCCTCGACTTCCTCTTTCTCTGCAGCCTGTGCCGACCTGATTCCTGGCAGACTCGCGGCGAGGGTGGTTGCACCGGCAAGAGCCAGCAGCCGACGGCGTTGTGAATTGCTTGACATGGGAGCCTCCTTCAGCTGTTTGGGAGACGGCGCCGTGCTGCCCTGCTGACGTCGGGTTTGCGTCGCCAATCCGGCCGGAAGCGCAATGCGAGCAACCAGACCGCGATGGCTGCCGGTAGCCAAGAGAGATCGGTCGGTGTCGGTCGACGACGTGCGAATTTCTGGTCGCGCAGCGCCGCGCTCAACGAGGTGAGATCGGTGAGGCGTGCGTAGTTGAATCCGACTTGCTCCGCGAGCGCGCGAAGGTGTGGCTCGCGCAGTCCCGACAGATGTTCGATGTCCGGCACGCTGGTGTCGCCGATGGCGCTCGGCTGCACGACTTCGTCGGCGCGCCAGTAGCCCTGGCGGTGTCCTTCCTCGTCTATTCTCGGGATCGGACTCGGCGTGTCGCGGCCGGCGCCGATCAGCCAGCCATGGATGGTGCGATTCGGCAGCTCTTCGAGCAGGCGGGGGGGATAGCGAGGATCGAGCGGTGGCGCTTCCTGGCCGTCCGTGATGAAAACGATGTCGGGATGCCCGGCCGGTTGCAGGGGCATTTCCTGGGCGGTCTGCACGGACCAGTACACGCCCTTGGTGATCTCGCTTGCATTGGACCAGCGCATGCGGGCATCGACCTGGTCGAGCGATGCGAGCAGATCGTTGTAATAAGCGCACACATCAACCGGCGCCAGCAGCGGTATCGTCCGGTATCCGGTGAAGGCGGCCCAACCCACGCGAGAGCCGCAAGGCAGATCGCGCACCAGCCGGCGAGCCGCCTCGTGGGCGAAGGCAAGGCGGCTGGCGGGCGCTGCGTTGAGCTGGTAATCCTCGACGTTCATGCTCTGACTGATGTCGAACACCAGGAGGTAATCGTATGCATCGTGCGGCAGCTCGAACGATGGCATGACGAGCGCAGCCAACAGCAGCACCAGTGCGAGCGTGATGGCGCGCGAGTCCTTGTCTATCGCCAGGCGCAACGACCTCATGGCAGGTCGATCCTCACGCCCTGCAGAGTGCTCGGACTCTGCTCCTTCTCCGGCGGTTCTTCCTTTTCTTCCTGCTCCTGCTCTAGCTCCGGCGCGAGCTGCAAAGCGCGCGAAAGGTTGTATCGGGCATCCCAATCGCCCGGCTCATTGCGCAACACGTCGCGATAGCGTTGTTTCGCCAGCTCGATGAGCGGCAGCGACCGGAATGCCTGGGCTGGGCCGTTCACGAGCGCGTCGCGCATATATAAGTTGCCCAGGTTGTAGCGCGCCGCCTGGCTCAGATCGCGGCGGTCGCCTTCGATCAGCGCTTTGTAGGCTTTCACTGCCGCTTCGGACTCGCCGGCGCGGGCAAGCGCGAGCGCTCGGGCAAAGCGGGCTTCGGGGACAGCTGCTTGGAAATCCGATACGCGCGTACTCGCAATGGCCGCGTTGGTGCGATTGATTCGATCGAGACGCAGAGCGTGATATCCGACCAGACTTCCGCACACGAGCGCGACCACGGCGAACGCGCTATGAACGATGGAGCGTTTCACGGCAAGCTCCTGATCAGCATGGATCGATATAACAACAGGATGGCGCACGAGAACGCGGCTATCGCGAGAAACACGCGGCTATAGTCCTGGCGGGGAATCTGTTCCATGAAATCCAGCGGCAGGTTCTGTTGCAGCCCGACATCGGCGACCGCTCTGGACAGGCTTTCGGGATCCTCGGCCTGATACACGCGATAGGGCGTTTGTAAGGTTTGAAAGAAGCGATGCAGGGCCATTTCCGGCGCGTTCTCCCAACGCGCGTCGGTCGAATCGAGACTGGCGCTGTTGTACGAGCGCAGATAGATCCAGTAGAGCGCGATACGATTGCGCACCAGCCCGGCGCGAATCCGCTGCATCGTCTCTTCATCCAGATGCGCGCCGCCGTCCGACACCAGAAGCATGATTCGACTGCCCGAGTAAGCGCGCTGGTCGAATTGCGCGATCGCCGCGATGAGTGCGCGGCCGACCTCCGTATCGGCCAATCCCCGGCCGACGGCGCCCGCCGCGATGCCTGCTTGCATGACTGCATCGTGCTGGGTGAAAGGCACGACACTGAGTGGTCGATTGCTGAAATACATCAGTGCGAACCGATCGTCGGGCCGTCGTGCGACGAACTGTGACAGCAGCTGGCGCGCCACCTGAGCCTTTTGCGAGCCGCGCCCGAGGTGATACAGCAGCTTGGTCGGTTCGATCTCGCGCCAGTTGGCGGGCAGCATTCGATCGTCCATGCTGCGACTCCGATCCAGCAGCACCAGGATTTCCGCACCCGTGCCGGTGCGCTGGACCTGGGTTTGCGGGCGACCCGGCTGAGCCAACGCGACGATGCTGCTCGCCAGCGCGAGGACCGCAAACACCGGCCAGAGCCAGCCGATGATGCGGCCGACACGATCCGGCGGCAGCCACGCAATGGACGGAAAAGCGAGCGTGTCACGTCGGCTGCGCAACAGTGGCAGCAATGCCAACGGCAGGAGGATCAGCACCCACGGATGCTCGAACGCGAGTGAGCTGCTCATTGGGCGTGCCGCCGTTCGATCCGGCGCAGCTCCTGGCAGAGCGCACGCACCGACAATGGAT
>Ga0065721_10004164_pt2 | contig 36952 bp, 33 predicted proteins | sample Mesricmetagenome_FD_59108 | JGI IMG/M metagenome (GOLD analysis project Ga0065721, IMG submission 59108) | Mesophilic microbial community from rice straw/compost enrichment Sample: eDNA_1 v2 (version 2) | ecosystem: Engineered > Solid waste > Grass > Composting > Bioreactor | place: USA: Davis... | reverse complement strand
TTTTCCCAGGCGTTGCGGAGGTAGATGCCGTCCTTGTTGGCGAAGGTGGCGCCGCGGTGGTCGGCGGCCCAGTTGGGGAAGGCGGCGATGAAGGAGACGGAGTTGAAACCCTGGCGTTTGCGCCAGGCGACGGCGTCTTCGAACGAGATGCCGGAGGCGGGAACGTAGTCGAGCGCGGAGGCGGTGCCGCGGTAGGGAAGGCGCCAAGTGGAGGCGGCGAGCCAAGTGTCGCCGACGAGGAAGAACGGCGTGCCGTCGGCGTAGCGGAGGGCGCGGCCGTTTTCGGAGACGCGGACGAAGCCGCGGCGGTTGGGGTTTTCGGCGAGGTCGGCGTCGGACCAGGGGAAGGCGTTGAATTTGCCGCCGCCGTGGTTGAGGCCGGTGTCGTCGGGTTGGTTGGAGGCGGAGCGCCATTTCCATTCGCCGGGGGCGGTGGCGACGAAGCGGACGCGCCAGGTGCGGCCGCCGTCCCAGAAACCGTAAACGCGCTTCTTGAAGTCGGGGCCTTCGAGTTCGATCCAGAGGTCGACGTCGGCGTAGGGGTTGGCGTAGTCGCGGGAGGATTCGAAGATGATTTCCTGGAGCTGCCAGACGTGGGTGTCGCCGAAGTTGAGGCGGGCGTGGGCGATGAGGTTGGCGCAGATGAAAACGAGAATCAGAAAAGGGCGGAGGCGGGGGTAAGGCATGGTGGGGAAAGTAGGTCTGACGTGACGTCGGGCAACGGCGCTCGTTGCGGAATTGGGTGTGGTGCCGGCTTGGAAATTGTCTCGCGAAGGATTCGAAGGGGGCGAAGGCAAGAGTTGAGAACCACGGATGAACACGGATGCCAGAGAGGCGGGTGACCCACGGAACATACGGAGAGCCTCGGAGCGCTGGGGTGGCGGTTCGAGGGGCGCCGTCGCGGTTCACGCAGGTGTCATCGTTGCGGCGGCGTTGACGGCGTGCGGGCGGGCTGTTCGTTCACGGGCTTCATGAAAACGTTTTGTCGGGTTGCGGGGATGATGGCGGTTTTCGCGGCGGGCGGTGGTGTGACGTGGGCTGCATCGACGCCGTCGCCCGTCGATCGAGCGGCGGCGTTGCGGATGATGGACGCGTGGCGCGCGCCGGTGCCGCCGCGGCATTTGATCGGCAACATCTATTACGTCGGTGCGATGGGCGTGAGCTCGTATCTGATCACGACGCCGGAGGGGCATGTGCTGCTCGACACGGGGTTGCCGGATACGCCTTCGTTGATCGCGCGCGGGGTGGAGCAACTCGGGTTCAAGGTGTCGGACATCGAGCTGATCCTGAGCAGTCATGCGCATTTCGATCACACGGGCGGACACGCGGCGATGCAGCGGCTGACGGGCGCGAAGGTGGTGGCGAGCGCGGAAGACGCGCGCGTGCTCGAGTCGGGTGGCGCGGCGGATTTCATTCCGTTTCCCAAAGACCTCGCGGCTTACGAACCGGTGAAGGTGGATCGCGTCGTGGCGGATGGTGAGACGGTGACGCTTGGCGGCGTGACGCTGACGGCGAACATCACGCCGGGGCACACGCGCGGGGCGACGACGTGGACGATGGATGTGGAGGACGGCGGGCGGAGTTGTCGCGTGGTGTTTTTCAGCAGTGCGTCGATCAATCCGGGGACGCGGCTGACGGGAGCGAACGCGGCGTATCCAGAAATTAAGGACGACCTGGAGCGGAGCTTTGCGCGCTTCAAGGCGATGACGTGCGACATCTTTCTGGCGCCGCACGGCGGGCAGTTTGCGATGGCGGAGAAGTTCGCGCGGCTGGAAAAACGCGAGCGGGCGAGCGAGGTGCTGGTCGATCCGGAGGGCTGGCGAAGGACGATCGCGGCGCAGGAGAAGGCGTTTCGGGAGGTGTTGGCGCGAGAGAGTGCGGCGAAGGCTGAGTAGGGGCGTCGCTTCCTGATCACTGGGCCCAGAGCCAGCGGAGGATGTCGGGGAGGAGTTGGCCGCCGTGGGCGTCGGAGTGATGGCCGTCGCCCCAGACGTGTTTTACGCGGTAGCGGGGGCCGGGGTCGTTCAGGCGGTCGGCGCGGGCGTTGGCGTATTCGAAGGCGGAGAGCATCTGCTGGTTCGCGAGAAACCAGTTGCCGTGTTCGTTCGAGAGGTCGTTGGAGCCGTCCTGGAGGAAGATGCGCAGGGGCTTGATGGGGGTTTTGCGAATGAGGGTCGGGTAGAGGTCGCCGCCGGGGCGCATGGGTTCGCCGTATTTGGCGGGCCGATACCCGATGGACGTGTAGCTGCCGATCATGCTGATGACGTTGCGAAATTGGCTCGGGAACTCCCACGCGGTGGTGAAGGCGCAGATGGCGCCGCTGCTGGTGCCGCCGATGGCGCGGCGTTCGGGGTCGTCGGTGATCTTGTAGGATTTCTTGAGGAGCGGGATGAACTCGAAGCAGATCATCCGCGCGTAGAGGTCGTTGAGGGCGTCGTATTCGTTGGCGCGGTTGTTGGGGTTGCTCATCCCGAGATCGTCGGGGTAGCGGTCGCCGATGTGGCCGGGCGTGATGAAGAGGCCGATGGTGACGGGGATTTCTTTTTTGTGGATCAGGTTGGCCAGGACGTTTTGGACGCGGAGGGAGCCGTCGGGGTTGGTGGCGCGCTGGCCGTCGTGGAAGACGAGGAGGTTGGCTTCGGTTTCGCCGGTGTATTGGTCGGGGACGAAGATCCAGTAACGGCGGACGGTGCCGGGGAAGTGGATGCTGCGAAATTCGAAGGGGCCTTCGAGTTTGCCTTGGGGGACGCCGTCCTGGACGAGCGAGTCGGCGGTGAGGGGGTAGTCGCCGGGTTTGCGTTCGGGGGCGGCGGCGAAGCTGGCGGTGGCGAGGAGCAGGAGCGGGAGGACCAGTCGGAGTTTCATGCGGGGTAAATGCGGGTGACCGCGCGCCTGACGCGGGGCGGGGGAAATCGATGCTGCGCGGCGGCGAAAGCGCGGCGCAATCGGAATTTCGGGTCGAATGGACGGGTGGAAGCCCCGTCCCTATCGGTGCCGGTTGAAACTCTGCCTCCTGGTGAGCGCCTGCGAGCAGGCGGCTACGAGGCGGGGGTGTCGTCGCGGAGGGTTTTGATGAAGTCTTCGGCCTCGCGGATGGACGTCTCCATGTCGGAGATGAGGCGGGTGATATCGGCTTCGAGCTCGCGGTTGGTGGTCGTGAGCGAGGCGAGGGCGCGGGCGTTGAGGTTNTGNTTCAGGAAGAGGACCTGNTCGCGGAAGGTGGAGAGNACGGGCTCCATGCGNTCGGCGGCGCGGCGCATGACCTTGATNAGNTCTTCGTAGCGGCGGCGGGTGAGGTCGTAGGCGCGNTCGCTTTCGCGGCGGAGGNTNGCGTTCTCGTATTGCTTGAGCTCGGCNTTCCACTCGTTGAAGAGGGCTTCGGCGACGTCTTCGACGGAGTCGATGCGATCACGGACTTCGCGAGCGCGTTGTTCGCTGCGCTGGAGTTCGCGGTTGAGGGAGTTGTATTTGGCCTGGAGCTCGCCGGCGTCGACTTTGGTGACGGCGAGGAATTGTTCGAGGGCGCTGGCGAATTGCTCCTTGGCGGCGTTTTGGGCGTCGCGGGTTTCCTCGACGCGGTCGACGAGGATCTCGCGTTTGTGGAAGCCGATTTTCTCCATCGCGTTGTAGTAGGTGGACGAGCAGCCCGCCATCAGGAGGAGCACGGCGAAGAGGCAGAGCGGACGTTTCATGAAAGTGTCGACCGCAAAACACTTCGGCGGTGCCGCGTGGCGGGAAGCTCCAAAGACCAAGATCCAAGCGCCAGAGAAGATCCAGGTTTCGGGGGAGGGAGCGGCTATTTCTTCTTCTTTTGGAAGGCTTCGTCGTCGGCGGCGGTGGCGGCGAAGGCGGCGTCGTCTTCGTCGAGATTCGCGGGGGCGAGGGCGTCGGCGACGGATTCGCGGGGGGCGGAGGACGCGGGTTCGTCGGGGAGGCGGGCGATGCGCTGGTCGAGGGGCGGGTGGGTGGAGAAGACGGCGACGGAGGGGCCGGTGCGTTGTTGCAGGCGGGTGAGGACGGAGCGGAGCGCGCCGGGGGCGTAGCCGACGGTGAGGGCGAGGTCGCGGCCGGATTGGTCGGCGCCGAATTCGGTCTGGGGATCGAAGCCCTGTTCGAGGATGGTTTTGACGAGNTTGCCGATGGAGGTGTCGAACGCGCTGAGTTGCGCCTGGGCTTTGGCGACGTCGCTGCTGCGGAGGGCGGCGAAGTCGGCGGCGCCGGAGACGAATTCGCCGCGCGCGATGATGTTGAGGGCGTGTTTGCCGGTGATGTGGGCGATCTCGTGGGCGAGGACGGCGGCGAGGGCGTCGTCGTTGTCTCCACAAAGTTCATACAGACCGCGCGTGATGAAGACGAAGCCTCCGGGCGCGGAGAAGCCGTTGAAGGAGGGCGAGTCGAGGAGGCCGAATTTCCATTCGAGGGCGGGGCGGGANGAGTAGTAGGCGAGGGAGCGGCCGATGAGGTTGAGGCGGCGGGTGGCGGTTTCGTCGCGGACGAGGCCGCCGTATTGGGCGATGATTTCGAGCGAGACGGATTCGCCGATGGCGAGTTCTTCCTCGGGGCCGATGCCGGTGACGCCTTTGGCGACCTTGCCGAGGCTCTTGGCGGTGTTGAGGGCTTTGTTGAGGTCGAAGGCGGCGTGAGCGAGCGGGGCGGAGGCCGCGAAGATGAAGGAGCACGCGAGGGCGAGTGCGAAAAAGAAGGGGAATGCGGGGCGGCGCGCTCGGAGAGCGCGCCCTACCGGCGCTGCCGCGCCAAACGAGAGCGGAGAGGTCATTGGAATTCTCCTTTCTTTTCGGACTTGAGGAAGTCCTGGACGGAGTGGTCGGGGAGCAGGGCGTGCTGTTGTTCGAGCCACTGGAGATCGGCGGCGGCGTCGGCGAGGCCGCGGCGTTGGGAGTAGTCGGTGGACGTGGGCGTGAGCGGGCGGGCGGCGGTGGACGCGGTGGTGGAACTGGCGGCGAGCGGGAGGCCGTCGAGGCCTTTGGTGGAGGACGGTTTTTCCGCGGAGAGATTGCCGGCGAAGATCCAGCCGGAGCGGCGTCCGTCGGAGACGCGGAGCCACGAGCCCTGGACTTCCTCGATGCGGAGTTTCTGGGCGTAGGGGAGCTGGGCGACGGGTTGCGCGAGCATCTTGGGCTCGGCGAGGAGGGCGGTCTGGACGCGTTTCGTGTAGGCGTCGCGGCCGGCGGTGAACGCGGCGGAGATGCCGGCGGCGGACGCGAGGAGGAGCGCGGCGCCGAAGAGAAGGCGTGTATTCATTTTGTGGATAGCGAGAGGACGGGCTGCCAGTCGGGCGGGGGCGGGTGTTGCGCGAAGCGGCGGGATTCGTCGAGGAGGAGCGCGGTCATGCGATCGTCGGGGCCGAGGGCGGCGGCGGCGGTGAAGGCGTGCGCAGCTTCGGAAAAACGACGCGAGGTGTAAAGCGCGTGGGCGCGCGTGTAGGCCTCGAAGAAGCGCGCGCGATCGGGGGGAAGGGAGCCGGGTTCTCCGACGAGTTCATAGACGGAAACGGCGGTGTTTTTGCCCTTGACGCGGAGGCCCGTGAGCGGGCGAAGAATCAGGGAATCGCGCACGAGCCGCGCGGTGTTTTCCCCGAGCAGAATGCCGGTGCCGAACTCCTTGTTGGCGCCCTCGAGGCGGGAGGCGAGGTTCACGCAGTCGCCGAGGACGGTGTAGTTCTTTTTTCGATGCGAGCCCATGTTGCCGACGATCATCTCGCCGGTGTTGAGGCCGATGCGCAGGCCGAGGGTGCGGCCGTAGGTGCGGGCGAGGTGTTCGTTGCGGGCGGCGAGGAGACGCTGCGTGGCGAGCGCGCCGCGGCAGGCGGCGAGGGCGTGGTCGGGCTGGTGTATTGGAACGCCGAATACAGCCATGACGGCGTCGCCGATGTATTTGTCGATGTAGGCGCCGTGCGCGAGGAGGCAGTCGCTGGTTTCCTGGAGGTAGCCGTTGACGATATCGAGAAGCTGTTCGGGCGTGACCTGTTCGGAGAGATCGGTGAAGCCGGCGAGGTCGCAGAAGAAGACGGTGGCTTCGCGGCGTTCGCCGCCGAGCTCGATGGCGGAGGGGTTGTGGACGAGGAGATCGACGACCTCGGGCGCGACGTAGCTGCCGAAGATGGCCTGGACCTCGCGGCGGCGGCGTTGTTCGAACCAGAAGCGGTCGATGGCGACGCCGAGGAGCGCGAGGCCGGAGGCGACGACGGGCGTGGTGGGCGGAAGAAACCAGCCGGCGGAGAGGGCGGCGTAGGCGGCGCCGAGCGTGCCGAGGATCAGCGCGGCGGCGACGAGGCTGGGCAGGGCGATCGAGTGAACGCGCGTGCCGAGCCAGGTGACGAAGGCGAGGAAGAGAGCCGCGAGCGCGAGCGGGAGGGCGCGGGGGAGTTCGCGGAGGAAGCCGGCGCCGGCGAGATTGGCCCAGGCGGTCCAGTGATAGAGGACGCCGGGTTCGAGTCCGCCGAGGGCGAACGGCTTGTGGTCGAAGGTGCCGGCGGCGCTGGCGCCGACGAAGACGACGCGGTCGCGCACGTCGTCGAAGCCGGCACCGGTGAGCGGTGGTCGGGAGCGAAGAGCTTCGACGAGCGAGGCCGGGGTGAACTCGGGTGTGGACTCGGACACGGCCGTGACGACGTCGAGACCTGCGAGAATGAAGCGGCCCGCCGAAAGGACCGGGACGGTGGATGAGGTGCGGAGTTTTTCCACGCCACCATGCCAGCGGAGCAGGCTGCCTCGAGGCGGTGGTGTGGTTGGAAACGCGGTGGCGGCGAGGGAGAGTGGAACGGCGTAGCGGCGGAGAACGCCGTCGGGATCGGGGGCGCCTTCCGCGAGGCCGGCGCGGGGTTTTTCGAAAAGTTCGGGGTGGCTTTCGACGAAAGGCGTGTCCCAGAAGACGGGGCCGTGCGTGGAGGTGCGGGCGAGCGTTACTTCAGGTAATCCGGCGGCGAGGGAGCCGAGGAATTCGTCCTGCAGCGCGTCGGAGGAGCGATCGAGGAAGATGAAATCGAGGACGATTTTGCGGGCTCCGGCGCGTTCGAGACCGGCGATGAGGGCGGCGAATGTCCAACGCGGTGGCGGCCAGCTCGCGATGTGGTCGGCGGCGCGGAGGGCGTCGAGCGTGGCGTCGTCGACGAGCACGAGCGCGGAGCCGTCGGGCGGTGGAAGCGGGCGGGCGGGGTGTCGCGCGGAGAAGTCGAAGAACGCGCGATCACCGATATCGTGCAGCGGGGTGAAGTGGACGAGGGCGAGGACGCCCAGGATCGGCGCGAGCCAGCGCCAGCGGAGGGCGTGAGCGGAGGAGACGGGCGCGGCCACGGCGGGAGGGAGTCAGCTTGCGCGGGGAGGGGCAAGAATTCAGGGGAGCGGTGGGGGCGGAGAGGAGTTAAAGACACACACAAAGATTGTGCTTGGGTATAATTGCATGAGGATTGCGGGATGGCTTGGCGGCTGGACGAAGCGATCATACGTGGGGAACTCGACAATCGGACGCGTGGTGTTGTGACGGGAAGAATCTGGCTGGCGGGGCGCGAGCTGCCGCTGGAGCTGGAGTTGACCGGGAATGCGTGGCGGGATTTGGCGGGGCGGCGGCTGGAGTTTTCCAATCCTGCGCCGCGGGTGCTGCCGATTGTGGGGGTGATTGCGACGCTGCAGCGCGGGTTGATTGGCGATTTCACGGCGTCGCGGAAGATCCGCGTGTATCGGCGGGGCGGGTTATCGGCGTCGGAGCGAGGTCGGGTGGAGCCGTGGATCTGGAGCAACGGGATCCATCTGGAGTGGTTCAACACGGCGAACGAGCGGGTGTTGATCGAGGCGGTGAGCTATCGCGTGGCGATTTCGCCGGAGTGCGCGTGGGAGATGACGATGGCGGAGGAGCAGCGGCAACGGGAGTTGAACGCGGCGGCGCGGGCGAATCATCGGGCGCGGATGATCGCGGTGGAAGAGGAGCTGCCGGTGGCCGACTACGAGTCGGAGTGGGAGCAGGGGCGCGGCGAGGACGGAGGCCGGCGGGTGGAGGAGCCTTTGGCGGGTGAGGCGGCGGGGCGGCCGGTGCAGCCGGAGGTGGCGGTCGCGGTGGGCACGATGACGGACGTGAGCGAGACGTTGAGCGCGGCGGCGATGTTGATCCGAATTTTGGATACAGAGTCGTCGCGGCCGACGGCGCACCAGTGCGAGGGCGTGATGAAGCGGCTGGCGTTGGTGGGGCGGGAATTGGAGCGCGTGCGGCTGGTGGTGGAGTTTTGCCGGAAGGAGAAGCTGGCGGAGAATGCGTGGATCGACGAAGTGCAGCGCGAGGTGCGGCTGCATGCGGCCGAGTGCGAGCGGTTGCAGGTGGAGTTGCGGAGGAGGCTCGGACGCGGGCGGTGAGGGGGCGGTCAGGTCAGTGCGGCGGCGGAGCGGGGCGGATCCAGAGGTCGGATTGGATGAGCCCGAGTTCGAAGGTGCGGCGGGCGGCGAGATGGAAGTCGTGGGAGCGCAGCAGCGGATCGGGCGGGGTCACGCGACGGGCGCGGATGCGGGTGACGGGGCGGAAGAAGGCATACATCGCGGCGTGGATCGCGCGGGCGCGATGACGGCGCCAGCCGCGGGGCGGTATTGAAAAATCGGTGACGAGCCAGGTGGCGCAAGGGCGGGCGGCGGCGGCGAGGGTGGCGATGACGGCGGCGAGTTCGTCGGGCGGGAAGCAGTCGAGGAAGAACGGCGTGGCGATGGCGTCGAAGGAGGCGAGAGGGGGTTGAAAGGAGGGAAAGGTGGCGGGTTGGAAATGGAGGCGGGAGGAATTCGCGACGGAATGGGTGTGCGCGCGGGCGTGGGCGAGCATGCGCTCGCTCGCGTCGATGCTGAGGATTTCGAGATCGGGAAAGCGTGTCGCGGCGGCGTGGAGGAAGTGACCGTGACCGACGCCGGCGATCAGCAGGCGCTCGCAACCCTCGAGGGCGTCGAGATGGGCAACGCGGGCGCGCTGGAGGCGACGGCCGGCGAGGAGGCGTTCCATCCAGGTGTAGTGCGGTGCGAGGACGTCGAAGGACATGAACGTGGTGCGAGCGGGAACGTCGGTTGAACCACGAACGGACGCGAATGAACATGCAGGAAAACGCGGGCAGGGGTTTGGTCGGAGTTGACGGATGGCGTTGAGCGGTCGAAGACGCGGGGATGAAAGCGAGGATCACTGTCGTCACGCTCGGCGTGGATGATTTGGAGCGGGCGTTGCGGTTTTATCGCGACGGGTTGGGGTGGAAGACGGTCGGAATTGTCGGGCAGGAGTTCGAGCACGGCGCGGTGGTGTTCTTCGAACTGGAGGGCGGCGTGCGGCTGGCGCTTTGGCCGCGGACGAGCCTCGCGCAGGATGCGGGGTTGCCGGTGAGCGGGGCGGGGGCGCCGACGTTTTCACTCGGGCACAATGTGCGCTCGGCGGAGGAAGTGGACGCGGTGATGGAGCAGGCGGAGCGGGCGGGTGCGACGATCGTGAAGCGGGCGGCGAAGACGTTTTGGGGCGGGTATGCGGGGTATTTTCGCGATCCGGACGGGCACCTGTGGGAGGTGGTGTGGAATCCGGGGCTTTTGCCGGCGGAGTAGATGCGCGCGGGGCTTGGCCGCAAAGCGGCGTAAACGGCGCAAGAAGAGGTGAGCGCCGGGTGGTGTTGGAAGCCGGTGGGGAATCGTGGGGCGGAGGGCGGGGCGTAAAGCGCCTCCCGCAGCTAGTGTTTGATGCGGTATCTTAGGTGGGAGACGCGGCGGCCTTCGAGGGTGCGGAGAGGCTCGAGTTGAAGGGGCGGCGGGGTGGGAAAATCGAGGAGGCGCGCGCCGCGGCCGAGGAGGAGCGGGACGATGTGGATATCGATTTCGTCGAGAAGGCCGGCGGCGAGGTATTGTTGGATCACGTTGGCGCCGCCGCCGATGGTGACGTCTTTGCCGTTGGCGGCTTTCTTCGCTTGGGCGAGGGCGGAGTGGATGCCGTCGGTGACGAAGTGGAACGTGGTGCCGTCGGACATCACGAGCGGTTCGCGCGCGTGGTGCGTGAGCACGAAGACGGCGTGGCGGAACGGTGGGTCTTCGCCCCACCAACCGCGCCAGGGGTTTTCGCCCCAAGGGCCGCGTGAGGGGCTGAACATGTTTCGGCCCATGATGGTGGCGCCGATGTTTGCGAAGGCTTCGCGGAGGATGTCGTCGTCGATGCCGGTTTCGCCGTCGGTGGCTTCACCGTGAAGCGTGCGGAAGGTTTTGGTCGGGAGCGCCCAATCGTGAAGATGGATGGCGCCTTCGCCGAGCGGGTGTTCGAGACTTTGGTTCGGGCCGGCAACGAAGCCGTCGAGGGACGTGGTGATCTGGCATTTTAGAAGGCTCATGGCGGGGGCGCGGTTCGATGTAGAGTGGTTTACTCAATCGACGAACGGGCGCGGAGTTTTTCGACATGAGCGCGAAAAAAATGCCGAGACTGAGCCGCGGAGGTGCGTGGGGGCGGCGTGGGCGAGTGGGGTTGGTGAGCTACCAGAGATCGCCGGTGCGTTTGATCACGACGTTGTCGAAGTGCGTGTGGCCGCCGTTGACGGTGTAGTCCTGGTGGCCGAGTTGGATCTGCACGGCGGTGTTCGCGGCGGGCGAGGTGAAGGAGAACGAGTGCGTTTGCCAGGTGGTGCTGGAGAAGTTGTGGGACGCGATCGTGGTGCCGGTGTCGACGTTGTAGATCCAGACGCGGCCGTTCGCGCCGGAGGTGTCGACTTTGCCGTCGAACGTCACGGTGTAGCTGACGCCGCCGACGAAGCCGGTCCATGGCTGCGTGAGTTTCTGCCAGCTCGTGCCGTTCGAGATCAAAGTGAGGCCCCACTCGCCGGTCGATTTGTTGGCGCTGTCGCGAAAGGCGGTGGCGGGTGAAGACATCAGGCGGGACCAACGTGCGGGGAGCGTCGGTGCGCCGCTGGCGGGGAGTTCGAAGCCCTGGTTCACGAGTTTCACGGGATCCCAGAGAATGATTTGGGAAAGGGTCGCGGCGGCGGTGTGTCCGTAAATGGCGGGCATCTCTGCGAACTGCTTCGCGGCGAGCGTCCACGCGAAGGGATCGAATTGGGCGTAGGGGATCCAGCCATACATCACGGTGGTGAACTGATGTTCGTTGCAGTAACTTCCGGTCGATCCGTCGACGTGGTTGTGCAGCTTCGGCGTGTCGAGGTCGCAGTTCCAGAGATGGTCGGTGAGGGTGGCGGCGAAACGGTCCATGTGGCCGTCGTTGAAGACGCTGCCGGAGCGGTGCATCTCGGTGATGAATTCCATGTCGACGTTCGAGTGCGAGGTGTCCTCGACCTTCGCATTCGCGTGCGTGCCGTAGTGCCACGAATACGCGAACGAGCCGCCGGGGTTTTCGAGGAGGTTTGCGAAGAAACGCGCGCCCTGTTCGGCGCGGGCCAGGTAGGTGGCGTTGGCGTTTACGTCGTAGAGGATGTTCTGCACCTCGAGCAGCGCGAAATACTGATTATGCGGCAGCGGCGAGAAATCGGCGTTGGCGTCGAAGGTGTCGAAGGCCGGTTCCTCGTAGTAGCCTTCGGTGCTGGAAACGTCGACCCACGTGTTGCCGTAGAACGCGCCGGCGTCATGCCATTTCGCGATGATGTCGTCCTCGAGAAATTCCTGATAGTCGTCGGCGAAGGAGCCGAAGGCGCTTTGCAGGCTGGGCGTGCGGTGGACGAGGCGGACGAAGTTTGCGAGCGGGATGCCGATCATGCCGTCCAGGACGTGATAGGCGTAGTGGCGGCCGACGCGGATGCTGTCGAAGAACGAGGTGGAGTTCGCGGGCGTGTCGGAAAAATGCGCGAGCCACACGCGCACGACGTGATCGGCGGCGGCGGGCATGAAGAAATCGACGGAGTAATTTTTCCACTCGGTCGAGTTGATCTCCAGGCTGGCGAGGAGATCTCCGTCGGTGTGATCGTAGACGAACACGCGGCCGTGGGCTGTATTCGAAGCGGCATTACGTCCGTAGATGCTCAGCTGGTATTTCCAGCCGGGCTCGTAGCTCAACGATTGGTAAACGCGTTGCTGGGCGACGCCGTCGGTGGCGAGTTTGAAGCCGCCGATGTCGCCGTTGCAGAACGAAAAATATTCGCCCGAGGCGGTGGTGCGTTCGCCGGTGGTGGTGGTGCTGGTGGGCGTCCAGCCTGGCGGGGTGGCGGGCGTCGAACCGGCTTCCTTGAAGGTGCCGTTGAGGACGATGTTCGGCGAGTAGCGACCGGTGGTCCAATCGGGGTAGGCGTCGCCGCCGAGATTGTTCTGCAACGTCCTCATCGTGGTGACGTGCGAGGTGAATTTCGTCAGCCAGGCGGTGTTCTTCGTGGCGGCGTAGAGGTTGAGGTAACTGCGCAGCAGCAGGCCTTCCTGCCACGCGAGGAAGGCGGCGTCGGGGTTGCTGGTGTAGGCGTTGCCGTTGGCGGTTTCGTAGGCGGTGTATTTGTCGAACCAGGGATTGCCGGTGGCGGCGGCGGTGGCGGGTATCAACGTGTTCGATACGACGAGCAGAAACGAACCCGCGAGGGGTTTCCAGGCATGCATGACTTCTCCTTTCGTTGGGGTTGGCGAAGCCGGAAAGGGGAGGGCGCACGCGGCCGGTGCTGGCGTGCGAAAACGGATCAGCGCGTCGGCGCGGGCAGGAGCGGTTCGATGCGGGCGGCGACGGCGGCGCCGAGCAGCGCGAAGCCGGCGTCGGTGAAGTGCACGTTATTTGGCAACTGCATTTCGGCCTGTTTCGGCTCGATCACGGCGCAAAGGTCGAGAACGGGAATCTGCTCGGCGTCCATGACGCGGCGCGCGGTGGCGTTGTAGGCGCGTTCGTCGTGCTCGACGCGAGCGAGCGAGCCGGCGGGAACGGGCGTGGTGGTGGCGTAGATGAGTTTCGCGCCGGTGCGCTTCAGGCGCGTGGCGAGCTCGCGGAGGTTTTCTTCGTAGCGCGGAATGGGCGTGACCTGCCGGCCTTCGCTGGGCGCGACGTAGTTGCCGGCGGCGTCGAGATACTTGAGGTCGTGGAGGCCGAAGTTGAAGACGATGACCTCCCAGCGGCCGTCGCCGAGCCAGGTGTCGAGCCGGCGCAAGCCGCGGCCGGTGTCGCCGCAGTTTTCGGGAGGATGATGGATGTTGGCGCGGCCCTGCAGTCGCTCGCGAACCGGAAGCGTGTAGCCGAGCGAGATCGAATCGCCGATGAGCAGCACGCGCGGCAGGCCGGGTTCGTCGGCGATCTGGAGCGAGGCGGCGTTGGGGATGTTGGTGGCGGGCGCGGGGGTTTGCGCCGAGGCGAACGCGCCGAGCAAGGCGAAGCCGAACAGCGGGGCGAGCAGGCGGGTCATGGCTTCAGAATTTCGCGGAGAGGGAAAGCCACGCGCGTTCGGGGAGGCCGTGGCCGATGAGGCCGGTGAGGTAGACTTCGTCGGTGATGTTTTTCCACGTGAGCGATGCGGACCACGTGATCTTTTCGGTTTTCCAATCGTAGCCGATGACGGCGTCCCAGAGCGCGACCTCGTCGTAGAAGAGGTTTGGGTTGGCGATGGAGAGTTTTTTGTCGCTCGTGTAGTTCACGCCGCCGCCGATCCACCAGCCGTTGAGCGGGCCGGTGGTGAAACTGTAGCGCGTCCAGACGTTGAAGAGATATTCGGCGGAGTTTTCGATTTTTGCGCCGATGGATTGGGCGAGTTCCGGCGGCGCGCCGACGGTGCGCGCGTTGATGCGGCTGAACGACGTGTAGATTTGCCACTGGTCGGTGGGCGAAAGCGTGAGATCGATTTCGTAGCCGGTGCTTTTGTCTTTCGTGCCCTGAATGACGCTCGAGAGCGTGGTGCCGCTGACGGGATCGGGAATCGAGAAGCGAGAGATGCGATCGACCTGGTTGATTTCGAACCAGGAGATCGTCGAGGAGACGCGTCCGCCGAAGAAATCCGTTTTGATGCCGAACTCGGTGCCGTCGGAGGTGATCGGTTTCGCGGGGCCGGCGGGGACGCCGCTGAACGAGAGCAGGGTGTTGGCGGGCGTGAACGATTCGCTGTAGGAGCCGAACGCGAGGAGCGAAGGGAGGATTTTGTAGCCGGCGCCGAACTGGGTCGACGTGTTGCTCACTTCGAACTCGGTGCCGGCGGTGTTGGTGACGCGGTTGAAGGAGGAGGCCTCGGCCTTGCTGCGTCGGACCCCGGCGACGGCGTAGAGGCGGTCGTCGAAGAACGCGCCGTTCAGGACGGCGTAGTAGGCGGTGTTTTCGCCCTTCGAGGTGGCGCTCGCCTGGAGCGGGAGCGCGTATTCGTCGTAGGATTCGTTGAGCGTGCGCGTGCCGAGGCTGAGGAAGTTCCACGGCTGGAGATTCTGGTTGGGCGCGGTGTCTTCGTTGGCGAGGCCGGCGGGCGGATTCGTGGTCGACTGGCGGTTGAACGATTCGCCTTCGTTTTTCTGCAGGAAGGCGCCGACGAGCGGTTTGAGGGTGCCGAACGGGAACTCGAGATGGCCGGCGAGTTCGGCCTGATAACTCCAGCTCTCCGCGCCGTCCATCGTGAGGCGCTTGCGGCGATTTTGGAAGATGTAGGGAGATTCGAATACAACCTGCGGATCGGCGAGCACGCGCGTGGCGAACTCGCGGGCGAGGTTGAGGAGGTGGGCGTTTTTCTCGGCGGTGGTGACGCCGGGGACGGTGGCGGGATCGATGACGCCGTTGCTGTCGGCGGTGCCGGGCGCGTAGCTGTTGATGTCGCCGATCCCGGTGGCCTTGTTGAGGATTTCGCTCTTCTGATACGACGCGTTGGCGCGGACGGTCCATTGCTCGGAAAGCCGGCCGGTGTATTCGGCGTTGAAGTTGTCGATTTCGGAATCGCGGTAGTCGTCGGCGCCGGTCCAGTTGAAATTTTTCGGGAGCGGAAACGGATACAGGATGCCGTAATCGAAGGTGGTGGCGACGGGATCGGTGAGCCGGACGACGGCGGTGGGATTGGCGGCGTTGGCGGGGGAGGAGATGTTGTGGGAGACGACGACGATGTTGGGGATGGTGTTGAACGGCGTGCGCTCCTCGCGCGTGTAGTGTTCGTAGTCGAGGGTCAGCGCGTGATCGGGCGTGATGCGCCAGGTGAGGGACGGCGCGACAACCCAACGCGTGTCGCCGGAGAAGAGAGCGGGATCGGGGCCGTTTTCGTAGGCGGCGTTGAGGCGGAAGAGGAGTTTACCGGCGACGATCGGCTGGTTCACGTCGAGCTGCGTGCGAAGATATTCGTCGGTGCCGACGTCCTGCGTGATCTGGGCGAAGCGTTTTTCGCCGGGTTTTTTGGTGATGTAGTTGACGGTGCCGCCGGCTTCGATGGCGCCGTAGAGGAGCGAGGCGGGACCTTTCACGACTTCGACGCGCTGGATGTTGACGGGATCGACGTAGCGGGCGCCGACGAAGCCGTTGCGTTGCGGCGCGCTGGTGTCGAAACCGCGGATGTTGAAGCGGGTGTTGCCGGAGACGAATTCGCGACCGGCGCCGGTGACGCCGGGGGCGTATTTCACGATGTCCTGCAGATCGCGCGCGCCGGTGTCGGCGATGAACTGCTCGGTGAAGGCGTTGATGGCGAACGGGAGATTTTTGATCGGCGTGTCGACGCGCGTGGCGGAGACGGAGTTGCCGGCGCGGTAGCCCTGGTCCTGGCTGGTGGACACGGTGAATTGCGAGAGGACGATGGTTTCGTCGTCGGGGGGCGGCGTGGCGGCGGAAGCGGCGGCGGTCGCAAGAAACGCGGCGCACGGGACGAACGACAGGCGGCACAGGAAGGAGGAGTTCATCGGCGGGGTGTGGGTTGGAACGCGCGAGATTCGCGGGGGCGGGGGACGGAATCGTTCCGGAAGCTGCTCCAGACCGGCGGAAAGAAAAGGGGCGGATTATTTAAATTGTTAAACGTAGGAGTGCGTTCAGCCTTCGTGACATGGCCGGTCCGGTGCGACTGCGTGAGATCGCTGCGAAAGCCCGCGTGAGCGTGGCGACGGTGTCGCTGGCGTTGCGCGGGAGCGAGCGGTTGCCCGAGACGACGCGGCGGCGGATCGCGGCGCTGGCGGAGAAGCTCGGGTATCAGTCGCACCCCTACGTGTCGGCGTTCATGAGCTGGCGGCGAACGGGCGGTGTTTTGCAGCGGCCGACGATCGCGCTGCTGCATGCTTACTCGGCGGGGGATGGGTGGCGGAAGTATCGGTCGTTTACGGTGCGCGAGATGCATCGCGGCGTGCTGGAGCGGCTGGAGGCGCGGGGGTATGCGGCGGAGCAATTTCGCATCGGCGCGACGCGGCCGACGCGTTTGGTGGAGATCCTTCGCGCGCGCGGGATCACCGGGCTGGTGTTCGCGCCGATTCCGCAGGCGGACGTGACGTATGATTTTCCGCTTTCGGATTTTTCAGTGATGCAGATTGGCACGGGGCCGGCGGGGCTGGCGCTGCCGCGCGTGGCGCACGATCATTATCACGGGGCATTGGAGGCGGTGCGCGGTGGTGTGAAGCGCGGTTATCGGCGGCCGGGGTTGATCATCGATCCGGCGCATGACGCGCGGCTGCAGCATGTGTGGCGCGCGGGATTCGAGATGGGCTTGGTCGAGCACGGACTGGCGCGCGGGGCGATTTTTCCGCTGGCGGAAAATTCGCCGGATCCGGAGGCGTTGAAGACGTGGCTGAAGCAGAAAAAGCCGGATGTGCTCGATCACGAATCTGCACCAGCTCGTGGAGAAACTTCTTGGTGAGATCGGGTGGGCGGTGCCGGAGANTATCGCGTTGGTGAGCCTGTCCGTTCCGGCGCTGGGCGATCGGGTTTCAGGGATTTACCAGAATGGGCACCTGATTGGGACGCAGGCGGTCGATCAACTCGCGAGCGCGCTGCAGTTGCATCGCACGGGTGGGTTGACGGATGCGATCACGACGTTGGTCGCCGGGCGTTGGAATGAAGGGAAGACGTGTTGAGCGGTGAGCTGATTGAACCGCGGACGCACGGGGCGCGGAGAAGGTGGGAGGTGATCGGTGGTTTACGACGGGCTCGGGGAGAGGGCGGGTGATTTGGGGACTTCGTAGCGGAGTTCGACGAAGGGGCCGAATTGGGCGACGGAGATCAGTTTCAGCGGAGGCGTGATGATGGAGCGCGGGAGGAGGGGTTTGCCGGCGCCGAGGGTGACGGGCGTGATTTGGACGATGAGTTCGTCGAGGAGGCCGTGGTCATGGAATTGGCCGACCAGTTCGCCGCCGCCGACAAGCCAGATGTTTTTGCCGGCGGCGTGTTGCGTCATCTCGGCATGCACGGAGCGAACGTCGCCGCTGACGAAGCGGATGTCGGCGCCGGGGAGCGAGGGAAGTTTTCGATGGGTGAAGACCCACGTCGGCTGCGTGTAGGGCCAAGGCTGCGGCGTGGCGGAGTCGGGTTTCACGTGATTGGCGAGGACCCATTCGTAGGTTGCGGCGCCCATCGCGAGTGCGCCGACGTGCGCGATGAAATCGGCGTAGGTCGGCGGCGAATCGCTGAACTGGAGGAGCCAGTCGATGTTGTCGTCGGTGGTGGAGAGAAAGCCGTCGAGGCTGGCGGCGCCGTAGAATTGGGTTTTCGGGGAGGACATTTGGGGGAGGGCGAGAGGAATGCGGTGACGGGAGGATGTTGGGGTGGCGAGCGCGAGGAAGTTGAAAAAAATGTCCGCGAGCGGCGTTGAGGCCCGTCATAGGGCTGAAAACGCGGGATGGTTCCGCGCTCTTAAACACGATTCTGTTTCACATGAAATACGCACTTCTGATTCACGCTCCGAAAACCTACTTCGAACAACGCGACGATGCGTCCACGCAGGCGGCGGGCCGGGCTTATGGCCAGGCGCTGCAGGAGGCGGGGGTGTTTGTTGGCGGCGCGGGCCTGGAGTCGCCGCTGGCGGCGACGACGGTGTCGATTCGCGATGGGAAACGTCAGGTGCACGACGGGCCGTATGCGGAAACGAAGGAGTATCTGGCGGGGTTTGGCATCATCGAGGTGCCGGATCTCGATGCGGCGTTGGAATGGGCGGCGCGGCATCCGTTGGCGTCGCGTTTCTCGGTCGAGGTGCGGCCGTTGCTGGGCTCGCATTTCGCGGCGGCGGTGAAGACGTCGGCATGAGCGACGAGGTCGCGCGGACCGCGATCGAGGCTGTGGTGCGAGAGTCCTACGGCCGGCTGATCGCGTTTTTGGCGGCGCGCTCCGGTGATGTTGCCGGAGCGGAGGACGCGTTGAGTGAGGCGTTTCTTGGCGCGTTGAGGACGTGGCCGGATGAAGGCGTGCCGGAAAAACCGGAGGCGTGGCTGCTGCACGCGGCGCGGAATCGGATGATCGACGATGTGCGACATCGGCAGGTGCGGCAGCGCGTGCGGCCGTGGTTGGAGCAACTTGTCGCCGAGACGGCGGCGAGCGGGGCGTGGCGGGAGGAGCTGCCGGACGAGCGGTTGAAGCTGTTGTTTGTGTGTGCGCATCCGGCGATCGACCCGGTGGCGCGCACGCCGCTGATGTTGCAGACGGTGCTCGGGCTGGAGACGGCGCGGATCGCGTCGGCATTTCTCGTGTCGCCGGCGGCGATGGAGAAGCGGCTGGTGCGCGCGAAGGCGAAGATTCGGACGGCGGGGATTCCGTTTCGCGTGCCGGAGCCGGCCGAATGGGTGGAGCGGAGTGCGTTCGTGTTGGATGCGGTTTACTCGGCTTACACGGCGGGCTGGGAGAATGTGAGCGAGGCGGCGGCGGGGCGCGGACTGGCGGGGGAGGCGATGGTGTTGGGGCGGGTGCTGGTGCGGTTGATGCCGGAGGATCCGGAGGCGCGCGGGTTGCTGGCGCTGATGCTGCATTGCGAGGCGAGACGCGGGGCGCGGAGGACGAGCGAGGGGGAGTTCGTGCCGCTGGACCGGCAGGATCCGGCGCGGTGGGATCGGGCGATGATCGAGGAGGCGGAGGAGCAGCTGCGGCGGGCGGCGCAGGTGAAGCGGCTCGGGCGTTTTCAGTTGGAGGCGGCGATTCAGTCGATTCACGCGCATCGGGCGGTGACGGGGCGGATCGAGTGGCGGGAAATCGCGCTGTTGTATGAAGGGTTGGTGCGGGTTGCGCCGGGGATCGGCGCGGAGATCGGACGTGCGGTGGCGCTGGCGGAAAGTGGGGAAGTGGAGGTGGCGTTGGCGCGGCTCGATGCGCTCGCGGGAGAGCGGGTCGCGAGCTATCAGCCGTATTGGGCGGCGCGCGGGCACGTGTTGGAACTGGTGGGGCGTGCGGAGGAGGCGCGGGAGGCGTTTCGGCGTGCGGCGGGGTTGACGGAGGATGCGGGGTGGCGGGGGTATTTGATGGGGCGGGTGGAGGGGAGCCACGGAGGCTTGGAGGCGGAGAGGGAGGGGTAGAAGGTAGAGTGTGTTTCTTGACAGGAGGAAACGGAGGGGGCGGTGCGGTGGAGAGGGAGCGCGGAGCGGGAATCAGCGGCGCTCAGGTGTTTTTCGAGGGGAGGCGGGTGATGAAGTCGAGGATGAGAGCGGCGGCTTCGGCGGCGTGGGTTTCGAGGAGGAGGTGGCCGGCGTCGAGGATGTGGGCCTCCATCCGCGGCAGGTCGTGGAGCCAGGAGAGGACTTCGGCGAGTTCGAAGAACGGGTCGTGACGGCCCCAGATCAACAGGGCTGGAGGTTGCCGGCGTTGGAGGTAATCCGCGACGGTGTCGAATTGGGCGATGTAGCGACCGTAGTCGGCGATGAGGGCGCGTTCTTTTTCGAAGCGGCCGGGGAGTTGCATCACGCGCCAGTCTTCTTCCCAGCGTGCGGGCGTCAGGCGCGCGACGAGGTCGGCGGGAACGCCGGTGGTGTAGGTGCCGCGGGTGCCTTCGAACGTGAGGTGGGCGGTGGCTTGGGCTTCGTTTTCCGGGGTGGGGTGAGCGCTGTAGGCGATCACGGGGTCCCATTGCGGGCTGAGGCCGGTGCGGTGGGCGTTGCCGTTTTGGATGATGAGGCCGGAGACGCGATCGGGCGCGTGCATCGCGAGGTGAAGGCCGACGGGTGTGCCCCAGTCGTGCAGGTAGATCGTGCGCGGACCGACGTGGAGGTGATCGAGCAACTCGGAGAGGGCGTGGGCGTAAGCGGGAAACGAGGCGGTAGGAAGAACGTCGGATTCGCCGAAACCGGGGAGGTCGGGCGCGATCACGTAGGCCGCGTGGGAGAGTCCGGGAATGACGTCGCGGAAGTAGAGCGAGGAGTGCGGTGTGCCGTGGAGGAGCAGCACGGCGGGATTCGCGGGGCTGCCCGCGGTGAAGAAGGAGAGCTCGGTGCCGGTGGAGAGACGGAGACGTTGGCGAGTCGCAGGGGGCATGCCGCTGCTTTGGGAAGCGGTGAGACCGTTCGCCGCGCGTTGGGCGACCTCGTTCATGCCGATCTCGACCCGGAGGCGTGAGGAGCGTTCCGGCAAGAAGCGGAGACGCGGAGAGGGGAGTCGGTTTAAAAGGCCGATTGGATTTTGCGGCGGCTCGAGTTGGTCAGAGGCCGAGTTCGGCGGTGAGGGAAGAGACGCCGAGGTCGGCGGATTGGGGAATAACGTGGTAACCGGGAGGCACGCGGCCGGGGTGCGGATCCACGAGGAAGCGGTGCGCGTGCGGCGGGGCGAGTTCGGTGAGGCCGGCGGCGGGATAGACTTGGAGCGAGGTGCCGATCACGACGACGGCGTCGGCGGTTTCCATCTCGGCTTCGGCTTCCTCCATGGCGGGGACGTTTTCTCCGAACCACACGATGTGCGGACGGAGTTGCGCGCCGGCGGGAGAGCGGTCGCCGAGTGCGATGGGGCGATAGCCGATGTCGGTGATGTAGGTGGGATCGAGCGAGCAGCGCGCTTGGGTGAGTTGGCCGTGGAGGTGGATGATGCGCGTGGAGCCGGCGCGTTCGTGGAGGTCGTCGACGTTTTGGGTGATCACGACGACCTCGTGGGTGCGCTCCCAGACGGCGAGCGCGAGGTGGGCGGCGTTGGGCTTTACGGTCGCGAGTTGGGCGCGGCGCTGGTTGTAGAAACGCAGCACGAGTTCGGGGTTGCGCGCGAAGGCTTCGGGGGTGGCGACGTCTTCGATGCGGTGATTTTCCCAGAGGCCGTTGGCGTCGCGAAACGTGCGCAGACCGCTCGGGGCGCTGATGCCGGCTCCGGTGAGGGCGACGATTTTCATGCGGGAGATTTTCGCGGAGGTCTCACGCGGGGGAGCCACAGAGACACGGAGGCACAGAGGAGGTTATTTGCTGGTGAGGGTGGTGCCGGCGGAGGCGAGGCCTTCGCTGACGGCTTCGAGGGTGAGGGTGCCGGGTTCGTCGGTGGATTGGATGATGATCTGGGCGAGGCCGTTGAAGGTGGATCGCTTCCATGTCGGCGGCGGAGAGTCGATGCGGAGGGTGGCGGGGTGGAGTTGTTTCAGGGTGTCGCGGGTGCCCCAGTCTTCGTAGCGAGTGGCTTCGAGGCGGAGGACGTTGTTGGTTTCGCGGAGAGTCGAGAGGTCGAGGGTGAGTTGGGTGCGTGCGTCGGTGGGCGAGGCGTTTTGATATAGCGGGGTGCCATTGAGGGTGGCGGTTTGGTTGGTGCCGAGGGCGTTGAGGAGGAGTGTGGCGGTTTCGCCATCGGCGAGGTCGGGGCGGTCGAAGGTGGCCTCGAAAATGTTTTGGCCGGTTTTGACGGAGCCGTCGGGGGCATTCCACTCGCCGAGCTTCACGATGCGGATGGGGGCGATGAACTGGTCGGGTTCGTGCGAGGAAGGATCGCCGTTGCCGACGCCGAGGATGCGGGCGGGGCCGTGGAGAGTGAACGTGACGGGGACGTTGGCGGTGGGGACGAGGCGGCCGGCGGCATCGCGGGCTTCGACGGTGATGACGGCGATGTCGCGGCCGTCGGCGGCGAGCGTGGTGCGGTCGGGGATGAGTGCGAGCGCGGCGGGTTCGCCGGTGGTTTCGACTTTCGTTGTGGCGATTTCTTCGCCGTTGCGGAAGCCGCGGGCGAGGAGCGTGCCGGGCGTGTATTCAACATTCCATGACAGGTGTCCGTGGCGCGGCATGGTTTGGCGGCCGAGGGAGGTGTTGTTGAGAAAAAGTTCGACCTCGTCGCAATTGCTGTGGGCGCGGACCTCGATGGTTTCGCCCTCGCGGCCGGGCCAGTTCCAGTGCGGGAAGAGGTGGAGGACGGTTTCGTCGGTCCACCAGGATTTGAGGTAGTAGAAGCTGTCTTTGGGAAAACCGCATTGATCGAGGATGCCGAACTGGGAGCCGGTGGCGGGCCAGCCGAAGGGCGTGGGTTCGCCGCGGTAGTCGAAGCCGGTCCAGAAGATGACGCCGGCGGCCCAGGGGCGGGCGAGGTAGTAGTTCCAGCCGAATTCGCAGTTGCCGCCGGAGGAGCCGTCTTCCTGCGGGGCGAGGTGGGGGCGGGCGGTATCCGTGATGTAGATACCGCGGGTTTGTTGCGTGGTGGTTTCCTCGGTGCCGAGGATGATCTGGTGCGGATACTCGGCGTGCTGGCGGTCGATGTCGGCCTGGCGGACGTAGTTGACGCCGGCGACGTCGATTTTCGAGGAGATGCCGCCCCAGCCGCCGCTGATGGCGACGGTGGTGAGGCGGGTGGGGTCGAGGCGGCGGGCGAAGTCCTGCATCGGGACGGTGAGTTGCGCGCCCTTGATGTTGCCCTCGATGGCCCATTCTTCGTTGCCGAGCGACCAGAGGATGATGCTGGGGTGGTTGCGGCCGCGGCGGATGAGGCGCTCGAGCTGGCCGAGGTGGTAGGGGCTGATGCCCATGAGCCGGTTTTCGTCGATGACGAGGACGCCGAGGCGGTCGGCGGCGTGGAGGAGTTCGGGCGTGGCGGGTTGGTGCGCGACGCGATAGGTGTTGGCGCCCATTTCCTTGAGGCGGCGGAGGCGGAATTCCTGGAGGGCGTCGGGGAGCGCGGTGCCGACGCCGGCGTGGTCCTGGTGGTTGTTGGTGCCTTTTAGGACGACGTGCTGGTGGTTAAGAAAGAAGCCGCGGTGGGGATCGAAGCGGATCGTGCGGATGCCGAAGGTGGTTTCGTAGCGGTCGAGGATGCGGTCGCCGTCGCGGAGCGTGGTGACGTGGCGATGGAGCGCGGGGTTTTCGAGGGACCAGAGTTGGGGTGAGCGGAGGCGGACGACATCGGTGTGGGTGGCGGTGGCGCCGGGTGCGAGCGAGCGGGCGTTGACGGTGGAGTGGGAGAGGCGGCGACCGTCCGGCGCGAAGATTTCCTGGTCGACGGTGTAGGGCGTGGCGGTGCGGCCGTGGTGGGCGACGGTGATTTCGGCGGTGATCGTGGCGGTGTTGCCGGAGATGTCGGTGCGGATCCAGGTGCCGTCGCGCGGGACGTGGAGCGGGGAAGTTTTGACGAGCCAGACGTGGCGGTAAATGCCGGCGCCTTCGTAGAACCAGCCCTCTTCCATCGTGGCGTCGACGCGGATGGCGAGGGTGTTGTCGCCGCCGAAGTTGAGGTATTCGGTTAGGTCGTAGCTGGCGCCGAGGTAGCCGCTGGGTTCTTCGCCGACGAAGAAGCCATTTACGAAAACGCGGGCGGCGCGGTAGGCGCCGTCGAGGTCGAGGCGGATGCGGCGGCCGAGGTCGGTGGACGGGATGTGAAAGGTGCGGCGATACCAGCCGACGCTGTTTTCGGGGAAGTGGCGGCCGAGGGCTTTGTGGCCGTGGGAGGCGGAGCCGCGGGGATCGAAGGGGAGTTCGACGGCCCAGTCGTGCGGGAGTTGGACGGTGCGCCAGGGGCGGTCGTCGAAGGCGGGGCTGGCGGGGCCGTCGCCGTAGCCGGTTTTGGCGAGGTAGGAGAAATAGCCGGTGGCGTGACCGAAATCGCGGTCGGGGTCGGTGGCGTGACCGAGGGCGAAGCGCCAGTCGGCGTCGAGGGAGAGGCGTTCGCGGGGGGAGGCGGGGAGGGCGGCGTAAGAGTTAACCGCGAAGGACGCGAAGAGCGCGAAGGCGGTGAGAAAGACGAAGCCGGAACGAAGGAGGCGACGAGGGCGGTGCACGGCGCGGGGCATGATGCGCGCAGGTTGCCGCGAGATTGGCGTGGCGGCGAGCGCGAGGGCGCGAGCGGGTGGGAAATGCGAGGTGGTTTAGAGGCGCATCAGAAAAAGCGATACAAGGAGGAAGGGGTGGCCGCAAAGAGGCGCAGGAGGCGCAAAAAAGGGGAACCACGAATGCACACGAATGTGGCGCACAAGCGGTCGGAGGGATGAGAGAAACCGTGGAACCGAGCGATGCGATTCAGGCGGGGGCGCGGTGGGGGAGGTGCCAGTAGCAGCCGGCGAGGAGGGCGCCGGTGGTGTAGGCGAGGACGTCGCGAGGGTCGCCGGTGGCGTGGGCGAACAAGTGCGGAGCGATGAACTCGGCGGCGAGCGACCAGGCGAGGAGGTGGAGCGCGATCTCGGTCCAGCGGGGAGGCGTGTCGTCGCGGCGGAGGTGGAGTTTGCGTTGAACCCAGAGCGCGAGCGGGAGCGCGGCGGGGATCAGGAGGAGGTCATTAAAATAACTGTGGAGAAACGCGGAGTGGGTGTGCGCGTGGAGGTAGAAACGGTTGAGCGCGTAGAGCGCGCACGCGGTGAGGCAGAGCGGATCGAGGGCGTAGGCGAAACGCTTCACAGGAGCGCGGCGATGAGGAGGCCGCTGCCGAGGGCGAGGAGGAGTTGGAGCACGAAGCGTGGGAGGTAGGGAGGAAGGGAATGCATGGAGGAGAACAAAAGTCCGTCGCGTCCCGCGGGCAAGGTTGCGGGTGGTGCGATTTGTGATGGGCCGCGCCTACGCGGGAGCAGGCGGAAGGGCCCAGCGCAGGGCGTGAGGGAGATCGGCGCGCCAGGCGTCGAAACTGTGGGCGCCGTCGGATTCGCGATAGTGGACGGAGTGATGGAGCGAAAGAAGGGTGTCGCGGAAGCGGCGGACGGATTCGAGCTGTGAAAGCGTTTGGACGACGTCGGGCCGGTGGTGGAGATTTTCCTGAGTCTCGCGGTTGCCAACGCTGAGGTAGAATGCGGTGGGAAGAGGAGCGGCGAGACCGCTGAAGGCCTCGATGAGAGAGCCCTCGTGCCACCAGAAGGAACCGGACTGGCTGATCACGTTTGGGAAAACGCCGGGTCGTTCGCGAGCGATGAAGGCGGCGGCAAGTCCGGTGTAGCTGAGGCCGATGAGCGTGCGCGTGGCGACGTCGCGAAGCGACGGGTGGCGATGTTCGAGCCAGGGAAGGAGTTCGTCGGCGATGAACGCGGCGAAGGGCGGATGGCAGGGGCATTCGCGCCAGCGGGCGGCTTCGCTGTGGGAGGAGACGAAGACGAACCAGGAGTCGGCGAGTTCGGGCGCGAGCGTGTCGAGGAGCGCGGACGCGCCGACGCGTTCGCGATACCATTCGCCGTCGAGGAAGAGCGTGAGGTGTGGGGCGCGAGTGGGGTCACGCGGACGACGGATCCAGATCGGGCGCTCGTTGCCGAGGTGAGTGCTGCGGATCGAGGCGGCGATTTCGGACATGCGGGGGACGGTAGGCGCAAGATGGCAAGGCGCGAGTGGGGCTCCGTGATTTGCGGGTGTGTGTTCTCTTACAGGAGGGAACGGAGGGAACGGAGAAGAAGCTGGAAGGAGTGGCGGTGCGGGGTTGTGCGGGGGTTTAACGATGTCGCACGCGACTACACGGGCGGGTTGGAAAACGGTGCTGTGGGGCGGGATGACGTGCGGCGGGGTTGCAGGCGGCGGAGAGGCGCACAGGATGCGGGCATGGCTTGGCGCATCGACGAGGCGGTGATTCGCGGCGAGATCGACAATCGCGAGCGGGGTCGGGTGACGGGGAGGATTTGGTTGGTTGGGCGAGAGGAGCCGGTGGAGTTGGAGCTGGCGGGAAATGCGTGGCGGGATTTGGCGGGCCGGAGGTTGGAGTTTGTGAATCCGGAGCCGAAGGCGGTGGAGCTGGTGCTGCGGATGGGGCGGCGGCAGACGGGCGTGGTCGGCGATTTCACGGCGTCGCGGAAAGTGAAGGTGCCGGAGGTGTCGATGGAGGAGCTGATGGAGCTGTATAAGCAGCGGAAGCCGTTTCCGTGGCACTGGGGGAACAGCGTTTATCTGGAGTGGTTCAGCACGGCGAACGGGCGCGTGGTGGTGGAGAGCGCGAGCTATCGGCTGACGATCGATCCGGAGGCGGCTTGGGAGATGTCGGAGAAGGAAGAGGAGGCGCAGCGGCGCGCGAATGCGGAGGCGATGGGCGGGTTTTTCGAGCAGCTCGGGAAGGCAATGGCGCAGGAGCGGGCGAGGGAGGGCGGTGGGGTGGAGGAAGAGAGCGGCGAGGAGGGGGAAGAGGAGGTGTGGGAAGAAGATAAACCGATGAGCGAGGAGGAGGCGGAGCGGATGGATGAGGAGAACGAAAAGCTGTTGGATCGGATTCAGGCGCGGATGGCACGCGAGGGGGACGATGCGGATTTCGAAGCGATTTTGGAGGAGGAGTTGGAGCGGCGGAGGAAGGAGCGGGGCGAGCAGCCGTTGACGCCGGAGGAGGAGGCGAAGCGGGACGAATGGGTGGAGGAGATGAATCGCGCGGCGGCGGATGCGGCGGAGAATCCGGATCCGGAGTTGGAGCGGTGGCTCGATTACAAGCATCCGGTGGCGGAGCGGGCGCATGAGTTGTCGCTGCGGTTGATGGAGGAACCGGAGAAGCGAGGGTGGGTGACGGAGGAGGCGGGCGAGGAGCATCCGCTGGTCGATTTGGCGGCGGCGACGATGAAGGCGTCGGCGAAACTGGCTGGGGCGCTCCATGGCGAGGAGTGGCCGCCGGGCGTGGAGTTTTGCGTGAGCGTGATCGTGCGGCTGAAGAAGGCGCGGAGTTATCTGGCGGATGCGCTGCTGGCGGCGGAATTTTGTGCGAAGCAGGGGCTGGGTGACGCGGCGTGGATCGCGGAGGCGCAGCGCGAGCTGAATGGGCTCGCGCATGAGTGCGATGTGATGGTGGGGGAGCTGCGGGCGAAGTTGGAGCGGGGGACGGATTGAGGGCGTGCGGGTGAAGGGCGGATCGTCAGAAGGCTGAGCGGAGGAGCAGGGATGGCTCCGATGGGCGGTTTGCGGAGGACGCGCTAGACTGCGCGTGTCATGCCTGCGCGGATACGGAGCGAGGAACGGGTGATGGGGCGGCGGAGGTTTGTGTGGGCGTTGGGGGCGTTGGGACTCGCGGGAGCGGGGGTGCGCGTGTGGGCGGGCGAGGTGGAGCGGGCGGGAGCGAGGACGCGCGGACGGCGGATTGGGGCGGGCGAGGATCGGGAGGGGAGGCCGATGCGGTTGGGCGGAGTGACGCCGACGGATACGAAGGTGTCGGGGGACGACGTGGGCGGCGGGATGTATTTATTCGAGCATCGCGGGATGCGAGGGGGCGGACCGCCGGAGCATCTGCATTACGAGCAGGACGAATGGTTTTATGCGATCGAGGGGACGTTTGGATTTCGCGTGGGCGGCGAGCCGTTTGTGTTGAATGCGGGAGATCTGATTTTTCTGCCGCGAAGGGTGCCGCATGTGTGGGCGCACGTGAGCGAGACGCCGGGGACGATCCTGGGGTGTGTGACGCCGGCGGGGACGTTCGAGGCGTTTTTCCGGAGGATCGGGGAGTTTGCGAATCCGCCGGCGCCGGAGGTGGCGGAGCGGATTTTTGCGGAGCACGGGATGAAGATCGTGGGGCCGCCGTTTGGGGCAGCGCTATAGAATTTCGAATTTCGATTTGGGATTTTCGATTTTGGGGAGACGCGGATGGATGGTGGGGGTTGAACCCCGAATGGACGCGAATGAACACGAAGGGGCGTCGTGGGGGTAATGTGTAACCCAGATGGGTTACGCGGGCTCGTTTTCGGTTGGGACGGGAAGGTCGTCGCAGGTAGTGCCGGCGCAGGAGGAGGCGGTTTGTTGGTAGCAGTCGACGCAGAGCCAGGTGCGGTCGAAGGGGTGGGCGTCGGGGCGGCCGCAGCGGTCGCAGTGAGGGGCGGGGACGCGCGGGGAGGTCATTCGTCGAACAGCTCCAGATTGCGCGGGGCGTAACCGAAGATGCGGAAGGTGTCGCGGCCCTTGCGGTAGTCGAAGCGGGATTGTTGGAGGATGGCTTCGATCCANGNGGAGTGGTCGATGATTTGGGGGGCNGTGAGGCGGTGNTCCTGGATTTCCTGGAGGAAGNCGATGTCCATCCATTCGACGGAGATGAGCGGGAANGGGAGGTGGCAGAACCATTCGACGTCCCAGCCGGAGGGCNTGCCGTTGACGCATTTCCAACGGAAGCTCGGTTGCCAGTCTTGGCGCGANCGCATGGCGACGAGGAGTTCGTTCCANTTGGTGTCGTTGGCNAGGCCGGCNAGGCCGCGGGCGGCGACGACGCGTTTGATCTTTTCGCGCGCTTCGGGGGAGTAGGCGGCTTTGGCGTCGGGCTGGGNNTAGTCCATGGTCGTGAGGTGCAGTGGANNTCAGTGGCCTTCGACGGCCCAGCTGGAGGCGCGCCAGAGCCAGGCTTCGAGGTGGCGGATCAGGTCGGCGTAGTTTGTGGTGACGAAACGGTGCATGAGGCGGGAGGTGCAATCGAATGTGAGGCGGAAGGTCGTGGCGGCGGCGGCCGCGGTCGGTGCGGGGCCAGGGGGCGTAGAGGAGTTCAATGATGTAAGTGGGGCGCGCGTGGGGAGACGGGACGTGGAGGACGTCGAGACGGAAGCGACGTTGTTCGGCGAGNGCGCGGAAGAGGAAATCNGGAGCAGTGGTCGGGGCAGTTTCGGTGAGNAGGTTGTGNTGGAGGGTCCAACCGGAGGCGATGCGAAGGGGGTGGAGGTGGTCGGGTGGTGGTTGGGGAGTGTCGGGAGGCGGAGTTTCGGAGAGACCGCGGGTGAGCCAGGTTTCGAGCCAGGCGACGATGGTTTCGCGCGAGCGGGATTCGGAGGAGTCGAGGGTGTCGTCGTTGGGTGTTTCGTCGGTGGGGAGCGGGTGGCGTTGGACGTAGGTGTGGTAGTGGCCGTCGGGGTCGAATTCGGGGCGCCATTCGACGTCGATGACGAGGCGGCGATCGTAGCGGAGGAGGTAGAGGAGAGAGGAGCCGGCGAAACCGTCGGGCGGAATTTCGATGGCTTGAAAGGTGTTCCAGCCGATCGTCCAGCCCGCGGGGATGCGGAGAGGCTGGAGTTGTTGCAGGTAGTGGTTGGGCTGGAATTCGAGCATGCCGACGGAGGGCGGATGACGCGTCACACTGCAGAGGGGGCGAAGGCGGGTGTCAAAGGCGTGGTCGGTGGTCAGAATTCAGGCCTCCCGCGAAATACGCGAAACGACGCGAAGGTGGATGAGCGCGAGTGTTCGCGGGCTAGGAAAGGATCTGGCGGAGGCGGGCTTGCATGGATTTCGCGGGGTCGCGGCGGGCGACGCGGAGCGCGGCGAGGACGTCGGGGCGGAAGCGCGGGTGGTCGCGGAAGGAGAGCATCGCGGTGAGGGCCCACGCGCGGATGATGACGCGATGGTCGGTGAAGGCGCGTTGGAGAAAAGGGAAAACGTCCTCGGCGAGTTCGAGCGGGAGCGGGGCGGCGGCGAGGAGCTGGCAGGCGGTGAGGCGGTGGAGCCAGTGGTCGGAGGCGTCGAGGCGGTCGGCGATGCGGGCGAGGTGTTCGAGCGAGAGAGGGGAGGTGCGGGCGGCTTGGGTGAGGAGCGAAAGCGCGCGGTGGGTGAGGTCGGGGTCGAGGTGATCGAGGGCGGAGATGAGGTCGGGAATGAAAGTAGGAGAGGTGTGGAATTGGGCGTAGAGGGAGCGGAGGGCGGAGGCGGGGAGATGCGCGCGGGTGAGGTGCTGGAGGAGAGCGGACATGGGGCGGTGCCGCGGGGAGATCGGTTGCGCGCACGCGCGCAACCTACGGGATCAGGCTTTGCGGACGAAGCAGGCTTTGAGCGCGAGGGAGACGCCGTCGATCTTGCAGGCGATCTCGTGGTCGCCGTCGACGAGGCGGATGTTTTTCGCTTTCGAGCCGGCTTTCAAAACCTGGGAGCCGCCGAGTTTGAGGTCTTTGATGACGGCGATGGTATCGCCGTCGGCGAGGACGTTGCCGTGAGCATCTTTGACGACGCGGGCTTGGTCGGCGGCGGGCGCTTCTTCTTTGGGCCATTCGTGTCCGCAGGTGACGCACTCCCAGTGATCGGAGTGGCTGAGGACGTCGTCGAGCGTGCAGGCGGGACAGGGAGGATTCGGCATCGTAGTGGAAAAAGCGTGACGATGCGGAAGGGCTACGGGGACGGGCAAGGCTATCGTCGGGGCGTAAAGCCGCTCCCAAATCGGGTCACGCGAGGATCTGGCGGAGGGAGTCGAGGTCGAGGATGCTGGCGAGGGATTCTTCCTGGACGACGGCGGAGGCGAGGGCGGCTTTGTCGCGTTGGAGGGCGCGGATTTTTTCTTCGACGGTGTTTTCGGCGAGGAGGCGGTAGGCGATGACGGGTTTCGTCTGACCGATGCGGTGCGTGCGGTCGATGGCCTGGGCTTCGGCGGCGGGGTTCCACCACGGGTCGAAGAGGATCGCGTAGCTGGCGGCGGTGAGGTTGAGGCCGAAGCCGGCGGCTTTGAGCGAGAGGAGGAAGACGGTTTTGGATTTGTCGGTTTGGAACTGCTCGACGAGTTCGGCGCGGTTTTCGGTGGCGCCGGTGAGCATGAGGTGCTCGATGCCGTGGCGCTCAAGGCAGTGGCGGATCAGCTCGAGCATTTCGACGAACTGGCTGAAAACGAGGACCTGGTGGCCCTCGTCCCGGAGCTCTTCGACGCGTTCGAGCAGGGCGTCGAGTTTGGCGCTGGGGAGGTTGCGGTGCGCGGGATCGACGAGCGCGGGGTGGCAGCAGATTTGGCGGAGGCGGAGGAGGCTCGCGAGGACGTTGAAGCGGACGGCGACGAGTTCGCGGTTGTCGGAGATGCCGAGGAGCTGGGCGCGCGCGCGTTTGAGTTCGGCGTCGTAGAGTTGGCGTTGTTCGCCTTCGAGTTCGACGACGAGATCGTCTTCGGTGCGCGGCGGGAGGTCGGGCGCGGCCTGGGCCTTGGTGCGGCGGAGGAGAAAGTGGCGGACGCGGCGATGGAGGCGGGCGAGCGAGGCGGGGTTGGGCTGGTCGTATTGGCGGCGGAAGGACGCGAGCGTGCCGAGGAGGCCGGGCTGGGAGAAGGCGAAGAGGCTCCAGAGATCGGTGAGGCGGTTTTCGATCGGCGTGCCGGTGAGGACGAAGCGGTGGGGCGTGCGGAGGGCGCGGGCGGCGTGGGCGACCTGGCTGTTGGGGTTTTTGATGAACTGGCCTTCGTCGAGGATGACGGCGTCCCAGGGTTGGGCGCGGAACCAGTCGGCGTTGAGTCGGAGCTGGGTGTAGTTGGCGATGAGGAGCCGCGGGGCGGCTGCCGGCCCAGAGCCGGAGTCGGCGAGTTCGCCGAGGCGGAGGGGGTTGAAGAGGGTGGGGTTGAGGGCGGGGGCGAAGCGGGTGGTTTCGGCGAGCCAGGTGTGGACGACGGATTTGGGGCAGATGACGAGGGCGCGGAAAGGGGCGGCCGATGAAGGGGCTTCGGTGGCGGAAGATTTCTGCCGGGAGGCGTGGAGGAGCCAGGCGAGGGTCTGGACGGTTTTGCCGAGGCCCATGTCGTCGGCGAGGATGCCGCCGAGGCCGTGGGCGGCGAGGTGGGCGAGGAAGTGGTATCCCTCTTCTTGATACGGACGGAGGGTGGCGCGGAGTTCGGCGGGAACGGGAGGGGGCGGTGTGGCGGCGAGGGTTTGGGCGCGTTCGCGGAGAGACGAGGCAAGGCGGGCGTCGCGGGCTTCGAGCAGATCGGCTTCGGCGGCGAGTTGGAGGGCGTGGACGCGGTGGGTGGCGGGGCGTCCGTCGGTCAGGACGTCGTCGGGCGTGAGGCCGAGGCGGTCGAGGGCGGCGGTGGAGGCGGCGTCGGCGGGTTCGATTTCGAGGCGTTGCCAGCCGTGGCGTTTGAGGCGGACCCATTTGCCGCGGGCTTTGAGGAGGAGCGCGAGTTCGTCGGGGGTGAGCTTGGTGTCTTTGACGCTGAGTTTGGCGGTGAGGTTGAACCAGTCGCGACCGGCGGATTCGGGCGCGGGTGTCGCGGAAAATTCGATACGCGCGCGGAGCGGCGGGCCGAGGAGGCTGGCGAGGCCGGGGGAGGCGTCGAGGGGGAGGTTGGGCGGGAGCGAGGCGTGCCAGGCGACGAATTCGTCGGGGAAGTTTTTGGTAACGGAGCGGGCCCAGTCGGCTTCCCACGGGTGCCAGTCGAGTCGGAATTCGGCGAGGCGGGCGGAGGCGGCGCGGGCGGCGGTGAGGTCGTATTCGAGAATTGGATCTTCGGGGCGGCGCGGGGGCGGGGCGCCGGCGGAGGTCCATTGCCAGCCGGAGGGCGTGTAGTGTTGTTCGAAGGGAAAGTCGGGATCGCGGGCGATGAGTTGGGCGTGGAACTCGAGGGCTTCGTCGTCGCCCGGGGCGGGCGCGAGCCAGCATTTGAGGTGGGGGCGGAGGAGGATGCGGCGGATGTTTTGCTCGAGTTCGCGCGGGAGGCGAAGGCCGGCGGCGCGGAGGCGCGACATGAGTTTCGGGTCGCCGAGCGCGGAGGCGGGAAGAGGGGCGTCGGGAGTGGGCGGGGGGCCGCGCCAGATTTGTTGTTCGAAAAGGTAGAGCGGTTGGGGGCGGGCGGTGAGAAGGCGNGCGCGAGAGGCGTCGCGACCGTCGGGCGTGGCGAGGCGGAGTTCNAGGCGGTCGGTGGCGTCGGGGGACGGGCGGGCGTCGAGGAGGAGCGGTTCGAGTTGGACGAGGAAAGGCGANCCGTCGGGGAGGACGAAGGCATCGCGCGCGGCGCGGGTGCGGAAGAGTGTGGTGGCGATTTCGGCGGGAAGCGGTTGGCGGGGGCTGGCGGGGTCGAAGCCGGCGCGGACCTCGGCGGCGAGCGCGAGACCGAGGGCGGCTTCGGGCGGCGTGAGGTGTTCGAAGTCGCTGGGGCGGGTGGAGCCGAGGGAGGCGAACCACGGACGCGTGGGGATTTTCCAGGATTTGGCGGGAGCGGTGCGGGTCTCGATGACGATACCGCCGGCGGGATGAACGCGGGCGCGGAGTCCGGTGATGTTGGCGAGAGCGGGGTGGGTTTGGGCGGTGGGCGATTCCTCGGCGATGGCGAGGGCGCGTTGCCAGGCGGCGAGTTCGTGTTGCGTGAGGCGCTCGGCGATGGCGGTGCGGATGGCGGCGGTGTTCGTGAGCGGGCGGAAGGCTTCGGGGAGGGGGCGCTCGTGGAGTTCGTAGTCGTGGGCGATGTATTGCCAGAGCTCCCACGGATCGCGCGGGGCGGTCGAGGCGTCCCACCATCCTGAATACGCGGGTTTGTAGAGCGGGGCTCCGGGCGGCGGCGTGTAGTCGAAGCCGTGGCGGAGGAGTGCGCCGGGGTAGAGGGTTTGGTTGGCCTGGAGGTATTCGTTGAAGAGGGCGGCGAGGGCGTCGAGCTGGTGTTGCTCGGCGTCGGTGAGGAGGCGTCCGAGCTTGGAGGCGAGGACGGGCGTCCACTGCTGGCGGAAGGAGAGCGGGGGCGGCTCGGNGGGNAGTTCGCGCGGTGGTGGATTTTCGGATACGCGGGCGGGATCGACGCCNTCGGGCGCGCCGGANGCGACNTGNTCGAGCCAGGCGAGGCCGGTGGCGTGGGCGTGTTTGCAGGGCGAGGTGGAGTCGCACGCGCAGTCGGACGACCAACGTTCGCGGGTGTAGAAAAGTGTGGTGGAGCAGGGCGGATCGTCGGCGACGCGGGCTTCGACGTAGTGATCGGCGGGGGCGCGGAGAGATTGCACGAGGCCGCGCGCGTGGAGGTCGGCGCCGTCGCGGCGCGCGGCCTCGGGCATCTTCGCCAGCCAAGTGCGCAGCGCGGCGAGGGCGTCAGGGCGTTTGACGCTGCGCAGGATGGGCGGGCGAGGGCGGGCGCACATGGGTGGGAGGTGAGTGGTGGGAGTGGTTAATCAATTAACCACGGATGGACGTGGATGAACACGGAGGTGGTGAGTGGAGGAGTGGATGCGGTGAAGAGGAGGAAGGTAAGGAACCACGAATGGACACGAATGCACACGAAGAACGAACGGAAAGGGTGCTGGGCGTCAGGTGGGCCGCAAAAAGGCGCAGGAAGCGCACGAAGGTGGACTTGGCTGCGGAGATCTGACGTAGGTGTTGCTCTCTGACGGGAAATAAGAGACTGTCGTCGCATCGCCTGCTCGGCCGAATGCTGACGCATTCGCGTCAGAGATTGATGTAGGTTCGAGCGGGCGACGTCTTAATGGACGCGACTGTCAGCTTGGCAATTGGATGGGTCGTAGACATGTTCCGCTCATGAACGCGCCGCAAACCCTGAAGCTTCAGCCCGCCTATCCGTTGGCGGTGGCGGCGCGGATCTTGGGAACGAATCCGTCGACATTACGGGCATGGTTTCATGGACGGCAGTATTTGACGAAGGGAGGCCGCCGCCATTCGGCGCCCGTCGTGGCGGCGACACAGGAGGCCGGAGCCCCGCTTTCTTTCATCGATCTCGTCGAGGCCCACATGCTGCTGGCGATCCGGCGCGGATACGGTATTCCGCTGAAGCGGCTGCGCGATGCGATGGAGTATCTCCGGAAAGACGGGGGCGATCTGCTGTTTTTAGCGCATCGCGATTTCAAACACGACCGTCAGCATCTTTACGTCGATCGCGACAAGTATCTGGTTTCGCTTTCGGAGCGGGGCCAGCATGTCGAACCGAGCGTCATCCAGGATGGGCTCAAGCAGATTGTTTATGGGGAGGACGGTTATGCGGAGCGTTTTTTTCCGCTCGTGAAGGGTGCAGAGCAGAAGACGATCATGGTTGCACCGAATATCGGGTTTGGCCGGCCGGTGCTGGCGCGGCTGGGCGTGAGCGCGGAGGCGGTGGCGGAGCGGTTCCGAGCGGGAGAACATCTCCCGGATTTGGCGGAGGACTACGGTGCTACGATGGAGGAGATCGAGGATGCCATCCGCTGGTCCGACCGTCGCGCCGCCTGAGTCGTTTCGCTATCCTATCTTCATCGACCGCAACTCCGGCGGTCGGAAGTTCAAGGCACTGATCGAGCGCGCGGGAATCGAGGTGCATCTGCACGACGAAATCTTCCGGCAAAACACGGAGGATCCGGACTGGCTGACGAAACTCGGGCAGTCGGGCTGGTTGCTGGTCAGCGGAGACAATCTCACGACGCGTTCTCCGCTGTTTCTGCACCAGCTCGCCGCTTCGAGAGCACATGTTTTCGTGTTGCTGGCGCTCAATGGTGCTTCGCCTGAAGGTAAGGCGGACTGCATCGTGAGCGCATATCCGAGGATGTGTATGCTGGCGAAGGCGCACGAGGCACCCGCACTTTGGCGGATCGGGCGGGATGGGATGGCGCGGGTGTTCGATTTTCTTCGCACGCTGGAACGGATGAAGCGCGGGCGGAGGATTTAGGACGGGTTGGGGTTGGGCGGGCGGAGGAAATCGGCGTAGCTGATCCAGCCTTGGGTGCGGTAGACGATTTCAGGACTGGAGGGGATGTCGGGCGGGCGGTTGCCGGGGCTGCGACTCCAACGGTCCCAATCGTCGCCGGTGCGGAGGCCGAGTGTGCGAGCGAAATCGCGAGCTTCGATGAAGGGACGGAAGACTTTGCGGAAGGGAGCGACGTTGCCCGTGCCGAGCCAGTCGCCCCAGCCTTGCCAGTGGGTTCTGTAGACATTGCGCGGATTGCGCGGAACGTCGGACGGCAGTTCGGGTTTATCCGGGCGCAGATTATTCAGGTAAGCGTGCCACTGGGTTGAGCTCTCCAGTTTGAGTGATTGGGCGAAGGCGCGGGCGGATTCGAAATCGCGGAAACGGCTAGGGCGGGGATCGCGAGGTTTACGAATTTTTCTGGGTTTCGATGGAGCAGGTTTTTCGCTCGGCGGTTTTTCGGTGCCGAGCCAGTCGCGCCAGCCGGACCAGCCGCGTTCGGCGTAGGCAAACCAAGGGGAGGCAGGAATGTCTTCGGGTCTGGGCGGGAGGTCGGGGCGTTCGCCTTTGCAATACTGTTTCCATGCGCGTTGGCCGGTGAGTTTAAGGGAACGAGCGAAGGTGCGGGCTTGCTCGAAGGGGAGCCAGTCGATGCCGAGGAAGTCGTCCCAACTTACCCAGCCCATGCCTTTGTATGAGCGGTCGGGACAATAGGGGATGTCTTCGGGTAGAGATCCCAGTTCGGGGCGTTCTCCGTTTCTGAATCGATACCAGTTTTCCGAAGATCGAAGTCCAAGCGTATGGGCCCACTTGCGAGCGAGGGGAAACGGCCGCCATGTTCTTCGAAAACTGCGGTGACCTCGTTGCGTCGTCTGATTTCCCGTCCCCAGAAAGTCACCCCAATTTGTCCATCCGGAACCTAAATAGACCGTTTCTGGATGGGCCGGCACGTCCGGCGGCCACGCTCTCAACTGCTTCATCCGCTTTTGGACGCGGAAATACTGGCGCATCGTTTTGATTCCATTTTCCCGAGCGAACTGTGCGGCTGAGGTGCAGGATCGAAACGACAGCTTCGCGATGGTTTGCCAACATTTCACCTCGATCTGCTTCGCGAACTCTTCGGGGTTGGTGCCGAGCGGGGTGATGATTTCGCCGAGGTCGAAGTGGATGAGTTGGCTGACTTCAGGCGATCGGGATTCGGCGGTGGCGCGGAACCATTCGATGATGCGGTCATCATGCGTCGCGAGGGCGCGCAGGACGAAGAGCACGAATTTGAAGGCGCTGCTGGTGGCGATGTCGTCGAGGGTGGCGCCGTCGGGGACGACGAGGGGAAGGAGGATGTAGCCGAGGGTTTTGTTGGATTTCGGATCGAGGCGGAGGGCGCGGCCGGCGGCTTGGACGATTTCGATGGTGCTGCCTTTGGGGTCGGCGAAGAAGACGCAGTCGATGCTGGGGAGGTCGACGCCCTCGGTGAGGCAGCGGGCGTTGGTGACGAGCGAGGGTG
>Ga0065721_10049336_pt1 | contig 36968 bp, 23 predicted proteins | sample Mesricmetagenome_FD_59108 | JGI IMG/M metagenome (GOLD analysis project Ga0065721, IMG submission 59108) | Mesophilic microbial community from rice straw/compost enrichment Sample: eDNA_1 v2 (version 2) | ecosystem: Engineered > Solid waste > Grass > Composting > Bioreactor | place: USA: Davis... | reverse complement strand
GAGCGGCTCCTGCCGCTCCAGAATCGTTCCCTGGTTCGGAAACGGGCCGAGCGGGTTGTCGCTCACCCCGTAAGCGACCCGGTACGTGCCGTTCGTCCAGTCTCCCAGCGACCACATCAAATAGTAGAGACCGTCTTTCTTCAGCATGCAAGGGCCTTCCACGTAACCTTCCGGCGTAATCGGCAAGATCGTCTCTCCGCTCTCCAGCGGCACGAACCCGGTCATGTCGTCATTCATCTTGGCCACGTTGCAGTGTCTCCAGCCGCCGTAATACAAATAGATCGTTCCGTCGTCGTCCTTGAACAAGTGCGCGTCGATCGGCTGGGCATGATGGATGAACTTGTCCACGAGAGGCCGGCCCAGGTATCCCCGGTACGGGCCTTCCGGCCGATCCGCGACCGCGATCTCCAATCCGCCGATTTCGTCGTTCGATTGGATGTCGTTGGAGGCGAAGACCAGATAGTATTTTCCGTTGTGCTCAATATGCGTGGGAGCCCATACCGCTCTCCAGATCCACGGAAAGTCGGCCATCTCGATAATGCCCTCGTGCTTCTCCCAGTGGATCAGATCCTCGGAGCTGAACGCGTCCAGATTCATCTGCTTCGTGTACTCGGTGATCGACCGGGTGACGTAGATCCAATGCTTGCCCTCGTAGGTTCTCGCTTCGGGATCCGCGTACCAGCCCGGCACAATCGGGTTCGTAATGCCTCTCATCTCTGTCCTCTCCTCGCAAGCCGCTTCCGGCATTCCTTGTATACTGGCAAACTCCTTTACACGCCCTAGTATACTCCCGCGGGATCGGAAGCGGCAACGGGATTTCAGGCGATCGGAGGAGGACTCTACCGACTGCATCGCGCCGCGCTCCCGACTGCTTCCTCCTCTCTCTATCCGACTGACCAAATATGCCCAACCCTGCGAACAACTATCTCCTGCTTGCCTCTATCTCTTTCTCCCCCCTGAGTCATGCAGACGTTATTCGCTCTCTCCAGCCTCCTATCTGCCATTCACTCAGGTAAGCCGATTTTGAGATACAATGGCGTTCCGAGGACAGGAATGATCATGAAATTACCCATTCATTTAATATTTCCGGCCCGACGCCGCCTTCTCGGCGATCGCCTGAGTGAACACGCTCTCCGGAGTCACGATTCTTTTGGGGAGTGTTCGTCCGGCCATCAATTCTTTCACGGCCTGCATCAGATTCGGACCCAGCAGCGGATTGCATTCGACGACGACGTTGATTTTGCCGGCCGCCAGCATTTCCAACGCCTTGCGTGTGCCGTCCACGGAGAGAATAACGATGTCTTCTCCCGGTCGCAGGCCGAACTCTTCGATCGCCTCGATGGCGCCCAGCGCCATGTCGTCGTTATGCGCGAAGAGGGCATCGATCCGGCTGCCCTGCTCCCGAAGCAGCGCCCGCATAGCCTCTTTGCCTTCCTTCTGCGTGAAGTTGGCGTATTCGCTGGAAACGATCTGGAAATCCTCCCGCTTGGCGATAATCTCGCGGAAGCCTTTGCCTCGCTCGACGGACGGCGCCGAGCCTTCCGTTCCTTTTAATTCCGCGATCACGACCGGCCCCGGAACGTCCCTCATTTTATCCAGTAAATATTTGCCCGCTTTCCGGCCTTCTTCCGTGAAGTCGGAGCCGATGAACGTCACGTAGAGCGAAGAGTCGCTTACCTCCACGGACCGGTCGGAGACGATCATAGGGATGCCCGCCTGCTTCACTTCCTTCATGATCGGTTCCCAGCCGGATTGGACGACAGGGGAAAAAGCAATCACATCGACCTTCTGCGCAATGAACCTCCGAATCGCCTCGATCTGCTTCTCCTGAGATTGCTCTGCATTATCAAACAGCAGCTCGATGCCGGCTTCCTTCGCCGCTTCCCGGATCGAGGCCGTGTTGGCAAGCCGCCAGTCGCTCTCTGAACCGAGTTGGGAGAAGCCCAGCTTGATATCTTGACGGGAAGCGATCGGAATTTCGTCCGTCGTTTCGACCGGACCTTTCTCTCCTGTTGGAACGGGAGTCCTCGTTGCCGTCGACGAAGAATTCGAGACGCAGCCGACTGCCGCAGCGACGAACAGGACAAGGAACACGCTTAGCAAAAGCAAACGGGAATACGGAGTGATCAATGGCATCGGCCTCCAAAACAAACGATGATCGGCGATCGTAATTGCACACGCTTTCATTATACCAGAAAGCCCGACATCCGTTGGGCCAGCTGACTGGACAACTGACGCAGCTCTTCGGACAGCTCGACCAACTCCTTGCCTACCCGGTGTTGGTCGTTGATTTGTTCCCTTACCTGCTCCGTCGAAGCGGACGCCTCCTCGGAGACCGCCGTCACTTCTTCGATCGCCGCATGCAGCGTACCATGCTCGCAGTGCAGACTGTGCAGCGAACGATTCGCTTCCTGCAACCGCTCCTTAAGCGTTTCCAGCGCTTCGCGAACTTCGCGGAACAGTCGATGCGCCGCCGTTACGTCGTCGAACATCTCCCGAAAGTAGCCCGTCGTCTCCCGCATGGCGCCGACGGCGGAATCGACTTCGGCGCGAATGCGGTCTGCCGCGGCTCCCGCTTGCTTAAGAGAAGCGTCGGATTGCTCTGCAAGCAGGCGGATTTCTCCGGCGATGACCTTGAACCCGCCGGAGGCTTGACCGCCTCTGGCCGCTTCGATACCTGCGTTCAGCGACAAAATACCGGTCCGTTTCGCCATGCCCCCGATCAGCTGCAGCACTTCTCCCAGCGATGCCGCGACTTCGGACAACCCGTTCACCCTGTCGGCGAGCACCGTGATACGACCGTCCGTCTCTTTCGTCCGCGCCAGCAAGCTGTCGGCCACAACCACGCCTTCATTGGAGCGTTCCTCCGCATGCTTGGCCGACCGTTCGATCCCGGAATGCAGTTCGCCAGCTTCCGCCACCTTCAAGCCCATCTCCGAGACGCTGCCGCCGCTGCGGTCCGCATTCGCGGCAAGCTCCTCCGCCCCTTGCGCGATCTGCGAAGCCGCCGCATAAATATCGGCTGAGGCGACTTCCGTACGCTTGGCCGCAAGAGCTACACGGGCGCTCGCGCGATCAACCTCCGCCGCCGATTTCCTCGCGCCCGAGACGAGTGCTCCGATCTGTCCAGCCATTCGGTTGAAGGCAGCAGACAATTCGCCGATCTCATCCGAGCGCCCGATTGGCATCCGCACCTGTAAATCTCCTTCGGATGCTTGGCGCATCAATTCTTTCATCCGATTAAGAGGCTTCGAGATTCGGGAGGCTAGTCCCAGTGCAACCATGGCGGCAATCGCGATACTGACCGTCACCGCGGCGATGGTCATCATGCGTATTCGCTCAGCGCCTCCGATTAATTCGGAGAGCGGCACGACGGCGGCGAGCGTCCAGCCCGTTACAGCCGAAGTCCGATAAGCCGCCAATCGGTCGCCGCCCTCAATCCGAGCCCCAGGCCCGGCGCTCGCGTCGGCAATCAACGGCGTTAATGATGCCGGACCCGCTTGGGCCAGCACACCGGTCTGTCCGCTCCCTTCGAACAGGAACGCCGCGGACGCTTCCCCCAGCTTCACGTCTTCCACCATCTTCTGCAGCGCTGCGTATTCAATCTGAACAAGTAAAATATAATCGTTCGAACCGATATTCGTTTTACCAAGCCATTTGCCGTAGGCGAACAGCGGTCTGGGCGACTCGCCAAGGTACCCTGTCGGCTCCATCGACAGCCAGACAGGTTTGCCTGCTGCTTCCGATATCCGGCGTATCCAATCCTCCCCGGCATCCGGCATACCGGCTTCCCGATCCGTGCTAATGAGGCGTATCGGGTCGGATAGAGGCAGCAGAGAGACGTCCCGAATGGCGGAATCGCTCAGCTTGAACTGATCCAGCATCCCCAGCAATTCGGACCTGCGTCGTGCCAACTCGTCCTCGGGCATGCTGGACGCGTTCGCTAACTGCAGCAGTTGCTCCTGAAAATCGCGGTTCGTAACGACCGGATTGGCCGCATCGAGATAAAACCTCAGCTTCATGTCAAGCTTCTCTCCGGCCAGCGACACCATGCGAACGGCGCTGTCTTCCGCTTGCCCGACGATGGCGTTCTTCGCCGCGAAATAGGAGAACGTTCCCAAGCATGCGGAGAACAGGCCGATCATCGCCAGAACGGCCAGAAACAGCTTCGTGCCGATGGAACGCATACGGTTGACCTCCCTGACGGACGCGGAATGTAAGACGATGTACCCGACTTTACAGTTTAACCGTCGAACGGCGAGCGCTAAGCGCTCTTTGCAGAACGATAAACACGAATAGCAGGACGCCGATGGCAATCCGCGTCCACCAGGAGCTCAGCGTCCCCTCGAAGCTGATCAGCGTTTGGATGACGCCGTAGATCAGCACGCCGAAGAACGTGCCGGTAATATAGCCGACGCCGCCGGTCAGCAGCGTGCCTCCGATGACGACCGCGGCGATCGCGTCCAATTCCGTCCCGATCGCATGCAGACCGTAGCCGGACAGCATATAGAACGTGTAGATGACGCCGGCGAGCGAGGAGCAGAAGCCGCTCACGACATAGACGCCGATCTTCGTCCGGCCGACGGGAAGCCCCATCAGCAAGGTGGACTGCTCGCTGCCTCCGAGCGCGTATACGTTGCGGCCGAACCTCGTGTAGTGAGCGACAAAGATTCCCGCCAGCACAACGACAAGCGCAATGACGACGTTGACCGACAGAAAGCTTCCTCCCGGCAGCGATATTTTCGCCATCGCGATGGACGTATAGGCGGGGTGATCGATCGTAATCGTCCCCAGACTAATGACATAACAGAGTCCGCGCGCGAGAAACATGCCGGCCAGCGTAACGATAAAAGGCTGTACCTTGAAATAGTGAATGATCGCCCCCATCGCCCAACCGAATGCGCATCCGAACAAGAGCACGAGCGGAATAACGACGAGCGGAGGTACGCCGTGCTGCTGAACGAGGCTGGCCGACATCATCGTCGTCAGCGCGATCATGGAACCGACCGACAGATCGATGCCCCCCGAGACAATAACAAACGTCATCCCTACCGCGACGACAAGCAGAAACGCGTTGTCGATCAACAGGTTGAACAACACCTGCAAAGAGAAAAATCCGGTATACCGGAATGCCCCCATCGCCATCATTAACGCGAATAGAGCCATCGTGACGAGAATCGGAAAGTATTTGCGGTTAAGAAACATGCCTCGCGACCTCCTTCTCCCCCGGATATCGACGGGTTCGCCAGCGCTGCGCGATCGCTTGGCGGAACGACTCCGACTGGATCAAACATACCGCGAGGACGACGAAAGCTTTGACGACCAGCGTAATTTCCGGCGCGATGCCGACCGAATAGATCGTGGTGGACAACGTCTGGATGATCAGCGCGCCGACCAGCGTGCCCGTCAGGTAGAACCGGCCGCCGTTCAGCGACGTTCCGCCGATGACGACCGCCAAAATCGCGTCCAGCTCGTACCACAGCCCCGCGTTGTTGCCGTCGGCGCTGGATACGTTGGAGCTGAGCAGCAGCCCGGCGATGCCCGCGCACAGGCCGCAGAACATGTAGACGACCAGAACGACGACGTTCGAGCGGACGCCCGCCAGACGGCTCGCTTCCGGATTCGTGCCGACCGATTCGATGAACAGCCCGAGCGCCGTTCTGCGCGTCAGCAGCGCGGCGGCCGCAAACACGGCCGCGACGACGAAAATGGAAAAAGGCAGCGCGGCGAGCGAGCCAGCGCCAATGAATTTATATCGATCGCTCGATAGCGTAATGATCTGTCCGTCCGTAATCAACTGCGCGATGCCCCGTCCGGCCACCATCAGAATCAAGGTCGCGATGATCGGCTGGATGCCGAATCCGCAGACGAGCAAGCCGTTCCACAGCCCGGTCGCAAGCGACAGGACAAGCGCCAGCCCGACGGCGCCGAGCACGAGGCCGAGCGAGTTCTGGTCGGCTCCCTTGCTGATCGTCAGGCAGGACATCGCCCCGGCGATCGCCACGACCGATCCGACCGACAGGTCGATACCCTTCGTCGCGATGACGAGCGTCATGCCGATCGCGACCAGAATGAGCGGCGCCCCAAAGTTCAGGATATCGATCAAGTTGCCGTATAGTTGCCCGCCTTGCATTTTAATAGAGAAGAAATCCGGCGAATAAACGAGATTAAACAATAACAGCGCCCCCAGAACGGAGAGCGGCCAAAATAAGTGATGCTTCATCATTCGGTTCATCTTTATCAGCCTCCCGCGATTGCCTGCATGACCTGCTGCTGGCCGATGCCCTGCCCTTCGAATTCCTTGACTACCCGGCGATCCCGCAGCACGGCGATTCTTCCGCTGACCCTCAGCACTTCCTCCAGCTCGGACGAGACGAACAGGACGGACATTCCTTTGCGCGACAGCGCCAAAACAAGCTTCTGGATTTCGGCCTTTGCCCCCACGTCGATGCCGCGGGTCGGTTCGTCCAGAATGAGCAGCTTCGGCTCGGTGAGCAGCCAGCGGGCCAGAATAACCTTCTGCTGATTGCCGCCGCTTAAGTTTTTGACCAGATGTTCCGGATTCGGCGGGTTAATGTTTAGCGCCCGGATATATTCTTCCGCGATCTCCGCTTGTCGCTTGCGGCTAATCGCTCTTAGCCAGCCTCGCGAAGCCTGCATCGCGAGAACGATGTTTTCCCTGACGGACAAGTCATCGATGATTCCCTCCGTCTTCCGGTTCTCCGGACAGAAGCCGATCCCTCTGGCGATGGCTTCCCGCGGCGAACGCACGCCTCCGCCTTCCCCTGCCAGCTTAAGCGTTCCTCTGTCGGCCCGGTCCGCTCCGAAGAACAGGCGTGCGATTTCTGTCCGCCCTGAGCCGAGCAGGCCGGCCAGCCCTACGACTTCCCCTTCGCGAATCGCCAGATCGAACGGATCGATGGCCCCTTGGCGTCCAAGCCCGGCCGCTTCTATCCACACTTTGCGGTCGATCAGCCCCTCTTCGGCCTCTCGCGGCAATTCCTCCAGCACGTCCAGCTCCTTGCCGATCATGCGGGACACCAGCTCGATTCTCGGCAGCTCCGCCGCCTTGTATTCCCCGACGAACTCCCCGTTGCGCAGTATCGTAATCCGGTCCGACACCTCGTACACCTGGTCAAGAAAATGCGTAACGAACAAAATCGCCATCCCTTCGCCCTTCAGCTTACGGATGATGGCAAACAACTGGTTTACCTCGTTGCTGTCCAGGCTGGACGTCGGTTCGTCCAGGATGAGCACCTTGGCCGAGACGCTTAGCGCTCGCGCGATGGCGACGAGTTGCTGGATCGCTACCGGGTAGGTGTTCAGCATTCGCTGGACGTCGATGCGCAGATTCAGCCGCTCGCTCAGCAGCTCTTCGGCCTTGCGGTTGATTTCTTTCCACCGGATGCCCCCGAACCCGCGAGGCTCGCGGCCGATAAATATATTTTCCGCCACCGACAAGTTCGGACATAGGTTCACTTCCTGATAAACCGTGCTGATCCCCGCCGCCTGCGCTTCCTGAGGACTATGCACCCGGATCGGCCTGCCTTCCAACAGGACGCTTCCTTCGTCCACGGCATATACGCCCGTCAACGTTTTGATCAACGTGGATTTTCCCGCCCCGTTCTCCCCCATAAGAGCGTGAACCTCTCCGGGAAACAGGCGGAAATCGACTCCCTTTAACGCGCGTACGCCGGGAAAGCTTTTGCGGATGCCGTTCATTTGCAAGATCGGTTGAGCATTCGTCATTCGTTCGGTCCTCCTTAAGAGAAAAAGCCGCTCCGTCGCCAGGCGACCGGATACGGAGCGGCCGACTTTCCGCATGCGCAATGCGGGATTAATATTTCCTATCCGGCAGAGCGGCCTTCGCTTGCTCAGAAGTAAACGCCGTCTCTTCCGTCACGATGCGCTGCGGAATTTCCGTACCCGCCAGCACGTCGCGCACCGCTTGCATCAATTGCGGTCCCAGCAGCGGATTGCATTCCACGATATAATTGATTTTGCCTTCGCTGGCGGCCACCATGCCGTCCTTAACCGCGTCCACCGAGATGATGACGATGTCCTTGCCCGGAACGAGGCCGGCTGCCTCAATCGCCTGAATCGCCCCCAGCGCCATATCGTCATTGTGCGCGTATAACACGTCGATTTTCTTATGCGCCTTGAGGAACGCCTGCATGACTTCCTTGCCTTTGGCGCGCGTGAAGTCTCCCGTCTGGGAAGCGATGATCTTCAGCTTGCCGTTCGACTTGATAACTTCCTCGAAGCCCGCTTTGCGGTCGTTCGCCGGCGCCGAGCCCGTCGTGCCTTGCAGTTCGACAATGTTCACGTCCTCCTGCGCATCCTTATACTGGTCGGCCAGCCATTGGCCGGCTTTGCGCCCTTCCTCCACGAAGTCGGAGCCGATGAACGTTTTGTACAGCGACGTATCTTTGGAGTCCACCGCGCGATCCGTCAGAATGACCGGAATGCCTGCGTCCTGCGCTTCCTTCAGCACCGTATCCCATCCGGATTCGACGACCGGAGAGAAGGCGATGACGTCGACCTTCTGCTGAATGAACGTGCGAATCGCCTTGATCTGATTTTCCTGCTTCTGCTGCGCGTCAGAGAACTTCAGCTCGAAGCCCGCTTCCCCTGCGGATTCCTTAATCGAGTTCGTGTTGGCCGTTCTCCAGCCGCTCTCCGCGCCGACCTGGGAGAAGCCGAGCACGACTTTTTTGTCCGCCGGCGCACTCGCCGCAGCGCTTTCGGAAGCCTGGGCTGCCGGACTGGAAGGAGCGGCGCTCGGGCTCGCGCTTCCTCCATTATCCTTGTTTCCTCCGCAAGCTGCGGCAAATAGCATCAAAGAAGCCAAAACCAGCGATACGCCCCACTTTTTCTTTCCGATCATCCGATGACACCCTTTCCGTTAAGTTCGCCAAGGAGCGGCGTGAGCTCATTATAAAGCGCTTGCAGATCTTGCTTATACGGAGAAACGCCGCCTTATTTTGCGTTTTTATGGGATGTGCGGACGGGGAACGGGGCAATGTTGCGTTTTTTTGTTCAAAAGTTGGAGATAACCTTCACGTTGGCCGGGAGAGATCCACGAACATTGCTTTTTTTGCTATAGTAGATTCATCGTTGAACGACTTCCCAAGGAAGGATCGCTGCAGATGAACGTCGTTCGGAAGATCGCCTCCAGCTTGCGCGCCAAGCTGCTGACCATGTTCGTCATCCTGACTTCGATCCCACTCATCGCGGTCGGGCTCGTCTCTTATCAGAAATCGTTCTCTACCGTATCCGCGCACAGCAAGGCGGCTACGATGCTCGTCGCCGACCGGCTCGCCAGGGATGTGGACATTTTGTTCCAGGACACGGAGCGTCTGCTTGAGCTGGAGAACAATCCCCAAGTGCTTCGCTTCCTGTTTTCGCACAGCGAAACCTACGACGACGCGAAGTTTATTTTGCAGACGTTCGATCTCTACCGCAAAACGTACAAATATGAAAGCGTCCTCAATATGACGATGATCAATCTGTACGGCAGAGGCATCAGCGACCGCAGGGGAGTGTTCCAGCTCGATTACAACCCTTTGCGCAATCCCAGGTTCGTGCAATTGATGCACGAACCGGACGAGGTGCTGATCGTCCCCCCGGCGAAAGCCTCCGACTTGGATCGGCTGGACGGCTTTCTGTACCCGGATCGCAACGTCATTACGATGATGGCCGCCGTCAAGCAGCGGATTACCCATGAGGTGATCGGCTTTATCGTCATCGATCTGGACGATTCGGTCGTCGAAAGCTACGCGGGCAGCGCTTCGATCGGCAAGACGGGTTATTTCTACGTCGTGGACGACTCGGGGGCTCCCCTGTTCGCTCCGCCTTCCCTGGCACGATCCGGGCTTACCTTCCGCCCTGCGGATCTCGGCACGCGAATGGCTGCCGATCGGGACAGCTTCGTCGATTCGGAAGGCGGAAAACCGACGTTCGTCGTGTTCGCCGCCTCGCAAACAACCGGGTGGAAAATCGTCGGCAGCGTCCCGCTGCAGGAGATCGTCGAGGACGCCAACCGCATTCGCCAGCTCATCATCGTCAGCGTCGCGCTCAGCATCATTTTCACGATTACGCTCTACTTCTTCATTACTTCGCGCCTGACACGCCCGATCCAGCTGCTGAAGAGCAAAATGCGCCAAGCCGCCTCCGGCTATCTCGACGCCAAAGTCAAGCCCAGCGGCCAAGACGAGATTGCCGATCTCGGTACGAGCTTCAACACGATGATCGAGAAAATCAAAATGCTGCTTGAACAAAGCATCCGCGAGCAGGAGCATCTGCAGAAAGCCGAGCTGCGAACGCTTCAGGCGCAGATCAACCCTCATTTTCTGTACAACACGCTCGATTCGATCGTCTGGATGGCCGAAGCCGACAAGAACGAGGAGGTCATTCAGCTCGTGCAGGCGCTGTCCCGCCTGTTCCGCATCAGCCTGAACAAAGGGCGGGACTGGATCTCCATCAAAATCGAGCTGGACCACGTGCAGAGCTATCTGTTTATCCAGAAGATGCGGTACCGCGACATTCTTGATTACGAGATCGAGGTCGGCCAAGAGCTGCAGGTATTCCCGATTCTGAAAATGACGCTGCAGCCGCTGGTCGAGAATGCGCTGTACCACGGCATCAAAAACAAGAGGGGACAGGGTCTCATCCGCATCGGCGCATACGTCGAGCAGGTTCAGGACATCGTCCTGTTCGTCGAGGACAACGGCGTGGGCATTCCGGGACCGAGGTTGGAGGAAATCCGCAGGCAGCTCGATGCTCCCAGAGAGTTCGAGCCGGGCGACGAGGCGGAAGAAGGCGCAAATATCGGCTTCGGCTTGGCTAACGTCCATCAGCGGCTGAAGCTGTATTTTGGAGAGCGGTACGGGCTTGCCATCGACAGCGCGGAGAACGAGGGGACCCGCGTCAGCGTTCGCATACCGAAGAGATAGGGGGAGACGCGATGAAAAAGGTGATGCTCGTCGACGACGAAATCGTCATCCGGGAGAACATCAGGGATTGCGTCCAATGGGAACGGGAAGGGTTTATTTACTGCGGGGACGCCTCGGACGGCGAAGTCGCGCTCCCGCTCATCGAAAAGTGGGAGCCGGACATTCTGATCACCGACATCAAAATGCCGTTCATGAACGGGCTCGAGCTCAGCTCGATCGTCCGCAAGCGCTGGCCGAATACGAAGATCGTCATCCTGAGCGGGCACGACGAATTCAGCTATGCGCGCTCGGCGCTGCAAATCGGCGTGGAAGAATACTGCTTGAAGCCCGTCCGCTCGCTGGATCTGATCAAGCTGCTGCATGCGGTCGCGGACAAGATCGATCAGGAGCGCAGGCTGCGGGAAGAGCGGGCCTGCACTCCCGAGAAGCTGTTCGGCGATCTGTGCGGCGGGCTCATCTCGGCTCCCGAGGCTCTGGAGATCGCTTCGAAGCTGTCGCTGAATCTGATCGCCTCCGTCTATGCGGTGCTGATCTGCGACATGAGAGGACTGAATCAACAGATCTATACGGACTCCGCTTCCGTCGCGCAGGCCGAACGGCTGCTCGACGAGCGCCTGGCGGAAGCGGCGGATGGCTGGTGCTTCAAACGCAGCCGCACGGAGAAGGTCTGGATCTTGAAGAGCGCTTCGGCGGAGCGGCTGGAAGAGACGATCGCGCGCATCCGTGACCGGATCGTTCCCCTGTTCGACAGCGATCCGGTCCCGGTCGTCTTCGGCATCGGCAGCGTACAGGACCGCCTTCAAGGCATCCACGTCTCGTTCCTGGAGGCGGAAGAGGATCGCAATCTTCGCCGGCTGTCTTCCGTGAACCGCAGAGATTTGTGGAGTACGGCCGGCAGATCGGCGGAGGCGACCGTCTATCTCGACAGGGCGCGGTTCATCGAATTTCTGCGGCTGGGGACGTCTGGCGAGGCGCGCGGGTTCGTCCGCTCTTTCGCCGAAGGCTTGAAGGGGATCGATTGGCAGGCGTCGCCCTATGGCTACTACCTGCTGAACGAGATTATGCTGGAAGCTGTGCAGGAAGCGAAGAAGACGTTCCGCTCCGGAGACCTTGCGGGCGATTCCGTCTCCGTCTGGCAGAACGGCCTCCGGAGCATCGGCTGCTGGGAAGAGGCGTGTCTGTTCCTGGAGGAGCTGCTCGGCAAGCTGTGGACGTGGCGCTCGGAAGCGGCCAGCCGGTACGGGGAAATTATCGCCGCCGCCCAGAGCTACATCCGGCGGGAGTACGCCAACGACCGGCTGTCGCTGCAGGACGCCGCTGAGCACGTGCGGGTCAGCCCCAGCCATCTGAGCAAGGTGTTTAGCCAGGAGGCGGGCCAGACCTTCATCGAATTTCTGACGCAAACCCGGATTCGCAAAGCGATGGAGCTGCTGCGGACGACCAACGACAAATCGTACGAGATCGCCTATCGGGTCGGGTATAACGACGCGCACTATTTTTCCAACCTGTTCAAGAAAATGACGGGCATGACGACCCGGGAGTTCCGCCGGCAAGGCGTTCCCGCGTCGGATGCGGAAGGAGATGGGGATGACCATGGCGGCAACGGCCAAACGGCGTAACCGCATATACCCGCCGCTGCTTGCTCTTCTTCTGTCGGCGGCGCTTGCGGTGATCGGAGGATGCCGCGGGGAGACGCCGCCGGCGGAGTCCGGAGCTTCCGCTCAGCCTTCCGCTTCGCCGGCGGCGGAACAGAAATACACTTTCGGCATCATCTACCCGATGATGCACGCCTTCTACGAGACAATCACGCATTCCGCGGAAGAAGCGGCGGCAGCGGCCGGCGTGCGGCTCGTCGTCAAGGCTCCCGGGGAAGCGAACCTGGAGCAGCAGATCCGGATGATGGAGACGCTGATCGTCCAGCGGGTCGACGGCATCGCGATCGATCCGATCGACGCGGACGCGCTTGCCCCGCTGATCGACAAAGCCGTCGGCAGCGGCATTCCCGTCATCTGCTTCGAATCCGACTCCCCGGGAAGCAAGCGCCTCGCTTACGTCGGCGGCAACAATTTGGAGGCGGGCAGGAAACTGGGCGAGCAGCTCAACGAGCGGCTTAAAGGCAAAGGAATGATTCTCGTAGAGACGGGGATGCCCCGAATGCACAGCCTGAACGAACGGCTGGAGGGGCTGCTGGCTTACCTGAACGAAAGCACCGACATTCAGGTGCTCGAGGTCCGGTATCACGAGGGCAACGAAGCCCGGGCGCTGCAGGATCTGGAGGAGATGCTCGACGCGCATCCCCACTTCGACGCCTTCGTCGGGCTCGAAGCCGTGTCCGGCTCCGCTTCGATTCTCGTCTGGAAAGCCAAAGGCTTGTCGCGATACGCCTTCACGATCGGACTTAGCCCCCAGCATCGGGAAGGGCTGCGCAACGGCCAATTAACCGCGGTGCTGTCTCAGCAGGAAGAGGAATGGGGCCGGCGCATCGTGGAGACGCTGGAGGCGGCGTCCCAAGGCCGCCCGCTCCCTTCCTACGCCGACCGTGGGATCGAGGTGTTCCTCAGCCCAAATTGATGTCCCTGATTTTCTCGAGCGGAATCTTCGGCTTGCGGTCTTCCGTCAGAAGACCGTTGATTTCCTGCTGGACGTCGGTGAGCTGCGTGTAGCAGTAGCCGCAGATGTACTCCATGCTCTTGATCGCCTGCGTCAACCCTTCGAACCGCTTCAGGAATTCCTCATCCGTTGCTACCTGGCGGCCGTAGCCCCATCCCTTGTCGGATTGGTAGGCGATCCCGCCGAATTCGGTAATCATGATCGGTTGTCCGCGGTATTCGTAGCCTTCGGCGAACGCGAATTTCCATTGATTGCATCCGGCCTCGTTGCTGACGATCGCTTCTTTGCTTCTGTACTGGCGCTCGAAGCCTTCGCCGGTTTCGACGTAGTTGTGCAAGGTTACGATGTCCGACACGGTATGCTCCCAGCCGTCGTTCGCGATGACCGGACGGTACGGGTCAATCGATTTGGTCAGATGGTAGATGCCTTCGGTAAACTTTTGCTGCCGCTTGTCTCGCAGGATGTTGGGGACGCCCCACGATTCGTTGAACGGCACCCATGTGACGATGCTGGGATGGTTGTACTGCTGCTGGACGATCTCGATCCATTCCTTCGAGAACGCCTCGATCGCCCGGTCGCGGAACTCGAACGTCGCCGCCATTTCGGACCAGACCAGCAGCCCTTTCACGTCGCACCAATACAGGAAACGGGCGTCTTCGATTTTCATATGCTTGCGTACCCCGTTGTAGCCCATCTTCAGCATCAGGTCGATGTCCTCGATCAACGCTTCTTCGCCCGGAGGGGTCAAGTGGCTGTCCGTCCAGTACCCTTGATCCAAAATCAGCCTTTGATAGATCGGAACATTGTTCAGCAGCACCTGGCCCTTCTCGATCGACACCTTTCTCATGCCGAAATAAGAGAATACCCGGTCTACGACCCGATCATCGGCATACAGGACGAACTCCACGTCGTACAGGTTCGGATGCTGCGGCGACCAGAGGCATTTCTTCCATGGTCCGTTCGCCTCGTGCGTCAAGTCGACTTCGACCGTGAAGGAGGAGCGGTCCGCCGCCGCGCTCACCCGCTTTACCGGCTTGCCCTTTAACGTCACGATCGTCTCCAGCCTCAAGTTCCCGCCCGCTTCCGCTCCGCACAACTCGTAGTCGAACCGAATCGTATTGCGATCGACGTCCGGCGTCATTTTGACGGAATCCAGCCGCCGCTTGCCGACGTATTCGAGCCATACCGTCTGCCAGATGCCCGTCGTCTGCACATAGAAGCATTCGAAATTGTTCGCAAGCCAGCGCTGCTTGCCCCGCGGCTGCGTACAACTAGCGCTATCCTCCGCCTTCACCGTAATTCGATTGTCCGCTCCGAACGTCACATAAGGAGTAATGTCGAAGGAAAACGCCGCATAGCCGCCCTGATGCGAGCCCGCCAATGCCCCGTTCACCCATACTTTGGCGACATAATCGACGGCCTGAAAATGCAAAATCACCCTCTGCCCAGCCGCGTCTTGCGGGATATGCACCGTTCTGTCGTACCAGACCCGGGGATGGAACTCTTCCAATCCGATCCCGCTCGCCTTCGTTTCATAGGAGTAGGGAACGTTGATCGTATGCGTGCCTTCGAACTTCTCCGGCCACCGCTCCGCCTCTCCGGCGTCGCGATCATCGAAGCGGAAGCTCCATTCCCCGTTCAAATTGAGCCAATTGTCCCGCACGAATTGAGGTCTGGGATAATCTTTGATGTAGGCTTTCGTTGTCATGCCCTGCCTCCCGCCGCTCCCCGAACTTCCAGCGCGTAGATCGAAAACGGACGCAGCACGCAGCCTTCGCGCCAAGCCTCCGCCGGAACTGAGCGCGTCTTGCAGACGATTCGTTCCGGCGCGAAGACCGAATTGATCTCTTCGAAGGAATCTCCCGTAATCTCATAGAGAACCGCGTCCCCGGAAATCTCGAAATCCCGCAGGTTCAGCTCGGCCCTCGTTTCCTCAAGGCCGCGGTTTACGATAAACACGGTAACGGCGTTCCCCTCGTCGTTCACGCAGGCTGCGACGTCCAGATCCGGCAGCCCTTCGAGCGCAAACGGCGCCGGCTTCTGCGAACGAACCGCGAAGGTGCCGCAGACGGTATCGACCGGAAGCATCCGCCGGACGTTCCGGCCCGCGTACAGCTTCAGCACCTCATAGGTTGGCGTTCCGTATACGGTAAGCGGATGTCCGCTCCAGCCCGGCAGCTTGCCCCGGTATTGGTCGGCGTAATAATCGCCCACGCGGATGCAGCCTCCGAGCCAGCCGTTCACCAGGTCGGAGAAGCTGCCGATCTCAACCATGCCGCTGCCGCGAAGCATCTCGTTCAGGTTCGCGGCGTTGGCGACCGCGGCTCCGAGCGTATGCTCGTCCGGCAGCCCTTTGCGGATCGTGTTCGGATAGTACATCGTATTATACTCGGTGATCGCCAGCTTCACATGGCTTGTCTTCGCGTCCCTGCGAATGTTCTCCGTTGTCCGTCGGATGTCTTCCCGCGTCCACTCCGAGTACGCCGCCATCGCCTTATAGCGCTCCTCCGCCGGAGTGTTCCGGTCCATGCCGAACCGTCCGAGGCCATGATACAGGTGCAGAGTCAAATACTCGAAATGCTCGCCCGCGATGTCAAGCACCGCCTTGTTCCATTCCTGATCGTAATGGCCGCAGGCCAGCAGGACGATCGACGGATCGGCCGCTTTCATTGCCCGCGCGAAGCTTGCGCAGCGTTCCGCGAACTGCTCCGCGGTGCACGCTCCGACCTGCCACTGGCCCCATACTTCGTTGCCGATCTCCCAATACCGGACATTGTACGGTTCGGGATGGCCGTTCGCCGCCCGCCGCGCCCCCATCGGCGTATCGGCGCTTCCGTTGCAATATTCGATCCATGACGCGGCTTCTTCCGGCGTGCCGGAGCCGTCGTTCACGCTGATGAGCGGCTCTACCCCCAGCTCCCGGCAGAAGGCGATGAACTCGTCCGTGCCGAAATACTTGCTCGTCCAGCCGCCCCAGGCTTCGTTGTACATGACCGGCCGTTCGAGAACGGGGCCGACGCCGTGCTCCCAATGGTACGCGCTGATATAATTGCCGGAGATTCTCATCATGCCGGCATTCAGCGGGCGCGTCATCTCGATCACTTCGCGCTTCACGAAGCCGAAGCTGTCCGCGGGCAGCAGCGAGACATGATCGAGCCAGAGCATGCCGGTGGACACATGATCGGGCCATCCCGGATGATCGGCCGGAACGTATACCCGGATCTCGGCTTCGGCGCAAGCCCGGGAGACGTAAAGCACCGCCTCGTATTGCCGCCAGTTGTGGCTCGTCAGCTCGATGCGCGTTCTGCCGAGCAGTTCCCCCGTGCGACGTTCTGCCGCTTCGACGTACAGGAATTTAAGCTCGACGGAGGCCCGTGCGACCAGCTTGACCGTATAATCGATCGGCCCCTTCAAGGCCGCGTTCTGAGTAATGCCGGCATAGGCCTCGTCATCGCTCATGATCCGAATGCGCTGGGCGCGGCCGGAATGCCTTGGGGCCGGCGCTTCTAGCGCGTACTGCGTATTTCTCCCGTTCGTATAGGGCTTCCAGCTTCCCGAAATCTCGATTCTCATCTCCGATTCGCTTTCGAAATCCATATCCTTCAGCGGGAAAGCGAGCATCGCTTCCATATGGTCCCGAATATCCTCGACGAAATGCCCGAACAGATAAGGGTTGACCGTATGCTCGCTCGGGCGGCTGCAATCGACGGTAATGGTTGCGTTCGTAGTCATTTTAAGCCTCCAAATCGATATCTACCGAATCTAACCATCGGGAATTATCCTTTAATCGAGCCGATCATGACTCCTTTGACGAAATGCCGCTGAACGAAAGGATACATGACCAATACAGGCAGGCTGGACACGATGATCACGGCGTATTTGATGCTCTCGGCGAGCAGGATTTTATCCTCCAGGCCGATGCCGCTGTCCGCCACGTCCGATTGACTGATCAGCAAAATATCCCTCAGCACGAGTTGGAGCGGATACAGCGCCTCGTTGCGGATGTAGATCAGCGCTCCGAAGAAGGCGTTCCAGTGGCCAACCGCGTAGAACAGCACCATGACCGCTAGGATGGGTTTGGACAGCGGCAAAATAATGTTCACCAGCAGCCTCCAGTTCGTGCAGCCGTCCATATGGGCGGCCTCCTGCAGCTCCCAGGGAATGCTGGATTGAAAATACGTCCTCATTACGATGAGATTATAGGTCGCAATCGCTCCCGGAACGATCAGCGCCCACATCGTGTCGACCATGCCCAGACTTTTGACCAGCATATAGGTCGGAATCAGCCCGCCGCTGAAAAACATCGTGAGCGTGATGACCAGCATCAATGGGCCTCTGCCGGGAAGATCGGGCCGGGACAGCGGGTAAGCCGCCAAAATCGTCATGATCAGGTTGATCAGCGTACCGACCGTCGTGTAGAAAATGGTGTTGCGGTAACCGATCCAGATTTTATCGTTCTGCATGATGTTCGCGTAAGCTTCGACGGTAAATCCCTTTGGCAGCAGCCATACTTCTCCGCCCAGCACCTTCGTCGGATCGCTGAGAGAGGCGCTTACGATAAAGATCAGCGGATACAGCACAATGACGATGATTAACGCGGCGATCGCGTACAAGACCGCGTCGAATACTTTGTCTTCCGACGAACGGCTCAGGGTCGCTTGCTTGGCCATAGCGGCATCTCCTCCTTTACCATAAGCTCGTCTCCGACGTTTTGCGCGCAAACCGATTCACCAGCAGCAGCAGCGTCAAATTGATGAGCGAATTGAACAAGCCGATCGCGGACGTGTAGCTGTATTCGCCTTTCAAAATGCCCGTGGTATACACAAACGTCGAGATGACGTCGCTGGACTCCAGATTCAGGTTGTTCTGCATGAGCAGTATTTTCTCGAACCCGATGTTCATGAAATGGCCGACGTCCAGAATCAGCAAAATGACAATGACGGGAACGATGCCCGGCAGGGAGACGTGCCAGATGCGCCTCAGCCGCGAGGCCCCGTCCATTTTCGCCGCCTCGTACAGATCCGGGTTGACCCCGCTCAGCGCGGCAATGTAGATGATCGATTGCCATCCCATGCTCTGCCAGATGTTCGAGCCGATATAGATCGATTTGAACCAGCCCGCCGACTCCATGAAGCGGACCGGAGAGCCTCCGAACGCCTCGATCAGTTTATTGACCGGGCCGGTCGAAGGAGAGAGAAACACCGTCAAAATCCCGACGATAACGACCACCGAAATGAAGTGAGGCACGTACGTAATGTTTTGCAGCCATTTGCTGAACGTTTTGCCGCGGATTTCCGTGACGATAAGCGCCAGGAAGATCGGAATCGGAAAGGCGATCAGCAGGGAGAAAAGATTGATCGTCAGCGTGTTCCACAGCAGCCTTCCGAAATAATAGGAGTCGAAAAACCGTTGGAAATGATCGAATCCGATCCAAGGGCTGCCCAGAATGCCTTTGCCGGGATTGAAGTTTTTGAATGCGATCTGCAGCCCGTACAGAGGACCGTAATGAAAGATCAAATACCAGGCCATCGGCAACAACAGCATGAGGTACAGGTCGTACCGCTTGGCCATCTGTCTAAGCAGGCGGCCGCCTCGTCCGCTCGGGCGCCGAAGCGGCGCAACCGCAGCGTCGACTTGCGCGCTCTCCATGAAAATCTGCTCCTTATCCAAGCTTAGGACTTCGTCTTGTCGTACGCCTCCTGGTAAATCCGCTGCAATTCCTCGATTCCCATCTTGTTCAGGGTGCTGCGGAATTCGTCCCATTTATCGAAGCTGAGCGCTCCGGCAATGAACTTGGTGCTCTGCTCCTCGTAATACTTGTCGATGTCGTTGCGCAGTATGTTGACGCGCTGCGCGGTCTCCTCGTCGAACATCGGCGCCCCGTATTTCACCTTCGGCATGTACGGATCGAGCTGCTTCTGCGCTTCCTGCACTTGCGGCGGATTAATGTACGAGGCAACCCGATCGCTGATGATGTGAGGCGCTCCGCCGCCCGCATAAGGCGTAATTTTCGGCTGGTTTTCTGCCTTGGCGTACTCTTCCGTATAGTAAGGAATTCCGTCCTTCAGCACGTAATGCTCGCCTTCCCTGCCGAATCTCAGCAGCGTGGAGCCTTCGTCGCTGTAGAAATAATCGATCCAGCGCATCGTCGCTTCCGGATGCTTGTTGACGTCCGTGATCGCGAAGGCTCCGAAATCCCGTGCGATCGGCGCCGTCTGGGCTTGCAAGCGGTCGCCATGGGGGCCGGCCGGCGGGGCGATCCCTTCGTACTGATCTTGAATCGGCAGGAAGTTGTTGTTCGTCTGATCGAAGAAAAATCCGGCCTTCCCCGAACCTTGCTTGGCCAGGAAATCCGCCTCTTTGTGCGAGAACAGCTCGGGATCGAGCAGCTTCTCCTTGTAAAGCCTGTTCAGGTACATCAGCATTTCCTTGTTCCGCTCGTCGCCCATCCAGATTTGCACCTGGTCGTTGTCGATATTGATGTTATAGCCGAGCTGCTGATCCAGGCCGAACGAGCCGCTCATCATGTTGACCACGACCAGGCCCGCCCGGGCGGTCATCGGTATTTCGTCCTTCAGCCCGTTGCCGTTCGGATCCTGGTCGCGGAAGGCGATCAGCGCCTCGTACAGCTCCTCCGTCGTCTCCGGCGTTGTCAGGCCGAGCTTCTCCAGCCAGGCTTTGTTGATCCACTTCTTGTCCGTGCGCGCGGCTGCCAGCGTTACGATGCCGGGAATAGCGTAGATGTGGCCTTCCGGCGTCGTAATGCCCGCCCGAATCTCCGGATATTGCTCCATTAACGCCTTCAGATTGGGAGCGTATTGGTCGATCAAATCCTCGAGCGGAATGAGCTGGCCCGCAGCGCCGTACCGGATCGCTTCAAGCGGCGACAAGCCGGAGCGGTAGATGGCGTCGGGAAGCTCGTTGGAAGCGAACAGCAGGTTTTTCTTCTCCGCGAAGCCGTCCGTCGGCGCTTCGATGAATTCCACTTGAATGTTGCTCAGCTTCTCGTAGTCCTGGAAGACGGGCATGTCCTTGAACGGTCCGTTAACGGGGGCGATGCGGGTGAACATCTTGAGCTTGATCGTCTCCGGGACGATCGGAAATCCGCTGGCGCTGACGCCCGATGGCGAAGCCGAAGGGGGGCTGGAGGCATCGTTTCCTTTGTTCTTCGAATCGGAGCCGGAACTGCATCCGGCCATAACCAGACTCGTCGCGATCGCGATGCTGACCGCGGAGCTCTTCCAATGTTTGCGCATAAAGCAGTGACCTCCACTTATCGTAGGTTTCACCGACGGTTCGTGTAAGCGTTTCCGTCAATGTGCGTTCATTATAAGTCACCGGAGAAAGAGCAAAATTATAATAATATGACTATTTACTCCACATATTTTACGGTTTTACTGGCGTCCCAAACTGTTGATATACGCTTGCGGCGTCATTCCGGTCGTTTCCTTGAACACCTTGAAGAAGTAATTGTACGTCCCGAATCCGACTTGATCGCTGATCTGCTTGATCGAATACTGCCCGCTTTCCAGCAGCTTGCGGCCGGCGTCGATGCGCACCCGGTTCAAATATTCGGAAAAGGTCGAATGCGTCTCCTCCTTGAAAATCCGGCTTAAATACGAAGGGTTCAAGCCGATATGCTTGGCCGCCATCTCCAGAGTGACGCTCTCCCGGTACCGCTCGCGAACGAAACGGATCGCTTGGGAGACGTGGCGGGAATACGAGCCGCCCGCGCGCTGCCGCTTGAGCAGATTCAGCAGCGCGGAGTAGTAGTCCTGCATCCACCGCTCCAGTTGGCCGATCTCGGCGATCCGGCCGAGATCGGTGCGCGAAGGCAGCTCCCCTGGCCCGATTCGGGCTGACGCCAGCCCTTCCTTGAACGCTTTATCGCTCACCCTGAGCAGCTCGCCGACGATCGTCTGCACGGCATGGGAATGAAACGGATAGCTGCGCAGCGACGCAAAAATGGCGGCGAGCAGCCGCCCAATCGCTTCATGGTCCTGCCTCTCGACAGCCAGCAGCAGCAGCTTCTGCTCCTCGATCGATAACGAAGCGCGCTCTTCGGGCAAGCCCTGGCCCGTTCGATCCAGCCTCCGTTCGGCGGAAGCGTAGCTTGCGCCGAGCTGCGACAAGCTGCCGCAGGCATGCCCGATCGCGCAGATGCATTTCAAATTCAGGAACAGCTCCAGAGAATGCCGAAGCTTGCTCATCTGTCTGTCCGCCTCGCTCGCTACAGCATGCTCGCTGCGTTCCTGGAAGGCGAATACGACGATAAATCGTCCGTCTTCGACGTAAGCGGCCGTGCGATCGCGAATGTCGCCCAAGCTCTGCTGAAGAATATCGACGGCCTGTTGAACCATCCGGTTCGTCTGAACGTCGCTGTACGATTCCGTCAGCAGCAGGAACGGAATAATCTGCACGACCGCGGCCACGTAGCTTATCGCGCCGGGATACAGACCATGCCTATCCGCCAAAGCCTCCAGTTCCTTGGCGGATTCCGGCGTGCCTCTCGCCAGATCGGCCGCGAGATCGCGAAGAGCGGCCGAATCGAGACTCCGGCGCGCGGAAGGAAGCTCATCGGCGCCGCTCTCTTGCCGCAATTCCTTCGCCGCCTTATTCAGCAAGGAGATCAGAGCGGCATCGTCCAGCCGATGCTTCAGAAGATAATCGGCAGCGCCGCTGTTCAGGCATTCGCGCACATAGTCGTAATCGTCGTAGCTGCTGAGCATGAGCGTCCTGACGGACGGATAGCGGTCGCGAATCGTCCGGTTCAGCTCGACGCCGTTCATTCCCGGCATGTCCACGTCAATGACGGCGATGTGAGGCGGGGCGCGTTCGATCATCTCCAGCGCCATGCCGGCGGTATAAGCTTCGCCGCACAGCTTAAAGCCGTGCTTCTCCCAATCGAGCAGATTTCGCAGATGATGGTGCGCCAACGGTTCGTCGTCTACCAGCAGCACTTGCAGCATCGTCTACATCGCCTCTTTTCCGATCGTTTCGACTTCTTCCGCGTACAGCTTGGGGAAGCGGATTCGCGCTTTCGTATACTTGCCCGATTCGCTGAACAAACGGATTCCGTACGGCTCCCCGTACAAACGGACGATTCGTTCATGCACGTTGCGAACGCCCATCCCGCTGAACCGCGACGAAGCTTCGCCGTCCCCCGGCTTCAGCATGCCGTCCATCTGCTCCTGCGTCATCCCTCCGCCGTTATCCTCAACTTCGATGACGAGGTCGTTATGCTCCCCGTATACGCGAATGACCACATTCCCTTCTCGATCCGACCGCCCTATGCCGTGAAGGATCGCATTCTCCACCAGCGGCTGCAGCATCAGCTTCGGCACCCGGCACTCCAGCAAAGCCCGATCCTCGATCTGTGTCGTCATTCGAACCGGTTCCATATACTTGTACTTCACGACCGAAACGTAGCTGGAGACGTACTCCAACTCCTCGCGCACCGTCAAAAACTCGTTCGAATTGCCGAGCACGGCCCGCATGAGCTCGATCAGCGAACCGGACACCTCCTCGATATTGGGCACCCCGTTCAGCTTGGCCAAATATTTGATCGTGTTCAGCGAATTGTACAGAAAATGCGGCCGAATCTGCGCCTGAAGCGCCGTCAGTTCCGCCTCCCGCTTCTTTTTCTCGCTGACCCGTATCCCTTCCATCAGGCGCTTCAACTCCTCCACCATGCTGACGAAGACGCGGTATAATTCGCCGATTTCATCCCTCGACTTGATCTCCGTCCGCGGAAAGGACAAGTTCCCTTCCTTCACCTGCATCATCATCGACTTCAAGCGTCTGATGTTGACGGTCGTCCGGAATGACATCTGCAGGGAACCCATCAGGACGACGAGGAAGACGATGATCGATACCTCGATCATCAAGTTGCGGACTCGGGTCGATTCGCTCAGCAGCGAGTCCATCGGAACGAGAGCCAGCGTCGTCCATCCCGTATAGTCGGATTGATGGCGGACGACGATGTAGGATTTGCCGTCCAGCTCATGCTCTGCCGAATGGGTGAGGCCGGCATACTGCCGATTCATGGCGTTAATCGTGTCTATGGAAGGGGCGGAGGCGGAAGGGACGGATTCCGTCTGGTAGACGAACTCGCTCTGGGCATCCAGCACGTAGAGGAGGCTGTCTTTTGTCGGTCTCACGCCGAACGTTTTCTTGATGAAGTCGTAGTTCAGGTCGACCATGACGACGCCGATCGTCTTGCGATCATAGCGAATCTCCCTCCCTACGGTAATGGCATCCGTATCGCCCGGAGGCTTGAAATACGCATGGCGGGTTCCGTTGCTGAGGATGTAGGCCATCATCTCGGTGTCCAGAAATCTGCGGTCCAGCCACGGCGCACCGGAGAAGATCACCTTCCCGTTCAAGCCGACGATCGCCATCCGCGTAATGTACGGTTTGTAGGCCATGAGCCCCGACAGGAATTCTTCGGTCCGCTTCTGCTCCTGAAACCCTTCGTAGCTGACCTGGTCATGCGGACTCAGCAGCGTATCGAGCACGCTCGTCTTGCTGGTGACAGCTACGGTATTCAGCCGGTCGATCTCCTGGAGCATAATGTTCAAGGATTCGTCCGCCTGACGGATGCTGTCCGACACCGAGGTCACCGCATTTTTCTTGATCGTATCGCGCATGTTGACATAGATGATGGAAGTGACGGAGACGATCGACAGCAAGGTTACGAGTCCGAATGCGATAAACATTTTACCCTGGATATTCAGTCGGGGAGAAAACCATCTTCGAAGCCGGGATAGAATCATGTCCATGCCCCCTTGTTCGTGTATGCGCTTGCAATAGTGAGGAGACGCTCAGCCTTCCGTCGCGCGAACGGCTTGAGGCGACATTCGGTAGTACATTTTGAACGCTCTGGTGAAGGTATACAGACTGGGATAGCCCAGAGAAAGAGCGATTTCCGTAATCGTCGCGTTCGTCTCCCGCAGCAGACGTTTCGCCTTCTCCATGCGGATTCTCTGAAGATATTTCATAGGGGACATGCCGATCTGGCCGGTGAACACCTGGGTGAAATAGGAGCGGTGGACGCCCGCGAAGGCGGCAACCTGCTGAACCGAGATTCCCTCCGTGGCGTGCAGTTCCATGTATTCCAGGCATTCGTCGATCCAGCCGGCGGGTTCCGGCGAAGAAATGGATGCCGTATCCTGAATCAGCTCGGCCAACAGTCCGCAGACGAGGCTCTGCAGCTTCAACGCCGCTGACGGACTCCACCGCTCAACCTCCGCCAACGTCCGAATCGCCAGTTCGGCTGTTTCCTTGACGCGAGGGGTCGCCCGCTTCCGGCCATACGGCTTCTCCGGGATCAGTCCCGCGAGCTCCAGCAGCGGCTTCGCCCTGTCCCCGTCCAGCGCGAGCCAGCTCATGCGAAGCGGCGTGTCCGACGGGAGCATGCGGTAATGATACGTACGGTCGGGGAAAAGGCAGAACAAATCGTCCTTCCGCAACTCGATCTGCTGGCCGTCGTGTTCAAGCTGCAGCATTCCGTCGTGTATAAAATGAAGGCTATAGCATTCGATTCGTTTCGGCCCGACTTTGTAATTCGGCTTAGCTCGGCTGCGTCCTGCCCGTACCGGCCATAATCGCCCCTCCCGGTCCAGGTCCGCAGGCGTATAGTAGAAAAATTCCGCGTATTCGTAATCGTATTCCTGCATCATCCGGGCTCTCCTCCGCTTAAGCATTTTCCGCATGAAAGCGACAAAATGACAAACCCAACCTAACATCATGCCATTTACGAAATGTCTTTTAACCCATAATATCATAGCTGGAGGCGATTTCAATTGTCTAACGCACCTAACATTTTGCTAATTACAAGCGACCAACAGCATTGGAACACCCTTGGCGCTTCCAATCCGGAGATCTCTACGCCGAACCTCGACCGCCTTGCCCGCGAGGGCACCGTATTTTCTCGGGCTTATTGCCCGAATCCGACCTGTACGCCCAGCAGATCCTCCATCGTTACGGGGATGTATCCGAGCCAGCATGGAGCCTGGACGCTCGGCACGAAGCTGCTGGAGGATCGCCATACGGTAGGCGAAGATTTCAAGCAGGCCGGATACCGGACGGCGCTCGTGGGCAAAGCCCATTTTCAACCGTTGAAATCGACGGTTCAATATCCTTCTCTCGAAGCTTACCCGGTCCTGCAGGATCTGGACTACTGGAGGCGCTTCAACGGACCGTTCTACGGCTTCGATCATGTCGAGCTGGCCCGCAACCACACGAACGAAGCGCATGTCGGGCAGCATTACGCGCTATGGATGGAAGAGCAAGGATGCGCCAACTGGCGCGATTACTTTCTCCCTCCGACCGGAACGATGGACCCGGCGGTTACGTACAAGTGGCCCATTCCGGAAAAATACCACTACAACGCCTGGATTGCGGATCGAACGAATGCCCTGCTGGAAAACTACAAGAAGGACGATGCTCCTTTCTTTCTGTGGTCGAGCTTTTTCGATCCGCATCCGGAATATTTGGCGCCCGAGCCTTGGGACACGATGTACGATCCCGACAAGCTGACGATTCCGTCCGCCGCGCCGGGAGAGCATGACCGGAATCCGCCGCATTTCGGCCTGACCCAGGAAGAGAATCCCGACTTCTCCCACTTGGCGGAGACCGGGTTCGGCATTCACGGCTACCGCTCGCACCATTACTACGAATACGGCACGAAGTTCCGATTGACCGATGCCGACAGGAAGAAGCTGGTCGCCGTATACTACGGGATGATCAGCTTGATGGACAAATATATCGGGCGTATTCTCGATAAGCTGGACGAACTGGGATTGGCGGACAATACCCTTGTCGTGTTCACGACGGACCACGGCCACTTCTTCGGCCAACACGGCCTGCAAGCCAAGGGAGGCTTCCATTACGAGGATCTGATCAAGCTGCCATTCATCGTCCGATATCCGGGGCATGTGCCGGCCGGGGCGACCTCGAACGCGATTCAATCGCTCGTCGACTTGGCGCCTACGTTTCTCTCCTTCTGCGGCCTTCCGATTCCACCGGCCATGACGGGCGTCGACCAGAAGGAAGTGTGGCTCGGAGCCAAGGACAAGGCCCGGGAGCACGCCATCTGCGAATTCCGTCATGAGCCTACGACGATCCACCAGAAAACCTACGTGGATCAACGGTACAAAATCACGGTATATTACAATCAAACCTACGGCGAATTGTTCGATCTGGAGGAGGATCCAGGGGAGCTCCGCAACCTGTGGGACGATCCGGAGCACGCGGAATTAAAGGGAGAGCTTCTACTGAAATATATCTGGGCCGAGCTTGGCAAAGAGCCGATGCCGATGCCGCGCATCCATCATGCGTAACAGAGCCTGACCATTTGTAATCGAACCGTAATATTGCTTTCATCTGATCTTCATGTTGAGGGGTTACAATACAAACATGACCCCCCTTTTCAATCATATATACCTTGAGGCTAGCGGCCCGTTGCCGCTAGCCTACTTTTTTATGCTCGGGTTTGCTTCCTGGAATTGACTTTCTTCAAATAAAACGAAGATGCATTTCAAAAAGCGGCGACTTGGTCTGGTTGCAATTCGATCCGCAAGCGGGACAACCTTAAATGAGATTCTGTCCAAAATTGATCTGTTGATCCGGTGAGTCCCCTCATCCTGGAGATCGTTCGGAGTCGGAATTAAGCAGGGCATCCCGGAAAAAAGCGGTCACCGCCGGCCAGAAAGCCGGATCGCGGTCCGAGGCGCTGTGTCCTTCCGTGTCCACGAACAAGTGAGGATGGTCGGGCGTGCGGGATAAGATGAGATGGAGTTCGTCCGAAGGAATGAATCCGTCCTTGCGGGAATGAACGAGCAATACGGGCGTGCGGCGGCTGCTGGCGTTGTCGTTCAGAATGCGGACGGGATCGGCCCTATGGACCGTCTTGCGCGGAATGCGGCTTCGCCACAGCATGAAGCTCGGAATGAGCTGAGCGAGCGGAAACTGCGGCAGCTTGCGGCGGCGCAGCTCGGCTCCGATCATCGTGGACAGCCTTACCGGCATCGAATCGGTGACGAGCGCGGCGATCGGGGCTCCGGCGTCCAACGCGAGCACCGCTCCGAACGCGCCGAGGGAGTGGCCGACCACGCCGATGCGGGCCGGATCGACGTCCGGTCGCCGAAGCAGCCAGTCGATCGCTGAGAGCAGATCATCGCGGAATTGCAAACCCGTCGGCGTTTTGTAGTAATCGCTGTCCCCATGGCTCCGAGCGTCGTACATCAGAATGGCGTACCCCTGCTCGTGCAGCGGAAGCGCATACCTCAATACGCGCGAACGGTTAGAGCTCCAGCCGTGCGCGACGACGATGACCGGGCTCGGCCCGGACAGCATAGCCTGGGGCATGAACCAGCCTTTCAACGTCGCTCCTCCGCTTTGCCATTCCGTTTCCTCGTAAGGCACCGGTGGGCAGGTCTCGTTCCGAATAAGCCGCGGCCGCTGCGCCTTCACCGTCAGCCCGTACAGCGCAGCCGCGCTTCCCGTAAACGCTCCCGCGCTTCCGACCATCCATGCCACAATCGACACGCCGCTCCCCTCCGTTACGAAAATATGGAATGCTCCTATTTTAACCCGGTTCCTTCTGTTTTACTGGTCAAGCAAACAAAAAAGCCCGAAGGCTTTGTGGTGTCGCTTGAAGAATTTCTGTCAAAATAATATCAGTAAGCGCTATTGGCTTTTGCTCGATAATAAGCTTTCTCAGTTTATCTTTTTCTTTGGATTCAGCCCCTCCGAAAAAGTCGATCCAAAACACTGGTATCAACCAGGATCATAGCCGTTCCTCTCGCATCTCATCCAAGTTGCCTTCCCACTGTATCTTCCCTTCAAGCTCAAGTAAGTCGCGATATACTTTATTATTTAAAAGATAAGCAATAGCGGAGCGCACCGCTTCATTCTCTGAAGTCGAGTGAAACCATCCCTTTAACCGTTCCAAGTCGTTTTCATCAAGTGATACGAAAATTTCCTTCATCATTTCGTCCACCACCTAAGCTCACTGTTGTAGTACATTATACCACAGCATGGGTAGACAAAACAGCGCTGAGAACTTATCCCGGCACCGCTCCAAGCAACTGCTGTAGCCCGACCCGGTCGGGCTGCAGCGTAAGAATCGATGGGTGGTTCACTCTAAGCCGACCCGGTCAGGCTGCAGCACGAGAATCGGTGGGTGGGTCGCTCTAACCCGATCCGGTCGGGCTGCAGCGTAAGAATCGGTGGGTGGTTCACTCTAAGCCGACCCGGTCGGGCTGCAGCTCGAGAATCGGTGGGTGGCTCGCTCCAAGCCGACCTGGTCGGGCTGCAGCCCGAGAATCGGTGGTGGGTTCGCTCTAACCCGATCCGGTCGGGCTGCAGCGTAAGAATCGATGGGTGGCTCGCTCTAACCCGATCCGGTCGGGCTGCAGCGCAAGAATCGGTGGTTGGTGCCCTCTAACCCGATCCGGTCGGGCTGCAGCTCGAGAATCGGTGGGTGGTTCGCTCCAAGCCGACCCGGTCGGGCTGCAGCGTAAGAATCGATGGTTGGCTCGCTCTAAGCCGATCCGGTCGGGCTGCAGCGCGAGAATCGATAGGTGGGTCGCTGTAGCCCGACCGGGTCGGGCTGCAACGTAAGAATCGGTGGGTGGCTCGCTCTAACCCGACCCGGTCGGGCTGCAGCTCGAGAATCGATAGGTGGGTCGCTGTAGCCCGACCTGGTCGGGCTACAGCTCGAGAATCGGTGGGTGGCTCGCTCCAAGCCGACCTGGTCGGGCTGCAGCGCGAGAATCGATAGGTGGGTCGCTCTAACCCGACCCGGTCGGGCTGCAGCTCGAGAATCGGTGGTGGGTTCGCTCCAAGCCGACCTGGTCGGGCTGCAGCGTAAGAATCGATGGGTGGGTCGCTCTAACCCGACCCGGTCGGGCTGCAGCTCGAGAATCGGTGGTGGGTTCGCTCCAACCCGACCCGGTCGGGCTGCAGCGCGAGAATCGGTATTCGCGCAGGATCAGGGAACGAACTGGTCGAGCAATTTTTGCCCTTCCGACTGGAGCGTCTCAAGCGCTTGCTCTGTCGTAATTTCGTTTGCAATCGTGGCGTCCATCTGCTCGGCGACCAGTTTGTTAAACGGCGCGTAAAACTCCATCGGAATGACGCTCGTAACGTAGTTCGGGGGACTTGGCCAGCCTTTTTGCCGGTAAAAAGGCTCGTAATCGGGATCGTTTTTCCACTTCGGATAATCCTTGAAGGAAGACAGTTCTGTGCCTGCCGAAGCGTAAACTTTGCCGACCGGCTCGGAGTGGAGCTCGCGGATCGCATTCCAGGCCGACTCCGGCCGGCTTGCGACGGTCGGAATCACAAAGATGTAGTCGGCGGTGAACCACCAGGTGCGTTCAGGATCTCTTTCGCTGACCGGCCCCGGAAGCACGCCCCATTCGAAGGACGGCGGCTTCGCCTTCAGCTTCTGCATCAGATCGACTTGCCCGTAGGTCATGGCGACCTTGCCTTTGTAGAACAAGTCGGAGGCTTCCTGTTCTTCCTGACTCACATACGTCACGCCGTCGACGACTTCCTGCTTCCGGCCGTTCAGCCCGAGCGAACCGCGGCGGTAGGAATCGGCGACCACGCGCCACATCCGCTTCCATTCCTCGCTCTGCATGGTCATTTTACCGTTGCGGGTATCGACAAAATTCAGCCCTTCCGTCTGCGCGACCACTTGAACCAAATCGAAAGGAGATCTGACGTAAGGCTCGTAGAAGCCATAGCTTCCTTCCTCCAGCGACGCATCCTGCGTAAAACGGTCGGACAGACTCAGCACCTCGCTCCAAGTCATCCGTTCCTGGGGTTTCTCGATTCCATAGGTGTTAAACATCGTTTTATTGTAATACAGGATGGAGGTTCGAATGCTTGGCGACAGCCCGAACAGCTTGCCCTCTTCGTTGTCCTTCATCCGTTCGATCATGCCGGGAGAAAATACGTTCAGGTCCATCTTGTCCCGCGACACCCATTCGCCCAAATCCCGCAAAGCCCCCATGTCGGCCATAGGCGAGTACATCAAGCTGTTCATAATGACCAGATCGGGTTTAGTTCGCTCCAAGTAATCATTAAACGCTCGTAGTGCCTCTTCCCCCTTTAATTCATACAGCTTGACGTCGCTCATCGGCGCAAGCGTAATTTTCCAGCCGGGAAAACGCCCTTCGAATATCGCCCGAAACTGATAATCGTAAGTTCCTTCATCGATCACGCCCAGCACGAGCTCTTTCGGCGCTTCCGGTTTGGCCTCGGGCTGGCAGCCGGACAGCAGGGCTGCCGGTACGGCGGCCGCAACCGCCCATAGCAGCGTTGGCCGCATTCGTTTTCGTATTTTAGTCACGTTAGTTCTCCTTTCGCGCTGCCATCTCCGCCCGCGCCGCAATGGCAAGCTCTTCCGTACGCTGCTGCAATTGGCTCACCGCCTGCTCCGACGAATAGTTCCCTTTGATCGCCCCGCGCGCCGCTTCGTCGCCCGCAGCTCTCACCGATTGGATGAAAGACGGGTTGGGCGGCCTGTACATCGACTCCTCGTACCACAGCACGGAGGCGCTGTCGACATTCAGCTTATAGAAGACGCCCTCTCCGGTTGCCGAATCCTCTTGCGAAGCGGGGAGCCTCGAAGACAATGAACTCCCTTTCCGACTCCGCTCGCTCTGCGCGTGCTCCGGCCCGTTCATAAATCGGAGCATCGACCAAGCGGCGTCCTTGTTCGGAGACTTGGCGTTGATCGCGTACACCGTCGCAATCGACAACTCCGAGGCAATGTCGGAACGATCCGACGAGACCGGCTGAGTGACGATTCCCCACTCGTCCTGGAATCCGATCTGATCGACGGCAGAGAAGACATCCTGCCGGTAGAAGCTCGATCTGAACGTCATCGCCGCATGTCCGGTCAGGAACGGGTCTGCTTTGTACAGCTCGGTCGTCGAGATGTGGCCGTTAGGCTCGGAGGACGGCCATACTCCGTCGAATATCCATCCATCCCGATAACCGCGAGTCACCTTGTCCCAGACGCTTCGCCACGAAGCGGAGTCGATCGTCGGGTTCAGATCTGCGTCCGTCAGACGAAGTCCGTCCGCTTCCCCGACATTTTGGATCAGATCGAAGGGCGACATGCCCCAAGCGGTCGTCAGCCCGTAGATCGGCTGCCCGGACTGTCCCTGTCCGTTGAAACGGGCGGCCAGTTCCAGAATCTCGCTCCACGTCATCCGGTCTTCCGGAGGCGCAACGCCGAAGCGCTCGAACAGGCTTTTGTTATAGTACAAAGCATAGGTTTCAAAATGGGGCGTCAAGCCGTACAGCTCGCCATTCCCGGCTTCCCGGATCGTACGGATAATCGGCGCGTGAAAATCGTCCAGTTCAAAGCCGTCCCTCTTGGCCCAGGCGTCCAGCGGTTGAATAAGACCTTCCTCCGAGAGAGCATCGATCAGAAACAGCGGAATTTGCAGCAGATCGGGCTCGTACTGCAGAAGCCACTGTTTATAGGCCTCCGGCTCCGTCGATTCCGGGTAGGGCGGAACTTCAATTTGCGCATTCGGGTGCCGCACGACGAATGGAAGACCGAATTCGTTCATGAAGCTCGCCCGGTCGAAATATTGGACTTTGAGAACGACATCCTCCTGATCCCAAGCGTCGATTCGAGCCGTCTCCCCTCTCTCCTTGCCGGCCAACAAGCCCGACAACGAATCTCGCATCAACCATCCGGAGGCGAGCAGCAGAACGACCATGGCCCCGGCGAAGACCGGCTGAAATCTGGGTTTACGAGTGGCAGGCACACTAACACGCTCCTTAATTTTTCGCATCGTGCGTTCGTTAAAGCTTCCGATTCCAAGGGGGGCTTCGGAGAGCTCCTTTTCCCAATCGCTCAGCTTTCGGCTCATAAGCGCTCGCTCCTCTCTTCGGCGTTCTCCGACAAGCTCGAGCCGATCGATAACCTTGCCCGATGAAGCCGGGATTTGACCGTGCCTTCGGAAATATTCAGCAGCTCGGCAATTTCTTTCATAGACAAGTGGTAATGAGCGAACAGAATAAGCACTTCGCGCTGCTTGCGAGGCAGCTCCAGCACCAGACTCCAGATGCGGTTTTTCTCCTCGCTGCCGAACCATTCGCTCTCTGCCGAGCGCTGCGAGTCCTGCCGGAACCAGGAAGGGAAGAGCTGCACCCTGCGCATCCAGGCGGTCTTGAGGTAGTCGAGCGCGGTATTGCGGGTAATGGATAAGAGCCAGGATTTCACGCTGGAGCGGCCGCGAAAAGAATCCAGATGCTCGTAAGCTTTCACGAATACGTCTTGAGAGATATCTTCCGCCAAGTCTTTGCGCTTGGTGATGAAGTAGGCGTAGTTCGATACGTCTCTGCCGTAGGTCATCATTAACTCGTCGAACAGAGCGCGCTTGTCCACTCCGCCGGTCATATGCTTTAAGTAATCGAAAGCCACTGCCGATCCCTCCCGACAATAGGACGAGCCAATGCGGCGAAAGTTCCCTTTTCAGGAAAATAAATTGCCGAAACGGCAGATAGAGGGAGCTGATTGTATAGTAAAAAACCTTGCCTTCATTTATCGGCAAGGTTTTTTACGTTGCGGTTATTTATAAATATTAACCGTTTTTTTCTTTGCATCCCAAACTACATTAGCGCCAAGCTTTTCTGAAATATACCTAATGGGCACAAATGTGCGACCTGCAGGAGATAAAGCAGCTGAACCCATGCCATCAGGCAGTTGCTCGTCTATAACAAGTCTCAAGGTTACGCCGCCTTTAGTAATCACAACGGTTCTTGTAGCGGCGATCCAGCTCACAGACGCATCCAACGCTTCAGCTACAGCGCGGAGCGACATCATTGTCCTGCCTCCAGCGATATAAGGCGCAACGTCATTATCCATCTGCTCTCCATTTTTCACAAATGCTTGGTCGCCAATTTTGAAGTTGATTTTGTACAAATTGTCCGAAACAATCACTCCATGCGTTCCTGTTTCATAGGTGTAAAATTCAAATGTTTTGCCGTCTGGCGAGAACTCGCCGCCTAGCTGACGGTAGGTCTGCGTTTGTTCGTCGAAAATGATACCGGTGAAGTTAGCTTTCTGCTCGTCGGTCAGATTGAAGTCGGAAACGTTAATCGTAACCTTCGTCGGTGTCTTGGTTTTACCAACAGCCTGGCCGTCTGTCTTGATGTTGATCTCATAGACCTCTTTCAGAAACGTCTCATTCACCTTATCCGTCTTCACCAGTTTATTAATGACATTATCCTTAATGATGACCTGGCTTGGCGCAAAAATGAGGGTAACCTTGGAGTCCTCTTTAAGTCCCCATTCCTTCAGCTGCCCGGCGGCAAAGCTTGCTTGATAACGTCCGTTGGTAATTACAAGCTCACTTTTACTGCCGATCATTTTATTCAATTGGTTCGCTTCAACAACTGCGCCGACTTGGCCATCCGCAATTGTAATGCCTGACGAAATATCATTCGGCGTTATCAACTCGCTTGGTGCCGATGGTTCCGACGGTTGCGATGGCGTCGAAGTTGAAGGTTGTGACGGCGCCGGACCCGTGTTACCGCCGGAGGCCTTAAATACTGCGGTCGCCGTAACGTTATTCGCTGGCATTGTGAAAGTCGCCGTTCCGCTGGTATTGCTGCCATCTGTGAATGTAACGTCCGGGTTAATGTCCCATCTGACAAATGTCTTTCCGGAAGGTCTTGTTGCTGTGATCTGGACTGGCTCGCCTATGTCATAATTGCCGCTTCCTGTTCCGTTAACAACCGTCACGGTATAGGAAGAGCTTTGTTGCCCTGCCAGCTTAAGATTGCCCCAATTGAGGCTTGAGTTATAACTATTGGCCTCGGGATCGCTCCAAGTGACTTGCGGTCTGCTGGCAGCAGGAGGCGGATCATTGATTTGAATATCAAAACCGATAACCATCTCCTCTGTCGGAGCGGCGGCTGCACGCCATGGGAGCTTCATTTCCACAAGATAGCCATAGCTTGTGCGCTCGGCAAATGAGTAATTCTCTCCCGAATCTATGCCCCAGCCCTGTACATCTGTTTTTTGAGAGGTTCCGCCATCGGCACCCACACGGTACTGGTTGCCCTCCGTTCCGCTATAGCCTCCCCTAAAGTTGGTTTCGCTTAAAAACACCTCAACGGAGTCCCTCTCCCACGCATTTGCCGAGCTAACATCAATCTGATTGTCGGTTACCTCTACACGGACATAGATGTTTTGCTCATCCCACAGAACTTTAACTTTTCCTGTTGCATTAGCTTTGCCAACGGCTTGTTTGTTGGCGTTGATAACCGGAGCTGTTGCCCAAGCCGCATCGTTCGTGCCCAGATCAGGCGTACCATACACAGCGTTAGCTGTCGGGGGCACATACACTTCCGGAAGCTCCGTGTTTTCTAAAAATCTTGCCGGGTCCAATATGGCCTGGAAAGCCGGTTTTGACTGAAGCTTGTTATCAAAGTGCAATGGCGAAGCATCGCCGTTGTTGCCGCCGCGCCAACTGCTTGAATCCTCTCTGCCCCACAGTGTCACACGCTCAATGATATCCGCATTCTTCTTGTAGAGTTCGAATAGCTGCGCGTATAAAATAGCTTGGGTTTTCTTCTCCGCGTCGGTAGCTGTCTTTGTTGTGCCGGCATTTCCTGCTGGAATGTCCAGCTCAGACACGCTAATCTTAACGCCAAGCGTTCTGTATAGATCAATCGCTGTAGTTACGTTATCAATAAGAGAGCTGCTCTCACCGGTCCAGTAGTGCGCCTGCATACCGATGCCTTCGATCAGCAGACGACCCTGATCCGTATTCCGAACATCCTCTTTCCAACGGTCGTTGTATTTTTGAACCATATTATAGATTTGCTGACGATTTGGAGAGAGATGTTCATTGAAATCGTTGTAATACAAGGTGGCGTCCGGATCGGCCAGACGGGCGAATACAAACGCGTCGTAGAAGTAATCGTCGCCTTCTTCGCCTCTAGCTGTATCCGCTCCATTTGCATAGGCTTGCTTCCATGGGGAGTTCGATCCGCCTGAAACGGCTTCGTTAACAACATCCCAGGAAATGACTTTGCCTTTGTAATGCCCTGCGACGGTATGGATATACTCTTCCAGATTCGCTTTCGCTTCCGCACGAGTAAGCGGTTGGCCGGAAGCATCTCTCGTCAGCCAGGTCGGCGACTGGGCATGCCACACCAGTGTATGTCCGTGAACCTTGATATCGTTAGCGAGTGCCCAATCTACCAATTTGTCGGCATTTTCGAAGTTATACTCCCTGTTATTATTCACCAAGCTCTCCGGCTTCATCGCATTCTCTGCCGATACCGCATTGTAATGATGCTTATACATGTCGAGAGTTCCGATATTATCCAAGGTTCCAGGCTCCATAATATTGCCGAACAGGAAGTCATCTTCGTAGGCTTCATAGAGCGAAGGCAATCCGCTCTCCCACTCCGATGGTACAATTGGAACAGGCACTCTTAACATCTCCAATTTAACATCGTCAATATAATACTTGAGCTCTGTTTGTCTGGCGGCATTGATAAATGCGATTCTTTTGACAAGCTCGTGGTTTTCCGGAACCTCAAAGTCAAACGCAATACGGGTCCATTGCCCGCGTGTCAGGTTAAATCTTTGGCTAAATATACCTCCCCATGCATCAGAACCGTTTGTAGTCGAATCCACGCGTATTCCTATTGCTGGAGTCCCCGTTTCCGGGCCTGCGGCATAAACGTTCGCCGTAAAGCGATATTTACCTGTAGGTTGCATACCCGGCGCTTCAAGCTGATCGTTGTTGAGGACAACACCGGCGTAGTCTTGCGAAGGCGACGGCGAGTCAACCACAAGGCTGCGTGTGCCGTTAGACGCAACATCGGCAGAGGCCGCAACATCCGCAACGTCGCCGTCTTTTACGAAGGTGTCCTTATAATCCTCGAAATCTTCGTAGAACAGTACGGTGTTATTCCCACTGCCGGTTTCTTCTATAGTGACGGTAATATCATCAATATAGAAGTCTTTACTGTCTTCCTGCAATTGAATCTGTAACCTGGCAAAGTCCTTGCCGTTTTCATTGATGATCTCGTTGATACTTTTGGTCATCGTTAGTTCAAAGCTGCCGCCTGCGGCAACCGCCTTATTTACCAACCACGCATAGTATTGACCTGAGTCGGTCTTGTCTCCCGTAGCTTGCAGGATGGCGTTGCTTGTGGAAACGCCGGCGGGAAGATGACCTTTGACCGTAATGGTATATTTCTCATCAAGATCGGTAAAGAGCGAGCCTTTGATATCCACTCCGAAGTAGTTCTGCGTTCTTCCAGTCACCAAGAGCGATTTCTTGCCGTTATCGCCGTCTTTAATGGTAACCGTGGGTGACCCGTTGATCTGTAAACCATCAAACGCGG
>Ga0065721_10049334_pt1 | contig 37039 bp, 33 predicted proteins | sample Mesricmetagenome_FD_59108 | JGI IMG/M metagenome (GOLD analysis project Ga0065721, IMG submission 59108) | Mesophilic microbial community from rice straw/compost enrichment Sample: eDNA_1 v2 (version 2) | ecosystem: Engineered > Solid waste > Grass > Composting > Bioreactor | place: USA: Davis... | reverse complement strand
CCTTCATCGCTTCGAATACGGCCGGCGGCGTGCTCGTTCCGACCATCCGGCAGCCGAGATTCAGGCGATTCGGATCGAATCGCTTCAGCGCCTCGTTCGTCGTGCGGAAGTAGATGTCGGCGATCAGCTTCAGGAAACCGAGCTTATCCGCCTCAAGCACCTCTTGGCGCGCGCGGTAGACGGCGATGTGATGCAGGTCGTCGAACTCGCAATATTCGCTGTCCCACGTCTCGTTAAGCTGTTCGACCGTGCCGTATTTGGCCGCGATGTAGCTTACCCATGCGCGCTTGCCCGGGGCGCTCGCCGGCAGCTCGAAATAGTCGTCGACAAGTCCGGTCGATTGGTACCCGGAGTCCGGCTCATTGTCTCCCCACTTGCCGCTCGACCCCCACCAATGCAGCTCGTTGTCCGTGTAATAGCCGATTAAGCCCGGGTCGGACAGCAGCGCTTCCCCTTTCTCGTAGAAGCATTCCGCCAAGCTCTTGTACACCGATGCTTTGAAGCTCGGGTCGAACACGTCCGGGAAGCCGACGCCCCAATCGCGATTCGCCTTCTTCGCGTACCGCGACATGCGGATTTCGACCGCCTTCGGCGTACCGTCGCCCCAATAAATTTTCTCGTGCCAGCAACCAAGCGTATTGAAGCCCCATTCCTTCACCCGTTCGAGCTGCGTGTCCGCCCACCTGCGGAGCCACTTGACATCGCCGCCGTACTTCTCCACAAGGTCGACCTTGAGCCATTCCGCTTGATCCACGATTTGGTTGTATACTCCGTTAACCCCGAGGGAGAAGAACGGTTGCCCGTTAGGCGCGATCAATTGCCATTTGCCGTTCGTCTTGTTCGTGCGGTAATATCCTATCGTCATCCGAATCTCTCCTCCAAGTGCTTGTTAATCTTCCATTCTCTTCTTATACTCGGCGGGCGCCAGCCCGTACGTTTCCTTGAATAGCTGCGAAAAATGAACGCTGTTGTCGTACCCGACGCGACTGGCGATCTCATACACTTTGAGCGGGGTGCCGAGCAGCATGTCCCGCGCCTTCTGCATGCGGATCATGACGAGGTAGTTCCATATCGTCATCCCCGTCGCCTTCTTGAACAAAATCGCAACATAGTTTCGGCTCACCCATGCGGCGTCCGCCAGCTCCTGCAACGTGATTTTTTTATCGTAATGCGCATTGATATACTTCTTCACTTCTTCCGTCGCGCGGCGGCCGGGTTGGTCCTTGGCTGCTGCCGCTTTACTGCCCTCGAACAGCCGAATCGCGCCCTCCTCCAGTCTTCGAACCGCGCACAGCCTGAAGTAACTCCGCAGCCGCTCTACTGGAATGGCCGCTTCTCCAAGGCCTACGTCTTCCCCTTCTTCAAGAGCAACGTCCAGCTTTTCCTTGCTCAGTTCCTCGTTCACGACTTCGAGCCAAACCATAGCGAGCATGTTCAGGTGATAGACGTCGTCGCCGACCCAACGTTCGAGCATTTCAAGCGTATCGACGACAAGGATCGGCATCGCTTCGGATTGGACGGTCTTCACCTGCTCGATCCATCTGAGCAGCATATCGCGATGGTGAGACAGCTTCTTGAGCGTTAAGCCGTGGGCGAAATCATAGCGCGAACGCTTCATCTTATCGCGCGAACGATTGATCGCTTGCCGCAGCAGCTCGCGGTCTACCGGCTTTAGCACGTAGTCCACCGCGCCGAGCTGCAAGCTTTGCTGAATGTACGAGAAATCGTCGTAGCTGGAGACGATGATCGCGTGCATCCACGGATACCGCTCGTTGATTGCCTTCAGCAGCTCCAGTCCGTTAACCTTCGGCATACGAACGTCCGTAATGCACAAATCCGCGTAATGCCGGGACAGCCACTCGAGCGCGCTATCTCCGTCCTCCGCGAGCCCGGCAACGACGTTGTTGTCCCCGATCTGTTCGACGATTTTATTCAGGCTGGAACGGATAAGCCGCTCGTCGTCCACGATCAATATCCGGTTCATGCCCGTTCCTCCTTCTTATCCGTCTCGATGATCGGGAACGTCAACGTTACGATCGTCCCCTTGGGCCGCGCGCCGGAGATCTGCAGATCGGCGAATTTGTTCTTGCTCCGGTAATACGTTCTAAGCCGATACAAGACGTTCGATAAGCCTACCTGCGTAAATTGATCATAATTCTCCTGATGGCCGACCTCCTGCAATCTGGCTTGCAGCCGCCGCAGCTTAGCGGCTTCAATACCTACGCCGTTATCTTCGATCGCCATGGTCAGCGTGTCGTGCCGTCTCGTTATTCCGATGCGAAGATGGATGGAATCCCCCGACGTCTCCAGCCCGTGTTTGATCGCGTTCTCCGCGATTGGCTGCAGGATCGCCTTCAAGCAAGGCGCCTGACCGCAATCGGGGTCCATATGAACGTCGTACGACAGCTGATCGCCGTAGCGTATGCGGCAAATTTCCAAATAGCTGATCATATGATTGATCTCGTCGCCCACGGTCACGACCGCGTCTTTGTAGGTAGACGTATATCTAAGCATGTTCGACAGGTTAACCGTTGTCCGCTCGATGTCTTCGTGATCGGCCAATATCGCCATCGAATTTATCGACTCGAGCGTGTTGTACAGAAAATGAGAGTTGATCTGCGCCTGCAGCGCCGACAGTACCGCTTGCTGCTGTCGCATGCGCGTATCCGCCAGCTGGTGGATCGACTCGTCGAGCGTGTCGAGCATTTGGTTATACGTGACGCCGAGGTCTGCCAGCTCGTCTTTGCCTTTCACTTGAACCCGTTGGTCGAAATCGCCGAGCTTGATCCGCTTCATCATTCGCCGCAAATCCGATATGCGTCGCGTGAAGGAAGCCGTTACGGTGATGACGAGCAGCACCGCGACGACGATGCCGGCGACCGCCATCACGATCGTGACGGCTTTGAGGCGATCGACGCTTCCCGCTGCCGTCGGATACGAGACGACCGCGATCGATTTCCAGTTCGTGAACGGAATCGTTTCGTAGATGACCATGTCTTCGGTCTTCTCTACGAAGAAAGAGCCGTTGTCGCGCGAATAAATTTGTTCGATCCAGTTGGCATTCAGCTTCGTATTGATCATGTCTAGGTTCGGATGAACGATTATCGTTCCCGTCGTATCGCTGATCATACCGGTCGAATGCTCGCCGAGCTCAAGCTCGCTCAGAATCAATTGCGCCGGTCCGAGCCCGATATCCATCTTCAAATACCCTTTATTAGAGAAAGCGCCGAAACGTTTCGCCATCGTCATGACCATACGCGGCGCAAGCTTGCCCTCTTCGTTCAAGTAGTGCGGATTGATGCCGACGCGGATGTATACTTTGTCGGTGAGCTCCACCTCGGGCAACCACGCTTCGTTCGCAAGCGAATAGCCAAGCTCGAGCCCGTATTGCCGCGTCTGGTGGTACTCGTTGCCTCGGTCGGATTTCAGCGTGACCGATAAGATCTCGGGGTGACGGAATTGAAAAGGCGCGATGTAATTTTCTTGAATGAGCTTCAAGTTATTGAACATCGCGCCTTTGTCGTCCGGATTCAGCTGCAGCCAGTCTACGAATTCCTGGCTCGTGCCTAAGAGCAGGAAGCCTTGCTCGTACTCCCGGTAATAGCGTTCCAAGTTCAGGTTCGCTTGCTTCAGCACCTGCGAGCTGAACCTGACGATATCCCGTTTGATCGTTTTGGACATCGCGTAATAGCTGTACAAGCCCATGGAAGCGACGATGACGACGATAATGCCGGTGAACAGCAGGATTAACTTGGCCGTAAGCGACTTTTGTACCCATTGCAACACGCCGCATCGCATCCTTTGGCACGCAAGATGTGAGAGCGCGCGCAGGGCGGGCTCTCACACCGATTATACCTGATTTATTTCCGATTCTCGTTATACCAATCCGTCCGCTCCTTGACGAGCTCGTCTCCGCCCTGCTTTCTCCAGGACGCCATGAACTTCTCGTAGTCGCTGATCGGAGCACCCAGAATGACTTTCGCCGCGGTTTCGCGGAACATCGTCGTCATATTGTGCTCGTCGGCGATCGGCGGCATGCCTACCGCTTCGTTGACATAGCCTTCGGTGTTGGCGATCGTATACGCTTCGTTCAGCTTCTCGAACATCGCATCGTTGCCGAGCTTGATTCGCGTCGCTTCGGCATTATAGCCGTGCATTCTGAACGAGAAGTTCATCCACTCGACTTCCTTTGCCTTGTTCGCATCGAACGTGATCCGTCCGTCGCTCGTCGCCTTGAAGTACGTGTCTCCTTCAACGCCGAGTTCAGTGAACATTTGGCCTTCGTCGCTGATCAACCAGTCGAAATACTTGATAATCGCTTCCGGATTGCTGGCTTTATTGGAGAGGATGAACGTCTTGCCGATCGGACTCCAGCGCGTACCCAGAGGACCATCGTAACCATTGCCGCGCGGCGTTGGAATCGCGATTACCTCAGGCTTCTGATCTGGAACCGAGGCTTGCAGATCGGTATTCCATTGCGTGACGAGATTCGGCGCATGGTCCCAGATGCCGACGAGCCCGGCTTTGATTTTCTGCTCCCAAGTCGTACGGCTGTTCGTAAGAAACTCGGAATCGATCAGCTTTTCCTTGTTCATCGTCTGCAGGAACTCAAGCCCCTTCAGGATGTTCGGATGAATGTTGCCGAGAATGACTTCGTTATTGTAGTAGTACTCCGTCCATGCCGTGCTAATCCCCCACATGCCGAAGATGTTGTCGCCCCAAGTGATGTTCTCGCGCATCGAATAAGGAATTTCGTCCTTCTGCCCGTTGCCGTTCAGATCGTTGTCGCGGAACGCCCGCATGACGTTAAGCAGCTCGTCGGACGTCTTAGGCACCGGCAAGCCGACCTTATCCAGCCAGTCTTTGCGGATGAACATCACTTGTCCGGATTGCGTATCGGCTGGCTGCGGGATCGCGAGAATCTGGCCTTTCAGCGTAACCGCGTCCCAAGCGGCCTGCGGAATGTACTTCTTCAGGTTCGGTCCGTACTGCTCGATCAGATCGTTCAGCGGGAGGATTTTGCCGGCGTCTACCAAGTCCTGATCCGGACCGGACCACGATTGGTACACGTCCGGAAACTCGCCGGAAGCGAATTTGAGTTTTAATTGATCGAGATAAGTGCCGTGCGCCAGAAACTCGACGTCCAGGTCTACTCCCGCCTTCTCCTCCATGTATTTAAGACGCAGGTCGTCCGCTTTCGGAGTAGGTACGCTATTGTCGGATACGATTAGCTTAATCTTCGGCGTTGCCGCAGGCGAGTTCGCTGCTGAAGACGCCGCCGGCTGACTCGCGTTCGAGCTTGAAGCGGCGCCGTCATTGCCGTTGTTGTTGCCGCAAGCGGTGACGGAAAGGACAAGGGAAGTTGCGCTAAGAAGACTTAACCACTGTTTTTTATTCATCTCTTCTCTGACCTCCTAGGAATGGATCTTGCTATGTGGACGGCTTATCGCCGTTGACACCGTGCGTAATGCTACTCTTTGATGGAGCCGACAAGAGCGCCTTTAATGAAATGCTTCTGGATGAACGGATAGATGATGATGATCGGGATCGTCGCGATAATGATCGTCGCCATCTGCAGCCCTTGCGGGCTGACCGTCGAAGCGTGCTCCGTAATGTTGCCCGCCATCTCGTTCATGTCGGTTTTGGCGATCATGTAGTACATGAACAGCTGCAGCGGTCGAATCGCCGTCTTCGTCACGTATAACAGCGAGGAGGAATAGTTGTTCCAGAAGAACTCCGCGTAGAACAGTCCCAGCGTCATCATGATCGGCTTCGATAACGGCACGGCGATGCGCCACACCATACGCGATTCCGACATGCCGTCCATTCTAGCCGCCTCGTAGAGCTCTTCCGGAAGCGAGCGGAAGAACGTCAGGCAGATGAGCAAGTTGAATTGAGCCATTGCCGCGGGTATGATCATCGCCCACACGGTGTTCATTAACCCCACCGATTTAACGGTGAGATACAGCGGAATCATCGGCGGGTAGAAAATCATCGTGAACACGACCATGAGCATAATCGCGTTCCTGCCGCGCAGGTAGCTTTTGGACAGCGGATACGCCATAAGCACCGTGACGGTCAAGGCGATCAGCGTTCCGACCACGACGACGAAGGTCGAGACGCCGAATGCGCGCCAGAACTGGTCGTTGTGCATGATCTCCGCGTAATTGCCTAGGTTGAATTCGACCGGCCACAGGCTGACTTTGGCGTGAACCAAAGCTTGCGTCGAGCTGAGCGAGCTGGCGAATACGTGTACGATCGGCAGCAGTACGGCCAAGCAGGCCAAGGAAAGGACGATGATGTTGGCGAGATCGAATATGCGCTCGCCCGTTGATTTGCGAATTTCCATGACCTTCGATCCCCTCCGTTAGAATATGCCTTGTCCCGTTGTCGCTTTGCTGGCGCGATTCGCCACGATCAGAAGGATGAAGCCGACTACGCCCTTGAACAATCCGATCGCCGTCGGCAAGCTGTATTTGCCTCTCAGAATGCCTTCGCGGTACGAATAAGTGTCGAGAACGTCACCCGTCTCGTAAGTGATCGGGTTCAGGAACATGTTGATTTGTTCGAAGCCGAGGTCGAGCACGTGCCCGATTTTTAACAATAGAATAAGCATGATGACCGGCAACAGTCCGGGAAGCGTAATGTGCTTGAATTGGTTCCATCTGCCGGCACCGTCGATTTTCGCCGCTTCGTAGAGCGAAGGACTGATGCCTGCAAGCGCTGCCAAGAAGATGATCGCGTTCCACCCCATGTCCTTCCAGATGCTGGACAAGACGATGATCGGGCGAAAATATCCAGGCTCCTGCAGGAAGTGAATCGGCGAGCCGCCCGTCTGGGTAATCCATTGATTGACGAGTCCGGTCTGCGGCGAGAGCAGCATATAACCGAGACCGCCGATAATGACCCACGATAGAAAGTGAGGCAAGTACAGTACCGTCTGCACGCTTCGCTTGAAGGCGACGTTGCGCAATTCGTTCAGCAGCACGGCTAGAATAAGCGGAGCCGGAAGCGAGAACAGAAGCTGGTACAGGCTGATGACGAGCGTATTGCGCAGCAGCCTTGTGAATTGCGGATAGGTGAAGAACTGCACGAAGTATTTCGTCCCTACCCAATCGCTGTCCCAGAACCCCTTGTAAATGTTGTAGTCCTTGAACGCGATAGCGCTTCCAAGAAGCGGGAAAAACTTGAATACCAGTAAGTATGCGACTCCGGGCACAAGCATAAGGTAGAGCGCACGGTGTTTCCACACGAATCTGAGCAAAGACGGCGGGGCGGTAGCGGAGAACGTTCGTTTCATGCGTGCACTCCTTCTTCTTGGGATGATGTCGATGGCTTAATTGTACCGACCGGACCGGGTCGCCTACCATGAGGCAATATATCGACATGCATCGGTATATATCCGACTTTCGCCGTCGCAAGGCAACGCAAAGAGGCTGCCCTCCAAGTCTTGCCAGACTTGAAAGACAACCCCTTCGTCTTGCTTACGGCTTAGCCCGTCTATTCTCCTTCACCCAACGCGTTCGTTCATCGATAAGACGCTGTCCCCCGCTCGCCTTCCATTCGGCGATGAAGTCCAAATACGACTCCGGCTCCTTGTTGCCGATAATGATCTCCGCCGCTTCTCGCGGATATAAGGCATGGATGCGATAGTCGTTCTCGATGTTCGGCATGCCGATCGTTTCGCTGACGAAGCCTTGCGCGTTCGCGATATCGTAGGCTTGCCGGAGCTTCTCGCTCGCGTCCGGATCGGAGAGCCACGCCTGCTCCGTCCGCTCGTTTAACCCGTGCATTTTGAATATGACCCGCAGCCATTCCATGGAGACGCCCGATTCCGGAGCAAGGACGTAACGATCGCCTTCCTTGGTATACGTCTTTCCTTCCACGCCTAGATCGGTGAACACTTGGCCCTCGTCGCTTGCCAGCCAATCCAGCCAACGGATGACCGCCTCCGGATGCTTCGCGTTTTTGAAGAGGATATACGTCTTGTCGATCGGACTCCAACGCACGCCGACCGGTCCGTCGTATCCGCTTCCTTGCGGCGTTCGGATCACGACGACGTCGGGGTGCATGGACGGGATCGACGCGTTCAGCTCCTGCTGCCACTGCCAGGCCAGCTCCGGGGCATGATCCCAGATACCGACCAAGCCTGTCCTGATCTTCTGTTCCCAGCTCGACTTGCTATTCGTCAGAAAATCGGGATCGAGCAGCCCTTCCGCGTACATCGTCTTCAAGTAACGCAGCGCAGGCACCATATTCGGATGAACGCTCCCGAGAATGATTTCCCCGTTGTAGGCGGTTTCCGAGAACATCGGAAAGATGCCCCACATGCCGAATATATCGTCGCCCCACGCGAAGTTCTGACGCATCGAATACGGGATTTCGTCGGCGATGCCGTTGCCGTTCGGATCTTGCGTCTTAAATGCGCGCATAACGGCGAGGAGCTCGTCCGACGTCGTCGGCACGTCAAGCTTGAGCTTATCCAGCCAATCCTTGCGAATATAGAGCACTTGGCCCTGCTTCGACTTCGTGGGCTGCGGAATTGCCAGGATGTTGCCGTTAACCGTTACGGCGTCCCATGCGGATTGCGGAATGTTCGCCTTCAGATTCGGCCCGTAACGGTCGATCCACTCGTTCAGCACGAGAATTTTGCCTTCTTCGACGAGTTCCGGCTCGGGCGGATTCCAGCTTTGATACGCATCCGGATAGTACCCTCCCGCGAATTTAAGCCGCAGCTGTTCCTCGTATTGCGCGTGCGCCAAATACGTTACGTTCAGCTTGACGCCCGTCTTGTCTTCCATGTAACGAAAGATCGGATCGTCCGCGCCCGGCACTTCGAGTCCGTGATCCGATACGAGCAACGAGATTTCCGTTGCGTTCGCGTCTTCCGCCGGAGATTGGGGAGCGTTGGCGGACGCCGATCCGCTCTCGTTCGACGGTTCGGCCGTTCCATTGCATCCGATCACCGCCGCTAACAGTGCTGCGGCCATCAGGACGCCAAGCGTACGGCGACGTCTCATTCCCGTTCGAGCCTCAGCAGCCAGTCCTTCATCTCCAGGCCGCCCCTATAGCCGGTCAACGCGCCGTTCTTGCCGACGACGCGGTGGCATGGCAGTACGATTAACGCCGGATTGCGGCCGATCGCCGTGCCTACCGCTCGAACCGCCTCGGGCTTGCCGACCCGCTCCGCGATCTGCGAGTACGTAGCGGTGTCGCCGTAGCCGATCTCGCTCATGGCCGACCATACCGCTTGTTGGAACGCCGTTCCTCGCAACGCCGTCGGCAGATTGAACGCTTGGCGCTTCCCTTGCAAATATTCGGAGAGCTGTTCCGCATACGGCGCAAGCTTGTTATCGTCGCGAATCAGCTCGTAGCCGTTCTTATATTGCGTGCTCGCCCACTTCGTTAGCTCGTCTATTAATCCGCCTTGAGAGCCGATGAAGCTGAGTCCTTCCTCCGTCGCGGCGACAACAAGCCGCCATTCTCCTTCTCTCAGTTCCGTCCAGTAAAGCTCAGGCTTTCGATTCGATACGCTCATCGGTTGGTTCCTCCTGGGCAGCGATGGACTGCCGGCGATATTGGGTCGGGGTTAAGCCCGTCTTAGCGGCGAATACGGTCGCGAAGTGCGCCGAGTTCGGCATTCCTACTTCCGCGGCGACGGCAGCGATCGACATGCCCGTGTCGGACAGCAGCTGCTTCGCGCGTTCCATACGCTTCTCCTGCGCATATTGCGCCGGCGTCACGCCGAGCAATTGCTTGAACATACGCTGCAAGTGATACGGACTGCCATGCATGCTCTCCGCTAACGCTTCTAGCGTGAACGGTTCGGACAGGCGCTGCTCGATCCATTCGGTCATTGCGGCGACCCAAGCTTCATTCGGAGCCAGCAGCTCGTCCGGTTTGCATCTCTTGCATGGCCTGTAGCCTGCGTCGAGCGCCTGCTCGGGTCGTTGGAAGATCGAGACGTTCCTCTCCGCGGGCGTCCTCGATCTGCAGGAAGGACGACAGAAAATTCCCGTCGACGCCACCCCGTAATAGAACCGGCCGTCGTACGACGCGTCGCACCGGACTATCGCTTGCCACTGCTCCTCGTTCATGTCCTTGAGTCACCTCCTATGATTAGTATAGCGCGAGAGGAACCGAAGCGTTAGCGTTATCGAATGTAACCGCAAGTTTACGAAGATTGTCGGCTTCGACCTGTGATATAACTAAACTATTCAACGATCGCCCTCAACTTCAGTCAGCCGATACCCTAATGACAAAAATAACAATCAATGAGGGTGAACACCTGAATTAGCTGCAAATCGTCGTTATTTTGAATCAAGACAGGAGTTTATCGGTTTATTATTTAAAGGAGAGATTGCCCTGACTATTCATTCGTTTGCAATCGATGTTCCCGACACGTTCGATTACGCCGTCAATATCGCCTACTTGTCCCGTTCGCCGAACGAATGCATGCACATGATCTCGGGCAACTCCGTCTATAAGCGCATTCCAACCGGAAAGTCCGATCCGTTAGTCGAGATCACCGGTAACTGGAACGATCCGCTCCAAATACGAGTGCGCCATCCGAACGGTCCGCTCCCGGACGAAGAAGCCGAAGCGATCAAGCGGTACGTTCGAGAGATGTTCGACTTGGATACGGATTTGGCTCCCTTCTACGTCATGGCTGACCAAGATGCGTTGCTAGGCGTCGTCGCGAAGCAGTTTCATGGCTTGCGCGTTCTCGGCATTCCCGATCTGTTTGAAGCTTTATGCTGGGGGATTCTCGGCCAACAGATTAACCTCGCCTTCGCGTACACGCTTAAGCGCCGCTTCGTCGAGAAGTACGGACACTCGATCGAGTATAACGGCGCCGCGTATTGGACGTTCCCCGATCCGCGCGCGATCGCGGAGCTGTCACCGCAGGACTTAACCTCTTTGCAAATCACCGGACGCAAAGCGGAATATCTCATCGGCACGGCCCGCTTAATCGCGGAAGGCTCTCTGAGCAAGGACAAGCTGCTCGCGGCCAAGGACGTGAAGGAAGCCGAGCGGCTGCTGACCGGCATTCGCGGCATCGGTCCATGGACGGCGAACTACGTGCTCATGCGCTGTCTGAAGGTCCCTTCGGCGTTCCCGATCGACGACGTCGGGCTTCACAACGCCATCAAAGCCGTGCTCGGAATGTCCGATAAACCGAAAGTCGCGTACATCCGCCAGCTATCCGCCGGATGGGCGGGCTGGGAGGCGTACGCGACGTTCTATTTGTGGCGATACCTTTATTAATTAACTCTTGAACAGGTACGCATACTGGCCGTACCCTTCCTCCTCCAATTTATCTTTAGGGATAAACCTGAGCGACGCGGAGTTGATACAGTACCGCAATCCGCCCATCTCGCGCGGTCCGTCGTTGAATACGTGCCCCAGATGCGAATCGGCTTCCCGGCTGCGCACCTCGGTACGGAACATGCCGTGCGAGAAATCCTCGATCTCTTGGATCGTTCCTTGATGCAGCGGCTTGGCGAAGCTCGGCCAGCCGCACCCCGCATCGAATTTCTCCTTCGAGCTGAACAGCGGCTCTCCCGACACGATGTCGACGTATATTCCCTCTTCGTCGAGCTCGTAATACTCTCCCGTGAACGGCCGTTCGGTCGCGTTGTTCTGCGTCACCTCGTATTGAATCGGCGTCAGCCGCTTGCGAAGCTCGGCTCGATCCTTGTCCGTCTTCCAGTGGCGGGCGATGAACGCGTCCCTTCCGGAACCGGCGCGATAATATTTGTAGCGCAGCGGATTTTTGTGGTGATAATCCTGATGGTACTCCTCCGCCGGATAGAACGTCGATGCCGGCTCGATCGTGACCGCGATCGGACGATCAAATCTACCGCTTGCGTCTAGAGCCGCCTTGGAAGCCTCCGCTTCCTTCCTCTGCTCTTCGTTATGATAGAAGATCGCCGGGCGGTACGAGCTGCCGCGATCGTGGAACTGACCTTCCGCATCCGTAGGGTCGCAGGAGCGCCAGAATATATCGAGCAGCCTCGAATAAGGAAAGACGTCCGGCTCGAACTCGATTTGGACCGCTTCCGCATGTCCCGTCGTCTCCGAGCATACTTGCTCGTACGTCGGATTGACCGTATGTCCGCCGGTATAGCCGGATACGATGCCGCGAATGCCCGGCAGCTCCTCGAACGGCGTCACCATACACCAGAAGCAGCCGCCCGCGAAAGTCGCCAATTGCGTCTTCGTTTCTTTGTTCTCACTCATGAGTTACACCTCGCTTTTGAATCTAAGGCTATAATAACACACGATTTCCATTTAAAATAAACATAGACAGACAACGCGAACGAATCAGGAGGATCTTATTCATGGCACATCGGGAGTTGACATGGACGTGCGAAGACGGCACTCGCATGTACGGTTGCGTATGGCATCCGGAACAAAGTTCAAGCATTAGAGCCGTTATCTGCCTCGTGCATGGCATGGGCGAGCATATGGGGAGATACGGACACGTCGCGAGCATGCTGAATGAAGCCGGATATGCGGTTATCGGCTTCGACCAACGCGGACACGGCCGCACCGAAGGCAAGCGCGGACATGCGCCGACGTACGAGGCGCTGATGGAAGGCGTCGATCGACTGTTGGCGGAGGCCGCTGCCGGTTATCCGGACGCACCTGTATTCCTGCTGGCCCATAGCATGGGCGGCAACGTCGCGCTGAACTACTTGCTTCGCAAGCAACCGGACATAGCGGGAGCCATCGTTACCGGTCCATGGCTGAAGCTCGCTTTCAAGCCGCCGTCCTTGCAAGTCGCGCTAGGCAGAATCATCGAACGGATTTATCCGAGCTACACGAACAACCGCCCGCTCAAAGCGGCTAATCTGACGACCGACCCGGAGATGATCCAGCGTTACCTGAACGATCCGCTCGGACACGGACAGATCACCGCCAAGTTCTTCTTCTCCATTCTTCGGGCAGGCCGCTGGGCGATCGAGCACGCCAACGAGCTTCGCGTACCGACGCTGATTATGCATGCGACCGATGATCGCGTAACGTCATCGGCCGCCAGTAAGCAATTCGCGGACAAGGCCGGCCCGCTCTGCCAGTGGATCGGTTGGGACAACTTCCGGCACGAGCTGATGAACGAGCTTAGACGCGAGGAAGTGTTCGAGACGATCCGCGGCTGGCTCGATGACCGGCTTGCGCGTTAATTGGTATTATTCACCTTGTAATAGTTTTGCAGAAGCGGAACGAGTCCCAGCGTGTTCTTGCGCAGCTGCTGAGCGCTGAAGTAGACGTCTCCGCCGATTTCAGGGATTTTCTCATTATACTTAAGCTGATTGATGATCTCATCGGCCGTATGCCAGCCTGTCTCGTTCGTGCCCAGCTTGTAGGCGGCATGACCGATGTACAGGCTTACGTTCGTCCCCCGCACCTCTTGGCTCCACCAATCGACGAGCTTGTCGTATCTAGCGACCGACAGCGATAAGCTCCAATAGATTTGCGGCATGACGTAGTCGATCCATTCCTCTTGAATCCATTTTCTTACGTCCGCGTACATATCGTCATACGTCTCGACTCCTGCTCTCGTATCCGAGCCGGTAGGATCGGACGAGCTGTTGCGCCACACGCCGAACGGGCTAATGCCGAAGTCGATCGCGGGCTTGGCCGCATGGATAGACTTGCCCAGCTTGCTGACGAACTGATTGATGTTGTCGCGCCGCCAATCGCCTATGTCGGTGATTCGATTCGGGTTGTAAGCGGCGAACGTCGTTGAATCGTCGAACTTGCCGTCCGTCGGATAGAAGTAATCGTCCAGATGGACGCCGTCCACCTCGTATTTCTTCACGACTTCCATAATGACGTCGATGATGTGCTGGCGGGCATCCGGAATGCCTGGATTGATATACGGCTTCCCGTTCGCGTTCACGATCCACTCGGGATGCTCCTTCATCACGTGATTGGCGGCTAAGCCGTCCGTCTTAGCGTCCACGTTCGCGCGGAACGGATTAAACCAGGCGTGGAACTCCATCCCTCTCCGATGCGTCTCCTCGATCATGAATGCCAGAGGGTCGTACCCCGGATCCTGCCCTTGCGCGCCCGTCAGGAACTTCGTCCAAGGGACGAGCTTGGACGGATACAAAGCGTCCGCGGACGGACGAATCTGCACGAACACCGTGTTGAGCCCCATCCCTTGCAGCTCGTCCAGCATTTGCGCGTACTCCTGCTGCTGGATGGAGGCGTTCCCATAGGAAGCGGCCGATGGCCAATCCAGGTTGTAGACCGTCGACACCCAAGCTCCTCTCAGAGAGCTCACGCCGTCTTTGGACTCCAGCTTAATCGTGCTGGCCGATCCGTACCAGGTGACGAGGAGACCCAGCTGTTCGCTGACGAAACGAAGAGGCACCATGGCGCGGTTGTTCTTAAGCTCGACGCTGGCATCGAGAGGAACCTTCGTACTGCCGACCATCGCGAATTTCTGCCCGACCTTCATCGTCAGCTTTAAGTCGCCCTTGCTGATCGTCGCCGTCTGCGTCTTCTGGCTCCAGCCGACGTTCGCCTTTAAGTTCTCGCTAATGACGCGAAGCGGCACCATCGTTACGTTCACCTTCGGGATAATGTACGGCGCGACGTCGGATTTGATTTTCACCCCGTTCAGGTAGATGCTGATCGGCTGCGCGGCGGATGAACGAACAGGCGCGGAGATAAGACCGGCTATGATCAACAAAGCCAATAGGATTGCCGTTAATTTTCTTGCGATGCTCATTTCTCGATTCCTCCATCGGACAATCTTCCTTTGAATCATTTGACGCGCATGGACTTGTCTTGGTTGCTGTCGATCGCAAAAAAAAAGCGCATTACGCACGAGGCGTAAGACGCTTAACCAGGCTATTATAGTTGAACCGGCTTGCAGCCGACGGCGTCGAGCCGCCTCTTGGCCTCCGCGTACACGTCTGCCGGCAGTACGCCTTTGGCTGCGTAGCGTACGTTATCCGCCAGATGCGCCGGATTCATCGTGCCGACGATCGTCGTCGACAGCTGCGGATGAGTGAGCGTGAATCGAAGCAGGAAGCCCGTACGGCTCTCCCCTTCCTCGAGCAGATCGTCTAGCTTCGCCTCGTTCCAAGTAGCCCAGCGATCCGCCAAGCCTAGACCCGCTCCCGGTTCCCCGCGGCCGACGCCGCCGCGAATGATAATACCCGCGCCGCCCTCTCCGGCTTCCGTAATCAGCTGCTCATGATCGCGTTCCAAGGCGGAATAAGGGATTTGGAACGTATCGAAGTCGCCCGACCGTATGTACGTTGGAATGTGCGGCAAATAGGACGAGATGCCGATCCAGCGGACTTTGCCGGTCGCTTGGATTTCCTTCAGCACGTCGACGAGCTGCCCTTCCTCCGCTTGCTGAACGGTTGGCCCGTGCAATTGCAGAAGATCGACGTAGTCCGTCTTCATCCGGCGCAAGCTCGTATCGATGTTGTGGAGCAGATTGTCTCTCGTCCACACGTGAGGCGTCTCGTCATGATCACCGCAGTCGACGAGCGTGCAGCCGCATTTGGTCGCCAGAATGTACTCCTGCCGGCGATGGCTGATGAATCGTCCGATCAGTTCTTCGCTTCTTCCGTAGTCGTAGGCGGTGTCGATGAAGTTAATGCCGGCGTCAAGCACCGCGTTCAGAATCTTCTCGCTCTGCTCGTCGGTGACCGGTCTGCCGCTCCATACGCGCGGCCCGCGGATTTCCATCGCTCCGAAGCCGAGCTTCGTTACCTCTAGACCCGTTCTCCCCAATATCGCTTTATCCATGTTCATCTCTCCCTTATGTTCGAATTATATCGCCGGCATGACGTTGCCGCCGTTGACCGGAATGTATGCGCCCGTAATGAAGCTCGCGAGATCGGATGCCAAGAACGCAACCGCGTTGGCGATCTCCTGATCGGTACCTCTCCTCTTGAGCGGCACCGTGCTCTCGTAAGCTTCGCTTCTCTCCGTGTTATTCTCGCGATCCCGGTCGCTGATCGTCCAGCCCGGCGCCACTTGGTTCACCGTAATCTGATGCTCGCCGATTTCCTTCGCCAGAATGCGGTAGACGCCGTCCATGCCGCGTTTGCCCGCGACGTACGCGGACTGCGTCGGGAGGTTCTGCATCGAGCACTCGGTATTGATGCCGATGAATCTTCCCCACTTCGCTTCGATCATTGCCGGCGCGAATGTTTTGGCCAAAAATACGCTCTGCATAACGCACGAATCAAACTGGCTCTCGTAATCTTCCGGCGCCTGCTCGAGAATCGACGTCCACTGGTACTGCGCTACGGCGTTGGCGACGACGATGTTAACGTTTCCAAGAGCTTGCTCGATCGTACGCTTCATCGCTTGAATCGATTCAAGGCTCGTCACGTCTCCCTGTACGATAACGGCGCGTCTTCCGAGCGCTTCGACCTCATCTTGAAGCTTAAGCGCTTGCGCTTCGTTGCTGCGGTAATGAATCGCGACGTCCGCCCCACATTGTGCGAGCGTGCGGGTCATCACTCGCCCGAGCTCCCCGGTTGCGCCGGTCACGAGTGCGATTCGGTTCGACAAATCCAGCTTCATGCCTCATTCCAGCTCCTTTCTGTCTATACGCATAACTCCTCTATCATCATAGGCGTTTTAGAAGAGGAATACAATAAACGCGCGTTTAGGAGTGAGAAATAATCTATTTGAAATGAACCCACACCTCCTATTACAATCGGTTAATGCAGCGGTCGGTACTTTATGCGAAATATCGTACAAACGCGCGTTCGTGGGGGTTGCCGTCGGGACTTTGTGCGAAATATCGTTCAAACTTGCGATTGTGGGGGTTAGCTCAGGATCTGTGCGAAATATCGTACAAACGCGCGTTCGTGGTGGGGTGCCGTCGGGAATTTGTGCGAAATATCGTTCAAATTTGTGATTGTGGGGGTTAGCTCAGGGACTCTGTGCGAAATATCGTACAAACATGCGTTCGTGGGAGTTGCCGTCGGGACTTTGTGCGAAATATCGTACAAACTTGCGATTGAGGAGGGTTCAGTCGGGGACTCTGTGCGAAATATCGTACAAACGTGCGTTCGTGGGGGTTACCGTCGGGACTCTATGCGAAATTTCGTACAAACTTGCGCTCGTGGAAGACTCCGAAATCATCGCAAAAAGCCGCGTACGACACCGGCCCTTACTCGCCGGTGTTGTTCGCGGCTTAGCAATAAATAGGGGTACGAATTACACCACGTCGTAGCCTTGATCTTCGATCGCTTCCTTGATAGCAGCCAGCGTCGTTGCGGATTGATCAAATTCGACCGCAACCGTCTTCGCGCCGAGGTCGACCGTCGCGGTTGCTCCTAGGCCTTTAACGGCTTTCTCGACCGAATTCACGCAATGACCGCAGGACATGCCGTTAACTTGCAATGTTACTTTCTCCATCTGTACATCCTCCTCGATAATATAATCTTCGTCGGGCTCGATCTAGCTCACCCTCAATAATATAATCTTCGTCGGGCTCGATCTAGCTCACCCTTCTTATTTCATCAATTTGTTGACGGTGACGAGCAGCTCGTCGATGACCTCGTGTTCGCCCGCTTGAATGCGTTCGACGATACAGCTCTTCATATGGCCTTCCAACAACAGCTTGCCTACGCTTCCGAGCGCGGACTGCGCCGCGGCGATCTGGTTAAGCACGTCGTCGCAGTAAGTATCTTTCTCGATTAAGCCTTTAATGCCGCGAATTTGTCCTTCGATCCGATTCAACCTGGATATAAGTGAGGACTTCGCTTGATCGGAATGATGGCTCTTGCGTACGCCGGTGTCGGAGGCACAATGAGCGCCTTCCTTGTCATGGCAATCGTCAGCGGATACCCGTTCGTTCATCGTGTCACCTCCTATCGTTAATATACCCCCTATAGGTATACCTGTCAAGTCACTTCCACCAACTTTCCGAAGGAACATTCGCGCCTCCGATCGTCACCGGTTGGCCTATTCGCGGCGTTGTCACGGATACGCCTCTCTCAGCCGCTGCCTTGAGAGCGCGTTCGATCGGATCCGTCCAGTCGTGCAACGCCAGCGTGAATGCGCCCCAATGGATCGGGAGTAGGAGCTTGCCTCCCACCTCCTGGTGAGCTTGAACGGTCTCTTCAGGGAGCATATGAATAAGGTGCCATCTCGTATCGTACTGACCGCATTCCATGAGGGTCAGGTCGAAAGGTCCGTACTTCTCTCCGATCTGCTTGAAATGCGGGCCGTACCCGCTGTCGCCGCTGAAGTAAATTCGCGCCTCCGCGCTTTCGATTACCCAAGAACACCACAGCGTCGCGTACCGGTCTCCCACGCTTCGGCCAGAGAAGTGCCTAGCAGGCGTACAAGCAAGCTTTAGTCCCTCGTACGTCAGCTCGTCCCACCAATCGGCTTCGATGATCCGGCCGCGAGCGATTCCCCATCGGACTAAGTGCGCGCCGACTCCAAGAGGAACGATGAATTTCTTCACCTTGCCGCGCAGCTTGCGGATCGAACCGTAGTCTAGATGATCGTAGTGGTCATGGGAGAGAATGACCGCGTCGATCTCGGGCAGCTCGTCGATTTCGAACGGAAGCTTGCCTCCGTAACGCTTGCCCCCAATAAACGGGAACGGTGATGGCGCCTTGCCGAACATCGGATCGAGCAGCAGCGTCAGACCGCCAAGCTGCAGCAAGAAAGCGGAGTGACCGAACCAAATTGCTTGCGGCTGCCGAGCCTTCAATTGCCGCAGATCTAGTCTGTCCATCGGTACAACGCCTCTCGGCTTGCGGTTCGGGCTGCCCTTGATCATTTCGCCCATGATCTTGAGCATAGCTCCAAGCGGTATATTCATCGGCGTCGGCAGCGGGTAGACGAACTTACCGCTTTGACGGTTAACGGAACTATCGAGTTTGATGCGTTCGAGGAAGTTCGCTCTTGCCCCTAACGGCGGATACAGCTTCATGACGAGATAGGCGATTATGACGACGTGCGCGAGAATAAGCAACAGGATCACAGGAGAATAACCCTCTTTTCGGATAGGATAGAAGTGATGTAAGAGTACCCCCATAGTGTATCAAATCCGCGTGCCCAAAAACAAAAATAACTGCCCGAGAGCGGCTCTCGAGCAGTCCATCCGCAATAGCTTACATGTAACGCGCCAGCATCGTCTCGTACACGGCCTTCGGCCGCAAGCCGACGAGCTTCTCAACCGGCTCCCCGTTATGGAACAGAATGACCGTCGGATTCGACATGACGCCGAATTCGCTGGCCAGGTCGGGCGACTCGTCGGTATCGACCATCAGTACGTGCAGCTTGTCTCCGTACGCTTCGTCCAGCTCCTGAATGATCGGCTTCAGCACCTTGCACGGCGGGCACCACGTCGCACTGAAATCGACCATCGTCATTCCGCTTGGCCGAATGTTCGCCCGAAAAGTATCGTTGTTGACCTCTAGCATCGTTCATCCACTCCTGAGTTAGGATTGTTCTTCGCGTATCGAACGGATGCGGTCGATGAGATTCGTGCGCAGCTGCGTCAGCTCCACGATCTGGTCGTCGATCTCCTTCAGCTTGCGCTCGTAGATCGGCAGCACCTCGGCGCAGAACGCCTCCTTGTTCTTCAGCACGCAGTGCAAGAAGCTCGAAATCTGTTCCGTGGACAACCCCAGCGTTAAGTAAAGCTGAATCGTTCGCACCTGCTCGACGGCCAGCGGCGAATACTCCCGATAGCCGTTGTCCAGCCGGGTCGAGGTCAGCAGCTTCTGGTCCTCGTAGTAACGAATCGACCTCACGCTAACGCCCGTCGCCGCGGACAGCTCTCCGATTTTCATGCCCATGCCCTCCTCCATTCGATACGTTATAACAATAAACCCTGACATCAATGTCAGGGTCAAGCGGAATTTTAATCTCTTTCGTAAATCGACCCGGACCGGCTGGCGTAAAATTCGGTGTACACTTTCTCCGCGTAGGCGTCCGTCATTCCGGCAATGTAGTCGGCGACGAGACGCTCCCACGGCCAATGGCTTTTATGCAGCTCGTAATTCTCAATCCAGTCCGCCGGGATAATATCCCGCCCCGTATCGTAGTTCCGGAAGCTCTCCCATAGCCGTTCGAGCATGATTTCGCTTCGTTTATGGAGGCGCTGAACGCGAAAATCTTTAATGAGCGTCACCCACGCGAGCTTCTTCAGAATTTCCATCGTGCGGAGCATGCTCCAGTCTTGCCGCCCTTCGCGGACGAACGTGACCTTCTTCCATCCCGTCGCCGGATCATCGATAATGCCGACTTGGCCCGCGAATCGCCGTACCCAGCGCGCCTTCATTTCCCGTCTCGTACGCGAAGGCTCCCGGTCGCACTCGGCGTAGATGATCTCCCATTGCTCCAAGTAGTTCGCCAATACCTGCTTGACGAGATCCGTCTTGTCAATCTGATCCCAGTTGCTTGGCACGTAGCTCGGATCGTCCTCGATCTGCTTAATGATTTGCGCGACGACGCGATCATCCTCGAAGAAGCTTCGCTGCATCTGCAGCTTGCCCGCTCGGATGCCGTCCTCCAGATCGTGCGTCGAATAGGCGATATCGTCGCACAAATCCATCAGCTGGGCTTCCAGGGTCGCGCAGCCCGCCGGCATTCCCCAAGTCTGGCGAAGGTAGTCGATGCCTTCCCATTCCATGCGATAGACGCCTTTAAGCCTGCCCGGATCGTCGATGCAATAAGGATATTTGTTAATGGCGAGCAGCACCGACGCGGTCAGATCGAGCCCGCTGTCGCTGCCCGCGCGCTTCTCCAGGAACATCAAGATCCGGAAGTTCTGCGCGTTCCCTTCATACTTGAGGCCATGCTCTCTCTGCAGAATCGCGTTAAGCACTTCCTCTCCCTTGTGACCGAACGGAGGATGTCCTAGATCGTGCGCGATCGAGGCGCATTCGACGACTTCCGGATCGAGCATTAACCCCGGGTGCTCCCGAGCGGCGATGAACGGGTAGTTCTTGCCGATACGTCTCGCGACCTCGCGGGCGATCTGCGAAACTTCGAGCGAATGGGTTAACCTCGTCCGGTAATAGTCCCCCGAGCCCGCGCCGAATACCTGCGACTTGCCTTGCAGCCTGCGCAGCGCCGGCGACTGGATCAGACGGGCGTAATCCTTCTCGTATTCGTCGCGATCGTCCCCGGAATGGATATTCTCGGTATCGTATAGCCTCATTTTCCGCACGTTCATAGGCATGCAACCTTCCTGCTCTCGTTAACCGAAAACGTTAATTGGTTTCTGAATATACTGGTCGTTCATGATATACGTCCAAGTCGAGGCCGGTCCCTGCAGTCCGAGGCGCTCCCAATCGTGATCGTCCTTCGTCTTGTCCAGCTTGGCGAGGAGCTTCTCCGTATCTTGGTCGATGCGGTCCGGCAGCTGCTCGAACGCTTGGATGATGCGCACGTGGAATTCGTCGATCGGATTGCGGTTCGCCAAGCTTTCCAGATGAATGCCTTCCCGGATGTAATTGACGTATGCGAGATGATCGGCCCAAGCCTTATCAATGTAGAATAGACGCGCCCGCTTCTCCGCGGCTCCAAGCGGAATTTCGCCTCTTAGAATCGCCGTGCGCTCTCCGTATAGAATACGCCGCTGCTCCTCGACCATATCCGAATATCGGTTCAGTTCTCTGCGAATATCGAAGTTCTGTCCCATCACGATGCGCTGGATGTGGTCCAACCCTTTATGAAGGGAGGATTCCGCCAGCGGCTCGTCCTGCTTCAGCTGACGAAACGACGGCGGGATCGCCTTCTCCGTTCCGTAGCGAACGATCAGCTCGTCTTCGAGGCTGACGTAGAATCGCGATGCGCCCGGATCTCCTTGCCGCCCTGCGCGGCCGCGAAGCTGATTGTCGATGCGAAGACTTTCGTTCATATGCGTGCCGATGACGTAGAGTCCGCCTAGCTTGGCGACTTCCTCGGCTTGCTTCGGATCGCCTCCGCCAAGGCGGATATCGACGCCGCGCCCGGCCATGTTCGTCGAGACGGTCACCGCGCCGAGCTGACCCGACTTCGCGATGATCCCCGCTTCTTCGGCGTCGTTCTTGGCGTTAAGGACATTGCACGGTATGGCCGCTTCGGCGAGCGCGGCAGCTAGGGCATCCGATTCCTCGACGCTGGAAGTGCCGATTAGAACCGGTCTTCCCGTCTTGTGGACGGAAGCGATCTCCTTCACGAGCGCCCTAAGCTTCGCGCCTTTGTCCGTGAACAGCAGCGACGGATGATCGACGCGCACGCACGGCTTGTTCGGCGGAATCGTAACGACGTTCAGCTCGTAGATGTCCTTGAACTCGTCCGCGGACACTTGAGCGGTCGCGGTCATCCCGCTGATTTTCGGGTATAGGCTGAGCAGGTGTTGCAGCGTAATCGTACCGAGGATCTTGCCGCTCGTCTTCGATTGCAGCCCTTCCTTCGCTTCGACCGCGGCTTGCAAGCCGTCCGGCCAGTGCCGGTTCTCCGCGATTCGCCCGGTGAACGGGTCGATCAGCTCGAGCTTGCCGTCTCGAATGATGTAATCGACATCGCGTTTGACGAGAGCTTCGGCGTGCAAGGCGCAATTTAAAGACGTTAACAACGTAGCGTTCGATGAGTCGTACAGATTGTCGCAGCGCAGCTCTTCCTCCGCCAAGGCTACTCCCGCATCCGTCAGGAACACGTTGCGCTTATGCTCGTCGAAATCGTAATGCTCCCCCTGTCTCAGCTTAACGGCAAACTCCGCCATCCGCTTGCCGTCGTTGCCTGAGCTTGGCATTGAGCCTGCGATGACAAGCGGCACTCTCGCCTCGTCGATGAGCAGCGAATCCGCTTCGTCGACGATCGTATAATGAAAAGGCCTGAGCACGACCCCCGAGGCGTCCATTCGGATCGCGTCTCGTAAATAGTCGAAGCCGGCTTCCTTCGCCGTCACGTACGTAACGTCCGCCGAGTATGCCTGCTGCTTATCCGATACGCTCATACCGGCTGTAACCGCTCCTACGCTTAGGCCTAGATAACGATAGATCAGCCCCATCCAAGAAGCGTCGCGTTCCGCCAAGTAGTCGTTGAACGTGAGCACGTGCACGCCTTTCCCTTGAAGCGCGTTCAGATAGGCGGGAAGCACGGCCGACAGCGTCTTCCCTTCGCCCGTCTGCATCTCTACCAATTGTCCGTCGTGCAGAGCTAATCCGGCTAGAACCTGCACGTCATACGGTTTAAGACCGAGCGTGCGAGAGGCCGCTTCGCAGACGATCGCGTATGCGGGCACGAGCAAATCGTCAAGGGATACGTCGCTTAGGGCTTGCTCCCTCAACCGCTTCGACTCGGCTTTGATCTGCTCGTCGCTCCAGCTGGAGACGTCCATGCGGCGGATTTCGCCAAGCTTGTCGTGATAACGCTTGAGCTTATTCCCAGTGAATCGTTCCTTGACCTTCTGAACGAAATTAAACATGGCGGGTATCCTCTCTCGACGTACTAGAATATGAGTTCGATTATAGACTAGACGGAACGTTCAGCCAAATTTCCTTAAAGTCAACCCAGCCGAGCGCGTTAAGCCTGGCGTCCTTCACGTCGGGATGCACGTACGTGCTGAGCTTCTTATGCCAGAGGAAAAGCACGTGCTGCTCCAAGCGCAGACGCATCTCGATATTGGAAAGATACGCTCGCCGCGAAGCGGCATCCTCGCTAGCCAGCAGCGCATCAATCTGACGGCGAATCCACTGAAGTACGTCCGGAGGCAGGTGCGCTTTCAAGAAATTGTTCGCTTGCTCGTAGTTCTCGATCTCCCAAACCTCGTCTTCTCCCATCGTAATATTGCATAGGATGCAGTCGACTTCCGCATGCATCCGTTCATCCTTGATTTCCTCCATTCGGACGTATCGAACGTTCAGGTTTACGCCGAATGTCTCGCATCTTCTCCGAATCCACTCCACCTCGTTCGTGTAGCCTTTGAACGAGGCGAGATGAAGCGTCTCCCCGTCGTAGTGCTCCTTAAGCAGGTGCTCCACCTCGTTGTCCGTGAGCTTGACGGTCGCCCCGGGACTGTTCTCCGGGTAGAATCCGTAAGCCGGATGATAACGGTTTTCTCCGAATTCGCGGATGAGCGCGTCTCGATCGATAATATGCGACATCGCCGTGCGGAACGCCAACGATCGCTGCGGACCCGGTCTTGATGAGTTCCAAGTCATCAGCATGCAGCCGCCCATGAGTCTCTCGACGAGCTTCCATCCGGTCTGCGGAACTCTCTGAACGAGCGTATAACCACCCAGCTGCTGTAGCCATTCCGCGCTTAACGATTCCGTCGTCGTCTCATTCTCGGGCAGGAAGGCGATGACGACGCGGTCCAGGTGTGCCCTGCCGAGATGATACTCGGCATTCGCGGCCATCTCGAACCGGTCCTTCGTCCATTGCACGACGCGGAACGGACCGCTTCCGACAGGCTGCCTCCAATAACGCTCTTCGTCCGCTTCAACGAGGTCTCGCGGCAGGATAGAGGCTGCGGCGTATCCGGCAACCTTCAGAAAGATCGTATTAGGCTTATGGAGACGGATGCACACCGATCTCGGACCGTCGCAGACGATCTCCTTCAGTTCTCGGAACAGCCATCGTTGGGATGTGCTCTCGCGCAGCCGTTCGAACGTGAACCGCACGTCGTCGGACGTTACCTCGCGCCCGTGATGAAACCGAATGCCTTTGCGCAGATGGAAAATCCACTCCGTCGCGTCCTCATTACGTTTCCAAGCGTGAGCCAAGCATCCGACGATTCGATCCGAAGCGGTGTCGTACTGCACGAGTCTGTCGAACAGCTGGCGGATCATATGAGCGTCGAAAGCAAGATGAATATCTGCTGGGTCAAGCGACACGATCGGTCTGTTCACCGGAAATCTGAGGACGTCGGTCTCGCGTTCGTCTTCCGACCGTTCCGTCCCGTACCCGAAATGCTCGCTGAGCCATGAGACGAACTTCTCTTTGGCCGTGCTATGTCGTCCGTACGTCTCCAGCCATTCGAAAGCGGCTTTGTACTCTCCCCTACCGGCGATTTCCCGGGCGCATGCCAGCAGCACGGCATCTCGATCCGCTAGCAGCACAAGGCGCGACCGATTCCCCCGTCCCCGTCCGGCATGCCATTCGATCATCGATTCCGAGCATAGCTTGCGCACGATCATCTTCGCGTTACGCGTCGTACAGAACCATAGGGACGCCAGCTGCTCGATCGTCACCTCGATGGATTCCCCGTCCTTAGGCGGGACATCCCGTCCATTCAATATCGTTAAATACCTCTCTGCCGTCGCCAGCATAGATAGTCCCCCTTGCTTCGCTCTAAAAGGGGAAGAACCAACATATAGAAATTCACTTTTATTCCCCTTTTGTTAAAAGCATAATGGGAAACATCAACAGCCGCAAGGAGGAAGTTGTATGTTGCCCGATATCTTAGACTACGAAGTGTCAGAGGAACGCCGTCGCGCCGAATTGGAGAGACATCTGGAGGAAACTGCACGAAGAAGAGAGCATCTCCTGTCCTCGCCTGCCCGGAGACCAAGGCGGACCATCGGCCTCTTGTTGCTCGCGCTGCAGCGCATGCTGAATTTGCGTTCTTGATCTAAACAAAAAAAAAACAACGAATCGACAGTTATTTTCCCGTTAGACCACAAGCCATCGTCAGGAGAGGGAAAATAACTGCAATCGGTTGTTTGTTACACGTACTTCATCAGAATCCTCGCCACATGCTGCAAATGCTCCTTCATGCATCCGGCGGCAAGCTCCGCATCGCCAGCCGCGATCGCTTCATATAACGCGTGGTGCTCGCGATAGAGCTGTCCCGCGACCGCATGATTCGCGTAAATTTCCACCCGCCGCACGTCCCGAATCGCCCTCTCGAGCTGTACGGCAATCGATTCGAATAAACGGAGCATGATCTTGTTATGCGTCGCCTGAGCCAGCATGCGGTGGAACAGAACGTCGGTGCGCTCGCCTTCCGCTTCATCGCCGACGGAGCGCTCCATCTCCAGCATCAGCTTCTCGAAGGCCGCGAGATCCTCGTCCGTTCTCTTGGCAGCGGCTATCGACGCATTGGACACCTCGAGCGCTTGCCGCGCTTCGAGCAGCTCGATCAGCGTCTCGCGGTTCATGCGCAGCGACTGCAGCTCGTAGGTCACGGCGTCCGCGGGCTCGCGGCGAATGACCTTACAGCCTCCGCCCTGCCGGATCTCGATCAACCCCATCGCCTTGAGCGCGCTGAGCGCTTCGCGCATCGTCGATCGTCCGACGCCGAATTGCTCGGACATCGTCTTCGTGGAAGGCAGCGCGTCTCCGACGTTCAGCTTGCCGTCCGCGATTAGTCGCCGGAGCTGCGAGGCGATTTCCTCGTAATGGTTCGTCTTCGACACTCTGGTAATTTCCATTGCAGTCGTCGCCTCCAATCTCGCAGGTCTTTATTCTATCCGACGATCAGCGCATAGACGATGCCGGGGCCGTGAACGCCGATCGTTAAGTCGTTCTCGATATCCGCCGACCGGCTCGGTCCGGAGATGAAGTGAATGCCCGCAGGCAGACTCTCGCGTCCCGCCTCATCGAAGTTAATCAACACTTCGCCTAGCCGCGTCTTCAGCCTTTCGAGCGGAATGATCGCGATTAGGACGGTCGGCAGCAGGCTGACGGAACGCCCCTTGTCCTTCGAGGACAGCACCGTGATCGAGCCCGTGTACGCAGCGGCATAGTCAGCGACCACCACTCCGATATCGGCCTCTGCCGCCCTAGCTTTCCAAGCCTCTCCGGCATCGCTGTTCCAAGTCGATACGGTCGCGGCCGGAAGCGCATCCTCCAACCCGAGTGCGTCCAGCTCCTCCTGATTCTGCCTGACGATATATTTGGCGCTAAGCTCTGTCGCTTTGTCCGTCACGAATCGCTTAACCTCATCCATGTCGGACAGTCTGACGACGTGCCCGCCAGCGCTCTTGAAATGGTCCGTGAACCGGTCGACCCTCTCCTGCTCGCTCCATTCGAACGTCCGCCAGAAGTCCGGCGCCCCGCGATAAGGATGCTGAGGTGGCGTAAGCGCGAGGGGACGTCTTAGCTTCGAGGAAATTCCGTCGATGAACGACTTCTGCTTCGCACTGGATGCTTCGTCGAGCTGGGCAAGCCATTCCTGATGCGATTGCTGTTGCTGTTCCGTCCGATCAGCCATGTTCGTGTCCTCCTCCCCCTTGCTCCCGCTCTTTCACGAGCGCTTCCATACGAGCCTTCGCCGCCGGATCAAGCTCCTGCAGGCCGTGGCGAATTTCTTCCTCAAGCGTCTTCCACTTGTCGCGGAACGAATGCTTCGGCAAGCTCGGCGTAATCCGGTAGCTGTTCCAGCCTTTCAGCGGGCCGGCTTTCAACCGAATTTCACCGTTTCGCGCGACGAGCTTCTGGCCGAGCTTGCCGAGCTTCAGCACCGTCTTGAATCGACCCGATGTCTTCATTGCTGCAGCGAAGCCCTTCATGCCGAGACCCTCAAGCAGCTTGCCTTCTCCGGCCTCGACTTTGCGGCGACGGAGGTAGATCAGCATTTCGTGCAGCGGGATTTTGACCGGACACGCTTCATAGCACGCGCCGCACAAGCTGGACGCGTTCGCGATGTCGTCCCATTCGGCGACGTTCTTCTTCAGTGCCGGCGTAAGCACCGCGCCGATCGGTCCGCTGTACGTGCCGCCGTAAGCGTGGCCGCCGATATGGCGATATACCGGGCATGCGTTAAGACAGGCGCCGCAGCGAATACAGTTCAGCAGCTCCTGGAATTCCGGATCGCCGAGCTGCAACGATCGTCCGTTATCGACGATGATGATGTGCATCTCTTCCGGTCCGTCTGCATCCGCCGCGCGCTTCGGCCCCGTAATGCCGGACATGTAGACGGTCAGCTTCTGACCGGTCGCCGATCGCGGCAGCAGCGTCGCCATCACTTCGAGGTCTTCCCAAGACGGAATGATGCGTTCCATGCCCATCAGCGTAATTTGCGTCCTCGGCACGGTCGTCACCATGCGAGCATTGCCTTCGTTCTCGAACAGCACCATCGAGCCGGTCTCCGCGATCGCGAAATTGCAGCCGGTCATGCCGATGTCCGCCTCGAGGAACTTCTCACGCAGCTTCTTGCGCACGAAGCCCGCCAGAATCTGAGTGTCTGGCTCAAGCGTCTCTCCTGCTTCTTTAGATAATAAATCCGCGATCTGATAACGATTCTTATGAATAGCCGGAATAATGATATGCGACGGCGTCTCGTTCGCGAGCTGGATAATATATTCGCCAAGGTCCGTCTCGATCGCTTCCACGCCGATCGACGCGAGCGCCTGGTTCAGGTGCAGCTCCTCGGTAACCATCGACTTCGATTTGACGACCGTCTTCGCCTGCGCATGCCGCGCGATATCGAGAGAAAGCTTAACCGCTTCCGCCGCCGTATCGGCAAAATGCACATGTACGCCGTTCGCGCGGGCGTTGTCCGCGAACAGGTTCAAGTAGTAGTCGAGGTTGGCGATCGTATGCAGCCGGATTTGTCTGCCTCTCTCCCGCCAATCGTCCCAGTTGCCGTGATCCTCCGCCGCGTTCTTTTTGCCTGCGCGAAGTCTCTCCGTCGTGAACTTGACCGCCTTGCGCAGAAATTCGTCGTTCAGCGCCAAGTCCGCTCTCTCCTTTACCGTTGCCGGCGCGGTTCCGTGACCGTGTCCGCTCATGCGCTCGTCACCCCTTCGTATAGAAGCTCGGCGAGATGCATGACGCGAACCGGCTCGCCGCGATAACGCAAGTTGCCTGCGATATTCATGAGGCACGCAAGATCGAGGCCGACGAGCACCTGCGCTTCCGTCTCTTTGACATGGTCCGCTTTCTCGGTCACCATCGCTCCGGAGATGTCCGCCATCTTGACCGCGAACGTGCCCCCGAACCCGCAGCAATCTTCGGCGAACGGCAAAGGCACGAACTCTAGCCCTTTAACCGCGCTCATGAGCGCCATCGGTTCGTCCTTCACGCCGAGCAAGCGGCTGCCGTGACAGGACGGATGATAGGTGACTTTGTAAGGGAATGTCGCGCCTATATCGGTCACGCCTAACACGTTAACGAGAAACTGTGTAAATTCGTATGATTTGCGCTGAAGGTCCAACGCCCTGCTGTGCATTAACGGATCATTCTCGAACAGCTTCGGATAATGATGAATCATGCCCGTGCAGGAGCCGGACGGCGAGATCACAAAGTCGCTGTCCTCGAACGCTTCGATGATCGTCTTGGCCGCCTTGCGCGCTTCGTTCCAATAGCCGCTGTTGAAGGCGGGCTGTCCGCAGCACGTCTGGACGGGCGGAAAATCGACTTTAACGCCGTGCTTCGCAAGCAGCCGTACGATCGCTTCCCCAACTCGCGGGTATAGCGCATCGCTTAGGCAAGTAATGAATAAGCTCACCTTCATTAAGTACACCTCTTCGCCGATGAACGGTTTTTGTCAGGTTGTCAGACAAGTTGATTATACAATATCCCCGTCGCTCAGAACAGCGCGGGGATAAGCTGTATTTATGCCATAATGACTTGGATGCCGCGAGCTTCCAAGCTCTCGACCGTTTCCTTCGGAATGCGGCGGTCCGTGATCACGACGTTGACCTGATCGAATCCGGCAACGTGCGTGAACGCCTGTACGCCGAACTTGCTCGAATCCGCGAGCAGAATGACCTGCTCCGCGCGGCTGATCATTTTCTCCTTGATGCGCGCCTGAAGCTCGTTCGATTCGCTGATGCCCCGATCCAAGTGAACGCCCTTGCAAGATAGGAATACTTTATCCACGTAATACGCGTCGAGCGAGCGTTCCGCCAGCGGACCGACGAACGACAGCGATCGCTGAGCGACGATGCCGCCGGTGGCGATCACTTCGATCTTCTCCTTGCCGCTTAGCTCGGTCGAGACCTTGATCGAATTCGTGAGCACGGTCAGCTTCACGTCGGGAACGCTGCCCGCCATGTACCAAGCGGTCGTGCTCGCGTCGAGCAGAATCCTCTCGCCCGGCGAGATCAGCTTAATCGCCTCTTGCGCGATGCGCCGCTTCTCCTCCGCATGCGTAATCTCTCGCTCCGCGTACGGAATCTCGGCGTGCTGCAGCTGGCCGTCCTTGATGCTGACCGCCCCGCCATGGGATCGGCGCAGACGTCCGCCCTGCTCGAGCTTATCCAGGTCTCGGCGGATCGTCTCCTCCGTCACCCCGCACAGCTCGCTAAGCTCGGACACCCGAATGCTGCCTCTCTCGTTGACTAACCCGACGATTATCTCATAGCGTTCCGCGACTAGCATCCCGTCTCTCTCCTCCGTTTAATCGTGCGCGAGCTTCGTCGCAGCGACGAACCGATCGTACGCCTGCTGCCAAGTCAGTCCATCTTGCGGCTCGTATACCGCGACCGGGAACGAATTCCGAATCGCCCGCCGCGCTTCCCAGACGTCCGCGAACGCGCCTTGCGCGATCCACTGCACGGCAAGGTTACCGATCGCGCTTCCTTCCGCCGGTCCGGCCCATACCGGTTTGCCGATCGCGTTCGCAGTCCACTGGCAGAGCAACGTGTTCTGAATGCCGCCGCCTACCATATGCAGTCCGCCGAACCGATGCCCCGACAGACGTTCCGTCATTTGCAACACATACCGATATTTTAACGCGAGACTTTCCATTATGCACCGTACAATTTGTCCGTGCGTCGTCGGAGGCTGCTGACCCGTTCTCCGGCAGTAGTCCGCGATTCGCGACGGCATGTCGCCCGGCGGCAGGAACGTCTCGTCATCCGGCTCGATGAACGCTTGGAACGCTTCCGCTTGTTCCGCCAATTGCACGAGCTCGGAGAAGGAGTAGGCGTGCCCTTCCCGCTCCCACTCTCTCCGGCACTCCTGCAGGATCCAAAGCCCCATAATGTTCTTGAGCAGTCGGAACGTGCCGTACGCGCCGCCTTCATTCGTGAAATTCAGCTTCTGCGTCATTTCGTTGATAACCGGCTTATCGACTTCCGTCCCCATTAACGACCAGGTGCCGCAGCTTAAGTAAGCGAAGGAGCGCTCGAGCGCAGGCACCGCCACGACCGCCGAACCCGTATCGTGCTCCGCGACCGCGATGACCGGAATCGGACCGACCCCGAGCTCCTCGCGGACGGAATCGCGCAATACGCCGGCTTTGTCGCCGGGCTTAAGCGGCACGCCGCCGAACCAAGTAGGCGGAAGATCGAGCAGCTTCAGCAATTCCGCGTCCCAGCTGTCCGACACTGGATTGTATAGCTGCGTCGTCGTTGCGTTCGTGAACTCGTTGTGCAACTGCCCGGTCAAGAAGTAACGAAGCAAATCCGGAATCATGAGCAGCCGGCTGCCCTCTTGCAACAGAGGAGAATGCGCCATCTTCAGCGCGAACAGCTGGAAGATCGTGTTGAACGGCAGGAACTGAATACCGGTACGACCGAAAATCACGTTAGCGGGAACGCGAGACATTAAGCTCTCCAACGCGCCTTCCGTATGCCGGTCGCGATAGTGGTACGGGTTCGCGAGTAATTCGCCGCTCCGACCGATGAAGCCGAAGTCGACCGCCCAGGAATCGATGCCGATGCTATCAAGCGTCACTCCGCGATGCTTCGCTTTCAGCAGTCCTTGCTTGATCTCGTGATACAGCCGTAGAATATCCCAATACAGACGGTCGCCCACCTGCACGGGATCGTTGGGGAAGCGATGCAATTCTTCGACTTCGATCGCGCCGCCGTTCAATCGGCCGAGCAGCGCTCTGCCGCTGCTCGCCCCCAGGTCGAATGCGATAATGCTGGACACTTGCATCCCCCTCTTGCCGTTCTATTAGTTGCCGCGCTTCGAAAGCACGTCGCGTTCGTAGGCTTTGACTTCCGCCAGCCACTCTTCGCGAACCGGTACGCCTTGCGTAGCGCAATAATAGTCCCATACCGCTCCTAACGGATACGATTTGAACTCCTCGGTAAGCGCGAGACGCGTCGTATAGTCGCCTTCTAGCTCTGCCTGCTTGAGCGCTTCAATCGGTTCGAGCATCGCGCGCAGCAACGCTTTGATCGTGTTGCGCGTGCCGATCACCCAAGCCGCTACGCGGTTAATGCTCGCGTCGAAGAAGTCGAGACCGATATGAGTAATGTCGAGCAAATCACCGCGGACAAGTTCTTTGCCGATCTCGAGCAGCTCGTCGTCGAGCACGACGACGTGGTCGCTGTCCCAACGCATCGGACGGCTGACGTGCAGCAGAATGCCGCTTGTGAACAGCGAGAGCGAGCTTAGCTTGTTCGAAATCACTTCCGTCGGGTGAAAATGTCCGGCGTCCAAGCAGATCAGCTTGTCGTTCTGCACGCCGTAGCCCATATAGAACTCGTGGGAGCCGACTACATACGCTTCCGAGCCGAGGCCGAACAGCTTGCTTTCCACGGCGTCCAGGTTATGCGCAGGATTGAGTTCTTCCGCGAAAACTTCGTCGAGCGCCGCCTTCAGACGTTTGCGCGGTCCGAGCCGGTCCGCCGGAACGTCCTTGTAGCCGTCCGGAATCCAGACGTTCGTCACGCACGTCTGTCCCAGCTGCTCTCCGAAGTACGCGCCGATGCGGCGCGAAGCTTGGCAATGGCGAATCCAGAAGCTGCGGATTTCTTCGTCCGGGTGACTTAGCGTAAGACCATCCTTCGATTTTTCGTGCGAGAAGCACGTCGGGTTGAAATCAAGTCCGAGTCCTTGCTCCTTCGCCCATGCGACCCATCTCTCGTAATGCTTCGGCTCGAGCCGGTCGATCTCGACTCTCTCGTCCGTGTCGGCGTAGATCGCGTGAAGGTTCACTTTATGCTTGCCTGGGATAAGCGAGAACGCCTTCTCCAAGTCCGCGCGAAGCTCCTCCGGCGTGCGCGCCGCACCGGGATAGTTGCCGGTAACGGAGATGCCGCCTGTCAAGTCTTGATCCCGATTCAGGAACCCGCGCACGTCGTCGCCTTGCCAGCAGTGCATCGAAATTTTAATGGCTTGGAGCTTAGTCAGCACTTGGTCCACGTCGATGCCGTGTTTCGCGTATTGTGACTTAGCCGCCTCGTAGTTCGCCTTCAAGCTTTGATTGTCAGACATGCACCTTACCCCCGTATCAGTTCTGTTGAATCGGATAAGCGATGACGGACATAAGCGCATTCTCCGCCTGCGTCGCGTCTAAACGGCTGTACTGAATAATGACGGGAACGTCGCTCTGCACCTCGATCGCGTACGGCACGCCGACCGGAATCGATTCGCCTCCGCTTTGCAGCGAGCTGGTGCGAATATGCTTCGTTCTTCTGCTCGGGACGACGACCATAATGTTCTCGATCGGCTCCCGGTCCTCGAAGAAAATCGTCATGTTCAGCAGCGCGTCTTCCCCGCCGCAATTGAGCACGCAGATAGACTCATGGCTCGTCAGCGAGCCGGTGCTTGTCACCGGAATGTAGCCGTCCGGAATGTACCACCATTGATGCCCGCGCGGTTTGTGCATCGCAATCGTCCCCTTTGCTATTTTATCGCGTGAACGCCGCCGGCACGCCGCCGTCGATCGTCAGCATGCAGCCCGTCGTTTTGTCTGCTTTCGAGGAGGCGAAGAACGCGATGCCTTCTGCGATGTCTTTCGGGAAAATGTTAACGAGCAGCGTCGTCCGCTTCCGGTAGTACTCTTCCAGTTGATCCGGCTCGATGCCGTAAGCCGCCGCGCGTTCGTTACGCCAGCTGCCGTTCCAGATCGCGGAGCCTTGCAGAATCGCGTCCGGCAGAATCGTGTTGACGCGGATGCCGAATTCGCCGCCCTCCGCCGCGATGCAACGAGCAAGATGCGCTTCCAGCGCTTTGGCCGAGCTATACGCCGTCGCGTTCTTGCCGGCATATACGGAGTTCTTAGAACCGATGAACACCATGTTGCCGCCGATCGCCTGCTGCTTCATCAGCTTGAACGCTTCGCGGGCGACGAGGAAGTAACCGGTGCCGAGAACGTTCATGTTCAGGTTCCATTCCTTAAGCGATGTCTCGTCGAACGGGCTGGAAGTGGCAAGTCCTGCGTTGTTGACGATGATGTCCACGCCGCCATAGACAAGCGCGGTTTCAGCGTAGGCTGCTTGCACCGCTTCTTCGTTCGTGACGTCCATCTTAACGGCTTGCGCGCGGTTATCGCCATACTTGGCGTTAATCTCTTCTGCTACTTTCTGCGCGCCTTCTAGGTTCAGGTCGGCCAGCACGACGTGCGCGCCTTCCGATACGAGGCGGCGAGCCGTCTCGCTGCCGATGCCGCCGGCGCCGCCGGTAATGAAAGCGACCTTACGGCTGAACTCGGCTTCAGGCGGAGCAAGGGACAGCTTGTAAAGCTCGAGCGGCCAATATTCTACATTATAGGATTCGTTCTCACTGAGCGATACGAAGTTGCCGAGCGCCGTCGCGCCGCGCATAACCGCGATCGCACGGTGGTACAGCGCGCCGCTGACCTGGGACATCGCCCAGCTCTTGCCGGTATTGATCATGCCGACGCCAGGGATGAGGATAACGCGAGGCGCGGCTTCGAACATGACGTCGCCTTCGTTCTTGTTGCGCTCGAAGTAGGCTTTGTAGTTATCTTTGTAAGCTGCGACGCCTTCCTTCAGCTTCTGCTTCAGGCCCTCGACGTCGTCCGCGTTCGGCGTCCAGTCGATGAACAGCGGAACGACTTTCGTGTGAACGAGATGGTCCGGGCACGCCGCGCCGACTTGAGACAGCTTCGCGGAATCTTGACCGCCGACGAATTGAAGCACGTCATCCGCGTCGTCGAACGACAGAATCATACGCTTCGCGTCGCTCACTGCTCCGCGGAGCGTCGGCATCACTTGCGAAACGATGCTTCTGCGTACTTCCGCAGGCAGCGCCGCGTGCTTCTGGCCGCCGAACAGCTTCGCTTCGTTCATGCGCGCTTCGATGAAAGCTTCGGCTTCGCTGATGATCTTGATCGTCTGCGCATAGCACTCTTCGCTCGTCTCGCCCCATGTGACAAGGCCGTGTTTCTCCATCAGAACGAGCTCGGCTTTCGGGTTGGCGAGGACGCCTTCGGCAATCATTTTGGAGAGCATGAAGCCCGGACGGATGTAAGGCACCCATACGAAACGGTCTCCGAAAATTTCCTTGGCGAGCGCTTTGCCGTTATCCGCGCAGCAAAGGCTGATGATCGCGTCCGGATGCGTGTGGTCCACGTGCTTGAACGGCAGGAACGCGTGAAGCAGTGTCTCGATCGAGGCGCGAGGATGCTTGGCGTCGATCATGCAGTTCGCGAGGTAAGCGACCATGTCCTCGTCGGACATCTCCGGCTTCTCGAACAACGGACGGATGTCGTCCATGCGCAAGCCCGTGAAGTTGCCGGCTTTCATCGACGCGAGGTCGGAGCCGGAGCCTTTGACATACATCACTTCGACGTCGCGGCCGCGAAAATCCTTCACGATCGTCTTCGTCGACGTGTTGCCGCCGCCCCAGTTGCAGACGCGGCGATCCGCGCCGATGATGTTCGAACGATAGACGAGCTGATCGAGTCCGGATTGCATTTGCGATGCTTTCGATGGTTCCCACAAGCTTTGTACCACGGTAAACCCCTCCGAATATGATTGTTTGTGTTTGTTTTTGATTGTTTTCACTCTATCATATTTGTTTGTGTTTGAAAATGAGTAAAACGGGCAAAAATAAAGATTTGTTTGTCTCCGCCCCTCGTACCCAGTCCCCCGCAGTAACTCGGTGCCATCGCGCTTTTTCGTGCCTCGCCCTCACTTCCGTTCCAGTAACTCGGTGTCATCGCGCTATTTCGTGCCTGTCCCAGTTTCGCTAGAGTCATAATTAAAAAGCCCCGCCGAGGCGGAGCTTAATTTTGTACTTTCCTTACACCGACTGCTGCAGCAACGCCTTGTTCGGCAAATAGTGCAGCGCCGTGATGCGGCGAATCGTGCGCGTCTTCGCGCGCATGACGATCGAGTGCGTCTCCGCGCGATCGCCTTGCAGGTAGCGAACGCCGCCGAGGAACTCGCCCGGCGTGACGCCCGTAGCGGCGAAGATGACGTCGTCGCTGCCGACCATATCCTCCATCGTCAGCACTTTGTACGGATCTTCGATGCCCATGCGAATGCATCTGGCGTATTCTCTCGCATCGGACGGCATGAGCCGGCCTTGAATCTCGCCGCCCAGGCACTTCAGGGCAGCGGCGGCCAACACGCCTTCCGGCGCGCCTCCCGATCCGACATACAGATCGATGCCGGTTTCCGCGAACGCCGGCGCCATCGCCCCCGCGACATCGCCATCGGAGAGAAATTTGATCCGCACGCCGGCTTTCCTAAGCGTCTTCACGATCGACTCGTGCCTAATCCGATCCAGGATCATGACGGTCAGCTCGGGCACCTGCTTATCCAATATTTCCGCTGCCCGCGCCAGCGTATGCTCCAGCGGGTCGGTCAGCTTCAGCTTGCCGACGAGCGCAGGCCCGACCGCCAGCTTCTCCATATACATGTCCGGCGCGTGAAGCAAATTCCCCTTGCTTGCGACGGCAATGACGGACATCGCGTTGTTCAACCCTTTGGCCACGATCTCCGTCCCCTCGAGCGGATCGACAGCCACGTCGACGTCCGGCCCTTCACCGTTGCCGAGCCTCTCGCCGATGTACAGCATCGGCGCCTCGTCCATCTCCCCTTCCCCGATAACGACTTCCCCGCGGATCTCGACCGAGTCGAACATCCTGCGCATCGCGTTCGTCGCCGCTCCGTCGGCGTTGATCTTGTCCCCTCTGCCCATCCACGGTGCGGAAGCCAATGCGGCCAGCTCGGTAACGCGAACGATTTCCAAAGCCAATTCCCTCTCCATGAGAATCCCCCATTCGGATCGCTAATACCTTATTGTATATCATATATTTATTTATGACACAATATATTACCGAATAATGACCTATTTAATGTGTCTAATTAAATCCGCTCAAACAAATAGAGTAGGCCCATGCGAATGCATGGGCCTCTCACAGAACCGTACGTGCGGGTCATCGCATACGGCTCTTCCAGCGCTATCCCCTCTGGGGATGTAGTTCATTATAAAG
>Ga0065721_10004195_pt1 | contig 37127 bp, 42 predicted proteins | sample Mesricmetagenome_FD_59108 | JGI IMG/M metagenome (GOLD analysis project Ga0065721, IMG submission 59108) | Mesophilic microbial community from rice straw/compost enrichment Sample: eDNA_1 v2 (version 2) | ecosystem: Engineered > Solid waste > Grass > Composting > Bioreactor | place: USA: Davis... | reverse complement strand
GCGCGCCGGCCGGAGGGCGGCATCCACAGGGCGCCGGGTGTGTCCACAGGGTCTCGACACGCCGCCTGCGGCGGCTACTCGACCACCGGGTGGGGGTCTCGGCACGGCGCCTGCGGCGGCTACTCGACCACCGGGTGGGGGTCTCGGCACGGCGCCTGCGGCGGCTACTCGACCACCGGTCAGTCGGTGCGAGGGCCGCGGGCCCAGTCGACGACGACGTCGTCGGGGTCGTCGCCGATGCGGGCGTAGAGCTTCGAACCCGGGTAGAGCAGCGGCAGTGCCGAGTTCGGCACGCCGTTGCCGACCTGCACCTGGTAGCTCTCCGCGCCCTTGTCGATCGTGAGGGTGAGGCCGTGCACGGGGTCGCCCGCCTGCGACGTGAGCCCCATCGGCTGGCTGGCGACGAGCACGACCTTCGCCTCCGCGCCGTTCTCGAGGATCCACTTCGCGCTGTCGCGACCCTCGCCGCCTTTCACGGTGACGGTCGGCACGGGGGTGTGGAAGTCGATGACGACCTTCGACCGGTCCTCGGGGTCGACGCGCACCGCGAGCACCGTCTGCCCCGGCACGAGCTGCGGCAGGTAGATCTCCTCGATGCGCTGCACCGTCGTCGCCTGGTAGGGCGTCTCGCCCTCGAGGTACACCTGCAGGGTGAAGGTCGCCTTGCGCTGCACGAGGCCGTTTCCGACCTGCAGGGTCATGCCGGAGATGTCGACGCCGAGGAGGTCGGCGCGACCGAGGATGCCGTTCGCCAGGACGTCGTTGTCGACGCCCCCGACGGCCGACCGGAACGAGTCGGCGAGGTCGTCGAAGAAGCCCATGGCGCACATCGTAGGGTGGACGGGATGGCTGCCTCTACGTCCCGCTACGGCGGAAAGCCCGACCCGGGATGGCGCCGCCTCGCGCTCATCCCGGGAGTGATCGCCGCCGTCGCGCTGCTCATCGGCGCGACCACCCTCGACGAGGGCCCGTTCGAGGTGGTGCGCTACATCGCGGCCATCTTCGCCGCCATCGTCGTCGTGTTCGCCGTGCAGGCGAAGCACTGGTGGTGGCTGCCGTTCCTCGCCGCGATCGTGGTGCTCTGGCAACCGGTGTTCGTCGTCCCGGTCGCGCCGACGGAGCTGTGGCACGCGCTCCAGTACGTCGCGGCGCTCGTGTTCCTGCTCGCCGGCTGGTTCGTCAAGGTGCCGATCCCCGAGGACCAGCGGCGCCGGTGAGCGTTCGGTCGACGGTCAGGGCGTGGATGCCGGTGCTCGTCGCCGGCGGAGTGCTCGCGCTCGGCGGGGTCGTCGCCATCCCGCTCGGCGGTTGGGACACCGTGCAGCTGCAGAGCGCCGTCATCCCGGAGCAGCCGATCGGCCAGCCCTACGTCGGCGCCCGGCTCAGCACCGCGATCGACGACATCTACCTCACCGACGAGCACCCGGACGGTTTCAGCGATCCCGACCCGGGGGAGACCTGGCTCGTCGTCGTCGCGACGATGGAGAACCTGCTCGACGAGCCGGAGATCCCGCTCGGCAACCGCTCCTTCTGGGCGTTCACGATCCCGGGCGTCCTCGAGCTCGGCGTCTCGCTCGACTCGGGCTCCTACTCGACGCTCCTCCAGCGCGACGGATCGTACGGTCCGCGGCTGCAGCCCGGCGTGCCCGACACCGTCGAGTTCGTCTTCGCCGTGAGCGACCGCCTCTTCTCCGAGGGCGACGAGGTGCGCATCGGCCTCACCGACGCCGAGAAGCAGGACGCCGACATCTACGACGGCATCCGCTGGTGGCGTCCGCACGTCGCCGTCGAGGTGCCCGTCGTGATCCGGGACGAGCGATGAGGGCCCGGGTGGCGGTGCCGGCGGGGGTCGGCCTCGTGCTGCTCGCCTTCGGGGCGACCCTCTTCACCCCGACCGACGAGGTCAGGATGGCGCCGTTCCCCGTCGCCGCGGGTATCGGCGAGGAGGTCGCGTCGCAGCACCACGTCGCCACGATCCACGAGGTCGCGCTCGCCGACGTCGTCGAACTCGACGGCTGGCGGGGCACCACGTCGGGGGTCTGGCTCGTCGCGGAGGCGACGCTCGCCGGCTACGTCGAACGGACGACCGTCGGCGTCGACCTCTTCGTCGACGGGGTGCGCTTCGAGTCGACCCCGCGCGCCGACAGCGACACCGTCGACGGTCGCGTCGTCGACCCGGGGCTCCCGGTGACGGGGGCGATCCTCCTGGAGCTGCCGCGCGACATCCTCGACCGCCCCGGCGCGACCTCCGCGGTCCTGCGCCTCGGTGCGGCGGGTGACACGCGCCTCGACAGCGTCATCGAGTGGCGGATCGACCTCACCGCGCTCGAGCACCACGCGGAGGTCGAACTCGACCGCGTGCGGAAGGGTGCCCCGTGAGCGCGTGGTGGCGGGCGAACCGCTGGTACCTGCTCGCGCTTCTCGTGCTCCTGCCGGCCTCCGTCGTCGTCGCGATGATCCCGCGCTGGTTCCCGTACCTGGAACGGCAGCCGGCCGCGGAGTCGGTCGAGCGCGGCGACACCGCGCGGTACTCGGGTGCCGACTTCACGCTCACCGGCCTCGAGGTCCTCGACGGCGACGACTGGGGCGTGCCGGAGGCCGACGTCGTCGTCGCGACGCTCGTGGTCGACGTCGTCGAGCCGGTCGAGACGGTGTGCGAGCTGCAGGTGGTGTCCGCCGAGGGTGCCGGGTTCGAGCGCTTCTGGGACGAGGCCCCGTACTCGAGCGACTACGACGTGCCCGACGAGTACGAGACCCGCTGCTCGCTCGCGGAGGCGGGGAGCTTCGACGTGCGGATCCCGTTCCTCGTCCCCGCCGACGAGGTGACGGAGCCCGTCGTGCAGGTCACCGCGTGGGGGTCTCTGCCGCGGGTGCTGCGGCTGCACTGACGGCATCCCCGGCGGCGTCGACGAGGGCGCGCGCCCGGTCGCTGCGCAGGGCGTGGTCGAACGCCGCGGCGACCAGCGCGACCTGGAGCACCGCGACGACGGCGCTCGCCGCGAACCCGACGACGTCGCTCGCCCCGAACCACCACGCGGTCGAGTGGGGTCCGAGCAGGCGGTAGACGCCCACGCGCAGCCACTCGCCGCCCGTCGTGAGCACGGCGAACGCGAGCAGGTAGGTGCCGATCGCGATCGGACCGGACCGCCAGATGAGGCGGCCGGCGAGGGCGACGGGGCGCCAGCGGTCGAGGATGCCGGAGCTCACCGCCGTCGCGATCGTGCGCAACCAGACGGGGAGCCGCGCCCAGCGCTCGCTCACCGCCCGCACGCGCGAGGAGGCGGAGGGGGTCGCCGAGCGGGGGATGGTGCCGAAGTAGACGATCGCGGCGAACGCGAGCCACGCGAGCGGGAGGCCGATGACGGTGCCGAGCTGCGACCACAGCCAGCCGAGCACCTGGTCGCCGACGCCGAACCACGGCACCGAGTCGCGGAGGTCGGCCCAGGCGTCCACCGCCCAGGCGAACATGCGGCGGGTGGAGAGCCAGCCGCCGAGGATGCCGAGCAGCTGGCGCACGGTGAGGAGCGCGACGAGCACCCACACGGCCTCGAAGTAGCTCGCGAGGAGGTTGGTCCAGCGGGGCAGCCGGGCCGAGAAGCGGCCGAGCAGCCAGCGCACCGCGAACGCGACCGCGAGGATCGTGAGCGACGCGGGCGTGATCGACTCCGCAAACGAGCCGGAGCCGAAGTTCTCCTGCAGGGTCGCCGCGAAGTACAGGTCGACGAGGTCGTCGCGCGTGAGGTTCCACGCGACGTAGAGCAGGAAGAACGGCAGGATCGCGGCGAGCAGCGAGTCGCGCCAGAGCCGCGCCGGGCGCACCGCGACCTCGCCGCGCTCGACGTCGTCGGCGCGGTCCAGGTGGTGCAGTTCGCGCCGCACGGAGAGGAACATGCCCACGTAGGCGGCGAGCATCCCGAGGATCGCGAGGGGCAGCACGAGGAGCCCGAAGTTCTCGTCGACGTTGAGCAGGTAGCCGCCGCCGCGGATAATGAGCGCCCGCACCGCCCAGCCGACGAGGAACCAGGTGAGGAGCGCGGGCCAGCACCGCGCGAGCACCCGGAACGCGGTGTGGAGCATTCGTCGATCCTAACGACGGCGGGAGGCGCTAGACTGGTGACGCTCCCCGCCCACCGGTCAAGCCGGGTCTGGGCATGTTCCGCGGAGCGATTCTTGGATCACACCGGTCCGCTCTCGCAGGCGGATCGCACAGCAGGCTCCCGCCGAGGGAGCCGAGGAGACGAATGAGCCCTTCCGGGCAGAACCAGAAGTCGTCGACCCGCAAGCGGTCGAACGCACAGACGCAGCGCCGGCGTCAGCACCAGGACGAGACGGGCATCATCCCGATCCTGGCCCGCACCGTGCGCGCGATCGAGAACTCCGCCGAGCGCGGCAAGGTCTCGCCGTCGAACCGCGTGCGGTTCCGCGTCGTCGCGGTGCTCGTCCGCGAGGAGCGGGCACGCATCAAGACCGACGCGAACCTCACGGACTCGGAGCGCACGAAGGAGCTCACGCGTCTCGACGGCATCGCCACGATCATGGCGAAGACGGCGGCGCGCGACACGTCGCTCATCCAGCTGCTCACCGACACGGCACCGCTCACGACCTCGCAGCAGGAGGTCAAGCGCGCGATGCTCCTCGAGGCGGGCGCCGAGCTCGCCCCCGAGGACCTCGTCGTCGTGACCGAGGCCCCCGCGGTGCGCGAGGACGAGCAGCGGCAGGTCATCCCGCAGTCGGTGCGCCAATACCAGATGGCGAACCCGTTCCTCGCGCCCGACTTCTCGGCGGTGCAGCCGAAGCCGGTCACCGTCGGGCGGCTCGCGAACTGGGAGCTCATCGAGCCCCTGTTCCGCTCGTTCGAGGTCGGCGCGGGCGGCGGAGCGGCGAGCATGGACCTCCCCGAGGCCCGTTCGCTCGCGGCCGCCGGCGGCAAGGAGCTCATGCGCCACCAGGCGCGCTTCATCGAGAGCGCCCGCGCGGGGCACCGCACCTACCTCCTCGCCGACGAGCCCGGTCTGGGCAAGACGGCGCAGGCCCTCCTCGCCGCGGAGGCGGCGCACGCGTTCCCGCTCGTCGTCGTCGTGCCCAACGTCGTCAAGGTCAACTGGGCGCGCGAGGTGGAGAAGTGGATCCCGCAGCGCGCCGCGACCGTCGTGCACGGCGACGGCGACGACCTCGACGCGTTCGCCGACGTCGTCATCGTCAACTACGAGGTGCTCGACCGGCACGTCGCGTGGCTGTCCCGCCGCGGCTTCAAGGGCATGGTCGTCGACGAGGCGCACTTCATCAAGAACAAGGAGTCGCTGCGCAGCCGCAACGTGCTCGCGCTCAGCAAGAGCATCCGGGCGCTCAACCCGAACGCGCTCTTCATCGCGCTCACCGGCACGCCGCTCATCAACCAGATCGAGGACTTCCGGATGATCTGGCAGTACCTCGGCTGGATCGACGAGAAGAAGCCGCTTCCGGCGCTCATGAAGAAGCTCGAGGAGACGGAGCTCAACCCGGGCGACCCCGGCTTCTTCGCCGCCGCGCGCCAGTGCGTCATCGACATGGGCATCGTGCGCCGCAAGAAGGTGGATGTCGCGGCCGACATCCCCGCGCGCCGCATCGCCGACATCCCGGTCGAGCTCGACGGCGAGGCGGGTCGCTCCATCCACGAGGCGGAGCGCGCCCTCATCGACCGGCTCGTGGAGCGCTACCGCCGCGTGGTCGCGCAGCGCCCCGACGCCGACCGCGACGACGTCCTCCGCATGGTCGCGGCCGCGGAGCTCGAGGAGTCGTCGGGCGGCACGGGCGGCGACAACGTGTTCACGATGGTGCGCCGGATCGGCCAGGCGAAGGCGGTGCCCGCGGCCGACTACACGGTCAACCTGGCCCGCAACGTCGGCAAGGTCGTGTTCTTCGCGAAGCACATCGACGTCATGGATGCCGCGGAGGCGCACTTCGCGAAGTCGGGGCTCACGACGGTGTCGATCCGTGGCGAGCAGTCGACGAAGGCCCGCACGGCGGCGATCGACGCGTTCACGAACGACCCCGAGGTCTCGGTCATCGTCTGCTCGCTCACCGCGGCCGGCGTCGGGATCAACCTCCAGGTCGCGTCGAACGTCGTGCTCGCGGAGCTGTCGTGGACGAACGCCGAGCAGACGCAGGCGATCGACCGCGTGCACCGCATCGGGCAGGAGCTGCCGGTCACGGCGTGGCGCATCATCGCCGCGGGCACGATCGACGGCCGGATCTCGGAGCTCATCGACTCGAAGGCCGGCCTCGCGGCCCGGGCCCTCGACGGCGAGGACTTCGAGGCGGAGGCCGGGTCGGTGCAGCTCGAGGCCCTCGTGTCCCTCCTGCGGGATGCGGTCTCGGCCTGAGCCGTTTTGTCGCGTTAGTTGCACATTGCTCCGTTCTCCGGGGACGTTCTGCAACTGACGGGACAGTGGAGCCGGGGTGGCACCACCGACCGCCAAGTCTCAACTATCTAGCGAGACTTGACGGCTTGTGCGGCGCTGGCCGCTGAGTAAGCTTGGTGTCGCCGGAAGGGTCAAACCTGAAGGCGACAGAAGGGCCCCCGAGGCTCGACGAACCCCCGTTTCGGCGGTGGGAACGCGGCGATCGGGGGCCCTTCGTCGTGCGCGGTTTGTACCCCGATTCCCCGTCCGTGTCCTCACTGCGGAGGACACCCTCACTGGGGGCATACGGAGGCGTACCCCGCTGAGTAGTCTTCAAGAGCACTAGTTGGGGGACTAGCCGGACGGCGGTGATCTCGTCACTATCGCGAATCGCGAATTTCGGGGGAAAAAGCGGATCACGCGGACGACATCACCGCCGTCAGTATTTAGCGCCCGGCCCCTCGCGCCCTTGCCCGGGAAACCCTCAACTATCTAGCGAGACTTGACGTCTTGTGCGCCGTCGTGGGCTGAGTAATCTCATGGTCAACCGAAACGGTGAACCCGAGACGGGCGGTGTCACAGCCGCCGGTGGCGGGGTCCGCAGACCGGCCGCCGGGCCCAGTACCCGGGGGAACGGGGGCGGTAGCCGCTTCGACCACAGAACGGCCCCGGCGCTCGCGTCGGGGCCGTTCGTGTCGTGTCGCGCTCCTCAGCCCGCGAGGCTGCGGAGGTGGGTGTTGAAGGCCGACGTGAGGTCGGCATCCACCGCCTTCGCCGCGCCGTCGACGGAACGGATCGGCGCCGCGAGCCGCACCGACGACACGAGCCACGCGGCGTCGGCCGCGGCGAGGTCGTCGGGTGTCAACAGGTCGTACGACGTCGAGTAGCCCTGCGCCTCCGCCCACGCGAACAGCTCCGCCTGCGTCGTGCCGGCGAGGATGCCGAGGTCGGTGCGCGAGGTGCACAGCGCGCGACCCTCCCGCAGCACGAGCGTCGACGTCGGCCCCTCGAGCAGGTAACCGTCGCTCGACACGAACACGACGTCGTCGGCGCCGCGGCGCTCCGCCTCGCGGTAGGCGGCGCGGTTGAGGGCGTACGAGATCGTCTTCGCGCCCTGCAGCAGCCACGGCGACGTCTGCGCGATGTCGTGCCGGTAGCCGCGGTCGAGGAGCACGACGCGCAGTCCGTCGCGCTGCACGTCGTCGAACGACGCGTGGGCCTGCCCGTACGCCCACCCGGTCGGCGTGGTGCCGCCCTCGACGCCGCGCGAGAGCACGAGCTTCACGTAGGAGTCGACGTCGGGGTCGAGCGCCGCCGCGACGTCGTGGAGCGCCGCCGCCCAGACGTCGAGGCGCTGCTCGGGGAGGTCGAGCATCCGCACCGACTGCGCGAGCCGCGCGAGGTGCCGGTCGAGCTTGAGGGGGCCGCCGCCGATGAGGCCGACGGTCTCGAAGACGCCGTCGCCGCGGGTCGCCGCGAGCTCCATGACGGTGAGCGCGGGGACGGTCGGGTCGACGAGGCGGTGGCCCGTCGCGGCGCCGTCGGGGCCGAAGTCGAAGACCGCGAGGGCGGCCGACGCGCCCGTCATGCCGACGCCGCCATGCGGCGGTCGAGCATCCCCCACACGGTCGTCGTGAGCTCCGGGTAGGCGAGCGCGATCTGGCGCAGGATGCGGTAGTCCTGCTCGGCGGTCGGGATGCGGCTGTGGTTCGCGAAGATGCGCTCCGCCCGCAGCGTGAGCACGACGAGCTCGTCGACGGTCGGGATCTCGTCCATGAACGCCCACGGGTCCTCGCCGCCGCGCAGCCGCTCGACGACGACGGTCGCGAGTTCGTCGTTCGCCTCCGCCCGCAGCAGCTCGAGGCTCGCCCGGCGGGGGTGGTCGGAGGCGTGCGACGGCATGCGTCGAGCCTACGCTCTGGGGTCTCGATACACCGCGCTGCCGCGCGGCACTCGACCCACGGGTAGCTAGGCTGAGCGCCGTGCTCAGGGTCGCTCGTGCCGCCGCCGTCCTCGCCCTCGGTTTCGCACTCGCGGCGGGTCCGGCATCCCTCGCGACCGCCGCGCCCGCCTCGCCCCGAGCCACGGCCGACGTCGACGATTTTGCGTTCGAGTCGTTCCACACCGACTACGTGCTCACGCGCGACGAGTCCGGGCACGCCCGCCTCGACGTCACGGAGACGATCGTCGCGGTGTTCCCGGAGTTCGACCAGAACCGCGGGTTCTACCGCGACATCCCGGAGTACCGCCACGGCGTGCGGCTGCACACTCAGCTGGAGTCGGTCGTCGACGAGACCGGCGCGCCCGTGCCGCACGAGACCGAGTACTACTACGACTTCTTCAGCATCGCGCTGGGCGACGACTCGTTCGTGCACGGCCCGATGACCTACGTCATCCGCTACAGCCAGGTCGACGTCGTCGAGTCGTTCGAGGACACGAAGTCCGACGAGTTCTACTGGGACGTCAACGGCACCGGGTGGGCGCAGCCCTTCGGGCGCGTGAGCATGACGCTGACGGTGGATGCCGAGCTCGCGCCGGCGCTCACCGGCCGGTGGGCCTGCTACACGGCGTCGTCGTGCGACGAGGACATCGCGGCGGAGCCTCAGCCGGACGGCTCGATGCTGTTCAGCGCGGCGTCGGAGAACCTCGAGCCGAACGAGTCGCTCACGTTCGCGATCGGGTTCGAGACGGGCACGTTCGTGCCCGGGCCCGTCGTCGTCGCGCCGCCGTCGGACCCGTGGCAGCCGGAACCGGAGCCCGAGCCGTCGTGGTGGGACCAGTTCGCACCGTTCCTGCTCGGTCCGTCGGGGCTCGTCATCTCGTGGATCGCCGGCGGCACCCAGGTGGCCGATCGGTCGCGCAAGACGGGTCCGAGCGACATCATCGTGCCGCAGTACACGCCGCCGAAGGACCTCAACGTCATGGTCGCCGCCTACCTCTCGGGGCGGCCGGAGCGGGCGTTCGCGGCGCAGATCGTGAGCCTCGCGGTGCGCAAGAAGGTGCGGCTGCTCGACCACCCCGCCGGCTCGTCGGCGCCGTACGAGGTGGAGCTGCTCGACATCACCGGCCTCGACTCGCTGGAGGCCCAGCTGTTGCGCGCGGTGTTCGGGGACGATCTGCCCGTCGGGCGCCGAGTGCCGCTCGGGTCGACCAACCGCACGCTCGGGTCGAAGCTCACCCCCGTGTACAAGGCCGTCGACCAGCGGCTGAAGGCGGAGGGGCTGCAGGGTCCGGCGAAGCCGACGGCGTTGTGGATCGTCCTCTGTATCCTCGCGGTCGCCGTCGTCGTGGTCGCGGGCATCGACGCGCTGCGCAGATTCGAGTGGGGCATCCTCCCGGAGGTCGCGATGCTGTCGGCGGTCGCCGCGTTCATCGGGGCGTCGGGTACCTTCGGCCGCCGCTCCACCGTCGCGACGCTCAGCCACAAGGGCCGGGACGTCAACGACCACCTGCTCGGGATGCGCGACTACATGGAGCTCGCGGAGGCCGACCGCATCCGGGTGCTGCAGAGCCCCGAGGGGGCCGAGCGGATCGACGTCGACGACCGCACCCAGCTCGTGAAGCTCTACGAGCGGCTGCTGCCGTTCGCCGTGATCTTCGGGATCGAGCAGCGCTGGAGTGAGGAGCTCAGCGTGCGCGCCGTCGAAGCGGGCGTGCCGATGGAGTGGTGGTCGGGGTCGAGCGACTTCACGTCGTGGCGGCTCAACTCCACCATCCAGCACCTGCGCCGCGCGGCGCCCGAGCCCCCGCGGCCCGTCGTCGCGAAGGTGAAGTCGTCGTCGTCGGGCGGCGGATGGGGTGGCTGGTCGAGCGGCGGATCGTCCGGTGGGTGGAGCAGCTCGTCGGGGTCGTCGTTCAGCGGCGGCTCGTTCGGCGGCGGCTTCTCCGGCGGCGGTGGCGGCGGAGGCGGCGGCCGCGGTCGCTGACCGGTGGTCGAGTAGCGGGCGCAGACCGCGTGTCGAGACCTACGGAATCCCCACCGGCGGGTCCGGCTCCTCCGTCCCCTGCGGAAGCACGTCGTCGCCCACGGGGGCGTCCGGGTCGGCGATCTCGAGCTGCTCGTCGAGTTCGTCGCCGTCGGGTCGCTTGTCGTCTCTCATGGCATCCAGCCCACCCGTGCGCGGCGCCCAGCGGGAGGGGCTTGTCCGCAGGCGCCGCGCCGCGTAACGTCCCGGCGGCCGAGGTTAGGCTCAATCAATGACCAACGTCGCCGTCGTGCACGCGCCCTCCGGACTCGTTCGCACCTCGGTCGTCCGCCGGGAGCTCGTGACGCCGCACATGGTGCGGGTCACCTTCGGCGGAGGCGACCTCGAGAAGTTCGAGTTCCAGGGCTTCGACCAGTGGTTCCGTCTCGCCGTGCCGACGCACGAGACGGGCGACCGTTTCGACAACCTGCCGGACAGGTTCGGCGTCCTCGGCTACCTCAAATACCTGACGACGCCCGCGGGCACCCGCCCGGCGATCCGCAACTACACGGCGCGCGCGTTCCGCCCCGAGTCGCTCGAACTCGACGTCGACTTCGTCGTGCACGGCGACGAGGGCGTCGCGGCGCCGTGGGCCGCGACGGTGGAGCCGGGCACGCCGCTCGCCGAGGTCGCGCTCATCGACCAGGGCCGCGGCTGGAAGCCCGTTCCGCACGACGAGGTGCTGCTCATCGGCGACGAGACGGCGCTTCCCGCGATCGCCGGCATCCTGCGCGACCTCCCGCGCGACGCCCGCGGCCACGCGGTCATCGAGGTGTTCGACGTCGCCGACAAGCAGCCACTCGAGGGGCCCGAGGGCGTCGAGGTGCACTGGGTCGTCCGCGATCCGGCGATCGCCCCCGGCGCCGTCGCGCTGCCGGCGCTCTCGGTGCTCGACTTCCCGATCCACCGCACCTACGCGTTCGCGGCCGGGGAGTCGAGCCTCGCGACGGGCGCGCGGCGCTACCTCGTCGAGCAGCGCGGCGTGCCGAAGCAGCACGTCACGTTCTGCGGCTACTGGAAGCTCGGCAAGGCCGGCCTCTAGCCCCCGGTGGTCGAGTAGCCGCCGCAGGCGGCGTGCCCCCCCGGTGGTCGAGTAGTTGCCGCAGGCGGCGTGCCGCCCGGTGGTCGAGTAGCTGCCGCAGGCGGCGTGTCGCCCGGTGGTCGAGTAGCTGCCGCAGGCGGCGTGTCGCCCGGTGGTCGAGTAGCTGCCGCAGGCGGCGTGTCGAGACCTACGTCTGCTCCCCGTCGACCTGGAGGTCGGCATCCGGGGTCGACCCGTCGAGGATCGCCTGCTCGCTCTCCTCGGGCGACGGGTACGACTCCGGATCGGGATACTCCTCCCGCTCGTGACCGAGCGCCTCCGGGTCGTCGGGTTCGCGTCCGCTCACGGCTGCTCCTCCGGCGTCTCGTCGGTGCGGCCGGAGCCGTCGTCGACGGTGAACTCCTCGTCGGAACCCATCGCATCCTGGTCACCCGGCGACCCGCCGCCGGTCGCGTCGCCGCCCGCCTCGTGGGCGATGTCGGGGGCCTCCGCGGCTCCGGCGCCCATCGCGCCGTCGGGGTCGCTCATGACGTCATCGCCCCGTCGTCGTCGCCGGTCTCCTCGTCGGGCAGCGGCACCTCGGCGCCCGTGTCGGGCACGCCCGCGTCGGCCGCGGCGACAGGCTGCACGGGTGCACCCGGCTGCGGCGGGATCGCCCCCAGCCCACCCGCGACGGCGGCCTCCTCGTCAGGCGTCATGCTCATCCCAATCCCTCCTCGTCGTCTTCGTCGTCGTCGAGCGAGTCGGGCAGCAGCACCGGCTTCTCGTCGTCGGGCAGCACGTCGTGCGCCCTCGCGGCGGCCTCGTCGACGGGTCGCTCGTCGGGGTCGAAGTCGGCCGCGTCGAGGTCCGCGCCGTTCGGGGCGCCGTCGATGGTCTCGTCCTCGGGGCGAGGGCTCTCGTATCCGCTCATGCTCCTAGTGGACGCCCCCTGAACGCCGCCGTCGAGAGGGTTGCCGTGGGCGGGGTGTGCGGCTAGCGGGCCACCCACCACGCGCGGGCGGGTTTGTCGAGGGGGTGCCTCGGGTGGGTGGGGGCACGTAGAACGGGAGGATGTTCGGTTCCGACCTCATCCTCGGCGTCGCGATCGCGATCGGCGCGCTCGCGGTGTTCGCGATCGTCGCGATCCTCGTACTCCGGCGTCAGGGACGCCACGCCCGCCACGACCACGGCCCCTACGTGCCTCCTCCGGTCGACCCGGGCGACTCCGACCCCGGTCAGGCGCGCGACGTCAACGCGGAGAAGTAGCAGCGAGGTCTCGACACGCCGCCCGAGGCGGCTACTCGACCACCGAAGGTGACGTCAGCCGGATGAACGACGACAGTTCCGCCAGGCCCTGCGGGGTGTGCGGGAGGTAGTCGCGCAGGGCGGGGGAGTGCACCAGGTATGCCGCCCATTTGCCGCGCGAGATGGCGACGTTGAGCCGGTTGCGCTGCAGCAGGAACGAGATGCCGCGCGGCACGTCGGCGGCGGAGGATGCGGTGAGCGACACGATCGCGATAGCCGCCTCCTGCCCCTGGAACTTGTCGACCGTGCCGACGGGCACCTCCTGAAGTCCCTCCTCGGCGAGGTGTCGCCGCAGCAGCTCCACCTGCGCGTTGTAGGGGGCGACGACGATCATGTCGCTCGGACGGATGACGTCGTCGCGCCCGGCGGACGGGTCGCGCCACGGCATCCCGAGGTGCTTCTTGACGAGCGCGACGATCGCTTCGCACTCCTCGGGGCTCTCCACCGAGTTGCCGTGATGCTCGACGGGCACGGGGTGCAGCCCGGGTGCGACGCCGTCGAGTTCCCGCGACAGGGTCGACGGGTTCGACTGCAGCCGCCCCTCGTACGACAGCGCCGACACGGATGCTGTGAGGGCGGGGTGCATGCGCCACGTCTCCTCGAGGAAGTACCCGAGCTCGGCGGGCAGCACGTCGTGCCCCTGGGAGAGCCAGCCGAGCGCGGAGGTGTCGATCGGCTCGGGGTGCGTGCCCGTGGTGACCTGGGGGAGCTGCTGGGGGTCGCCGAGCAGCAGGAGTCGCTTCGCGGCGACGGACACGGCGATCGTGTTGGCGAGGGAGTACTGCCCGGCCTCGTCGATGACGAGCAGGTCGAGGGTGCCCCGTTCGACCTTGCCGGCGTTGGCGAAGTCCCAGGCGGTGCCGCCGAGCACGAACCCGGCGGAGTAGTTCGCGGAGATGAACGGGGGGATGTCTTCGTTCTTCGGCAGCACCGTCCACCCGGGCGGCGTCTCGTACCCGGCGCCGGACGGCTTCTTGCCCATCCGCTCGGGCGGCACGCCCTCGGCGAGCACGCGGCGCAGGAGGTTCTCGATCACTTCGTGCGACTGCGCGACGACGCCGACCTTCCAGCCGAGCTCGGTGACGAGGTGCGCGATCACCTTCGAGCCGACGTAGGTCTTGCCGGATCCCGGGGGGCCCTGCACGGCGAGGTAGGAGTCGTCGAGGCGCGTCAGGGTGTCGACGATCGCGGCGGGGATGCCGTCGATGCCGACGGGTTCCAGGCCCTGCCCGTCGACGGTGCGCGGCGGGATGCGCCGCAGGATGTCGAGCGCGGGGGACGCGGGGAACTCCGGCAGCTTGTCGGCGATCGCGCCACCCCACTGGAGGATGGCGGCGCGCTGCGCCTTCGTCGGCACGGGCGCCTCGGGCGTGAGCGCGACGGGGAACTGCGACCACGTCTCCCCGCCGACGCCGGCGTTCTCGTCGAGCACGACCTCCGCGATCTCGCCGCCGAGCCCTTCGATCAGGCGGGCTTCGAGGATGCCCTCGCCGCGGTTGTGCTCGCCGCGGCGTCCGGGGTGGGCGTTGGTGATGATGCCGGGCAGCGGCGGCTCGTACATGACGAAAGGCTTCGACCCGGGCCCGAGTCGCGACCCGGGCGCGAGGCGGCCGTGCAGCCGCAGCACCCGCGACTCGGTGCGGCGACCCTCGGGCTGCCGCCAGTCCTCGACGACCTGGGCCTCGTCGACGCGGAACACGTCGCGCGTGTCCTCCCACTCGTCGATCTCGAGCGTGTGCCGGGCGAAGTGCTCCCACCAGTACGACTTGTCTTCGCGCCGGTGGTACTCGATCGCCGCGGCGGCGAGCCCGATCGCGGTCTGGTCGGCATCCCTGTCGGCCGCCGGGATGCCCTCGATGTGCGCGTACAGCCGGTCGCGCACCTCAGCTTCGGCGGCATCCTCCCGCGCCTCCGGCCGCGCCTCCACCTGGAGGGCCACCGGTTGGATGTCGTGCTCCGCCGCGCGGGCGAGCAGCCAGTCGCGCAGGCGGTGCGTCGAGACGCAGTCGTACTCGTTGTAGACCCGGATCTGCTCGAGCTTCGCGTCCGCCTCGTCGGTGCGCCCGGCATCCCGGAGCTCGGTGTAGTCGACGTAGAACTGGATCGACTCGTCGCCCTTCTTCAGGTCGCCCACGCGCAGCTCGTCGCCCATGTAGAGCGGTTCGAGTTTCTTGATGGAGTACGACGACTCGGAGATGCGGATGCTGCGGCGCACGATCGGGTAGAGGTCGACGAAGACGTCCTGCGTGAGGAGCTCGTCGAGCACGCTCTCGCCGACGCCGTACCGGGCAGCGAGCTGCAGCAGGTGGGCGCGCTCGTAGTCGGCGTAGTGGTAGATGTGCAGCCCCGGGAACTTCTTGCGACGCTCCTGCACGAACTCGAGGAAGTCGATGAGCGCCTGCTTCTCCTGCGCCCGATCGTGCGCCCAGAACGCGGTGAAGCGCTCCGTGACCGCGGGTTGAGGAGCGCCCGGCTCCGCCGGACGCGTCTCGAAACCCGCCTCCGCAGGCTCCAGCGTGACCAACCCCCACAGGTAGTCGAGCCCCCAGTCGAGCCCGTCCTGCGTCCACAGCGGGTCGCCCTCGAAGTCGAAGAAGATGTCGCCCGCATCCGGCACCGGCAACTGCGCGAGCGCCCCCGGGGAGGCGACCTCGTACTTCACCTCACCCTCGGCGTGCGGGGCGAGCTGCATGCGCGCCTGCGCCCGCAGTTTCGCGAGCGCGGCATCCCCGACGCCGTCGACCTTGCCCTCACTGTGCGCGAGGTCTTCGACCGTGTGGATGCCGGCTTCCGCGAGGCGTGCGCGCTGCGTCGTGCGCATCCCGGCGACGAGCAGCACATCCCGCGTGCGCTCCACCTCGGGGGTGCACCACTCGCAGCGTCCGCACGCGGTGTAGCCCGCGGCACCCCACTCGATCGGGTGCTCGTCGTCGAGGCGGGCTTCGATCATCTGCTTGAGCCGCGCGACCCGGTCGTGGAACACGGGCTCGATGTCGGCGAGTCGATGCTCGCTCAGCTCGCCGCTGCCGAGCAGCAGGTACGCCTCGTCGGCGACCGGGATGCCGTGGTGGCGCAATTGGTCGGCATATGCCGCGAGTTGCATGAGTGCCGTCACCCGCGCCTTGCGGGCGAGCTTGGTGTCCCACACCTGATACGCCCACTCGGCGGTCGAGTAGCCGCCCTCCGGGCGGCGTGTCGAGACCCCCGCCCCCTCGGTGGTCGAGTAGCCGCCCTCCGGGCGGCGTGTCGAGACCCCCGCCTTCACAAGAAAGTCAGCAAACCCCACAAACCCCGTGCGCTCCCCAGCGGGTTCGGAAAGGAACGTCGCTTGAAACACGACATCGTTGCCGGCCCTCAGCGCCGCGAGCGTGCGCTCCTGGGCAGCCTTCAGCAACTCGGGGTTGCCGCGGTCGTCCTCCGTCTCGATTTCGACGACTGTGTCGGGAAACTGCGTGCGGAACTTGCCGAGGGCGCGGGCCTCGTGCTCGCCGCCGAGCGTCGCCGCACGGGCGAGCATCGCGTCGTCGGCATCCTCGACCATCGGGATGCGGTCGAGCTTCGCGTCGAGCTTCCGCATGAGCGCCCACTCGCACTCCACCGCCGACTTCAGGTCGGAGGCGCTGTAGTAGACGCGGGTCGCGGGGGAGGTGCGGACGAACACCCCCTCACGGTATCGGTGAGGTACGACGGTGGGCCGCTGCCGACGCGTGTCTGGGGGCGGGCGGGGGCCCTGGTGTCAGCCGGGGTTAGTCGTCTTCGCCCTCGGCCTGCGACGGGTGACGGTCGTACCAGGCGGGCACGTGGAGGAAGTCGTGGGCGTCGGTGTCGAAGACGTCGGAGGGAGCCATCGTGGCTGTCCTTTCGCGGCTACGCCGTGCGGCGTGGGTGAATCAGGGTGAGGCGCGCAGATGCGGTCTACTTTCCATAGTGCGCGGGCGTGGGGCGGGTTCTCACGCGCAGCGGCGTGAAAGGTTGGCGATTCTTTCCGCGCGGACAATCTGAGTCGATCTTGCGGCGACCAAGGGGGGCACCAATAGTGCTGCGGCATCGGTATTGGCTCCGCACGCTATGGGGCTGCGTCAGCGGGGGAATGATCAGTGGCACGTGCCGACCGAAATTCCCTTGAACGGTTCCGTCGCTTGACTGCGGCCCGTGCATCGTCCCGCTAGGCTCGGGAAAACCCGCGGAGGAGACATGCGCGCTGCTGAAATCAAGGTCGAAGAGCTGTTCAAGAGCGACAATCAGCTGCTCGTCCCGCTCTGGCAACGACGCTACGCGTGGCAACGCCCGCAGTGGGAGGAACTCTGGAAGGACTTGCTTCGTGTCGACGACGCTGCGTCGCACGGTGAACCGCTCAATCACTTCATCGGGAGCGTGGTACTGCATGCACAAGAAGGCAGCGGGCTGCCGACGGAGGCGCACCGCTATCTCGTCGTCGACGGTCAGCAACGAATTACAACACTCACCATCCTGATCTGTGCGATTCGTGACCGCATCGCACTGGCAGAAGAGGACGATGCGGCTCGCGACCGGAGCCGAGCGGTGTACACGTATCGCTACTTGCGTAACCAGAACTTGGCTCCCGACTACCAGGAGCGTCTGGTGCTTCAGGAGCCTGATCGCGCCGCTCTGGCCGCTATAGTCTCGAGCGAGCCTGCAGTTGGCACCGGACTCGTATATGAGGCGTACCGCTTTTTCTCCGAGTGTCTCTCGCACACATCAGCCGAGCGCGCATTGGCGCTGCTAACCCACATCTCGAAACGCTTGAGCGCCGTCTGGGTAGTACTCGAGGTGGGTGACAACGCCCACCGTGTGTTTCAGACGCTCAACGCGGGAGGCAGGCGTCTCGAACAAGCCGACCTGGTCAGAAACTACTTCTTTCTCCTTCTCGGTGAGAAAGGGGAAGAGTTCTACTCTTCCCATTGGAAGAACCTCGAAGTCGACGTGCCCGCGAGGAAGGTTGCGGACTACCTGGCGGCTTGGGCGATTACGAATGGTCACCTTGGTTCAAAAGGCTTCCTATTCAGCTACTTCCAGCGCGATCTCAAGTCTGTCGAAACGAAGATCGACCTTGTGTGGGAGTATGGCCGAACGTTGGTCGACGCCGCTCGACTCTACCGGTTCATTCTCAATCCCGGCGAGATGGATGGAATATCGCACGGTACGGCGAGGAGCCTCGCCGCGCTCGCTGACTGGGGCACAGAGCCAGCGGAGGGGCTGCTCCTTTACCTACTGCGGTCCCTGACAGCCGGCCGCATCAATGAGAGGCAGCTCGGGATGGCTTGCGAGCTCATTCTGAGCTACCTGGCTCGGAGGTTTCTCGCCGGTTTTGCTCCCAACCGTCACCGGTCGCTATTTGTTCGGGTCGCCCACCGTCTTGGGGATCGTGCGGACCTCAACGGTGACGACATGGTTCAGTTCTTGCGGGCTCTCCTCTCCGAGCTCGAGGGCGAGAACGTGTGGCCCTCGGACTCGTTCTTGCTTGAACGGGTCGGTGCGACGCCTGTATACACCGCGTCGCGCTCCAAATGGATATTCGCCGTTCTCGAGCGGGTCAACAGATCCTTCTTCGAGTTCGAGCACCACGCCCCCGAAACTCTCGATCGCACCAGGTACACGGTTGAGCATGTACTTCCCCAGACGCTTTCGAATGCGTGGATCGCGGACCTGCACTCGTGGGGTGTAGAGAGCCCCGTTGAACTACACGAAACTCACGTGCACGTTCTGGGCAACCTCACATTGTCGGCGATCAACTCGCGCATGCAGAACAAGCCATTTCTCGAGAAGCGCGCGATGCTCCAAGACGATACGTTGAAGCTCAACCAAAAGATCGCCCTTCTTCACCATTGGGACGCGGAAACGATCAGCAATCGGGGGCATGAGCTTATCGGGAGTGTGATCGACAGTTATGTCGCCCCACTGTCCCGTCGCGAGATCGAAGCGCTTGGTGTGTTTGACCCGTCCAGGGACCCCATCATCGAAGATGCGGAAGTCCTGGATTCAGACGACGATGCTGATGCCTTCGCGGAGGAGAACTAGGCCTCGTGAGGCGCGTGCCTCGTTGGCGCGTCTTGGCAGAATTGGCTGGGACGGGAGGCACAATCACTGAGAAGCCTTGCGTGAGGAGACATTGTGACATTCGAACCTTCAAAGTCAAAGGGTGACGCGCTCCGCCGTCTCAGTGACCTGCTTGGGTATGAGTTCGACCTCTCGATCGGCAGCACTGTCCCTTCAGCTCTCTTCACGGCGGCGACGCGACGCGCCGGCGTCTCAGACGAAGGGTCGATGCCCGTTCGAGGAGAGCGCGTAGTCCGAGCGGCGGGTCTGACCTGGGATGAGAAGTGTGATTCCCGAAACGCGCCTTCCGGGGGAGGCTCCACCGTAACGCTCACGGGTCTCAACCGTCTCCTTGAAGCCCTGCAAGCCCTGGGCGTAAGGGCGCCTGAAATGGGTCAGGTCGACGCAATAACTCTGGGATCGGAGTATCGGTTGGCGGTGGGCGGGGTGGTCGCCGAACCGGTAGAGCTGGTGAGAGAGTGGGACGCGCTCGACCGGGCGACTCGGGCTCATCAGAACCTCCAGAATTCGCTGGCGTCGTATGTGGAAGAACTTGGAGTCGAGCCGAGATCGCCGAAGCAACAGGAACCAGCGTTCGATCTTGCATGGGAGTTCGAGGGCTCTCTCGTGGTCGTCGAAGTGAAGAGCGTTCTCGACGCCAACCGCCGTCAACAAGTCCGCCTCGGCGTCGGACAAGTCCTTGAATACGTTGCCCTACTGAATGACGCCGCGCCCGGTGACTACCGGCCTGTCCTCTTGTTGGAACAGCCCCCAGACCCCGTGGACTATCTCCTTGCGGCCAGTACTGGGGTAGTCGTAATCGGGCCGGACCAGTTCAACGAGCTCGGGCTCGAGAACTTACTGCCCCTCGGTGCATCATAAGTTCTCGCTACCTGACGCCGGGGGAAGGTTGCTCGCGAACATGTCGGGCGCATAGGTCAATCGAAAATCGAAGTTGGTGTCCGGGAGCAGGAACGCGTCTAGCTCGCTCACTAAGGACCACGGTCGCCGGACGTTTTCGTTCACACGACCAGCATTGAGCTTGGTCACAACGCCCGCAGACTCCGACTCCTCGAGCTGCCGCACAAGCCCTGCGTCGGCGCGAAGCCGCGGCGGGATCGGGGTGGCAAGTAGCGTTCGCAAGGGTAACGTGATCGCCGCCATCGATGCAGCGCCACCACCAATACGGCAGAGAGCTGTTGAGGAGCACATACGCCTCATCCATTGCATTCTGGGTCGCGAAGTACAAGACGTGCTTGGAGCCGCGATCAAGGTCCCGCTTTGTCGCAGTAATGTAGTAGCGCGGGGTCGACGCGATGTGGAGACGATAAGGCGTCTCTACCTTGCTGACGAGGTCTCGCAGACGATGCTCGCTCCCCGCGAGGGCGTCCCAGACGGTCTCCGTCCCCGGCATCACCTTCGCCCACTCACCGCCTGGACCCTTGCGCCGCGGAAGTAAGAGACTCGGGGCGCCCTCCCACATTCGCCGGCGAGACTTTGCCGCCCATCGCAGGATGGGCGTAATGCGCCACGCGGAATCTGAGGGCGCCACAACCGTTATTGCCGCGCGGACGAAGTTGGTCTTGGAAGTATTCGTAGATCCGTACTTGTATCCTCTGAAACAAGTATCTGGAACGTTATCGAATACAAAGACGTCACCGCCAGGTAGTCGACCTAAAAGGCCTCTCAACGACGCATACTTGACGCCGCCAAGATGCGAAGCGGGGGTGATTGCGATAAATCCATTGGACTCGGAGGCGACTCGTTCTAGGAAGTACGCGTAAAGCTCGCCCGCCTCGGCGCTAACGAAGCGCTCATCCCTTGTGGTGCGCGCGTAGGGTGGATTCACGATCGCAAATTCATGAGACGGGAGCTCAGCGGTATCTAGGAAGTCGCGCACATGAGAACGGCGCACAAGGGCAGGAAGCGCGTCGAAGTCTCCATCATTCGCGAAGTTTGCGATCAGGAGGGCTTGGGCAGTCTTGAGCGCGATGGGGTCGAGGTCGATCAGTGAGAGGCGGCGAGCGACGAATGCTCCGCTATCCGGCATGGCCGCCGCCAAGTGAAATGAGAGGTTGCCGACGCCGCAGCACGGGTCTAGCCAGACGCCCTCAGGGAAGCGCGAGGCATGTGACGCCATGAACGCCGCCACATCGTCTGGTGTGAAGTACTGTCCCTGAGATCGTCTCGTGCGATGGTCGGACAGGGCCACAAGGGCCTCGTAGATCACGCCGATCTCACCAATCGACATCCCGTCCAGAAGATTCGTCTCGAGCGGCACGGCGCCGAGATGGTTAACCAGCTGGGAGGCGAGGTCATTGTGGCGTTGGGCAGCGACAAGAGCCGCCACAGCGCCCAGCCAGTTGGCTTGGGTGGCGCGTTTGTCGGGGGAGTATAGAGCGCGGATGGCTGCTGTGACGCGCCCCGACGCGATGCTTGGGGTGCCAGCCGGCAGGCCGGCCACGGTGGCGCGGAGATCCGTTGTCATCGTTGCACCACGACTCATCGAGTGTTCCTTTCGGACTCCGCCTGGGGCGGCCGGTGTGCAGGTGAGCGCGTTCGGCTCTCTCGCCCCAACCATTCTTGTCCTCCGTCCGACTGCACGGCGTTAGGCGCGCTCAACCCGTGTCGCCTGCACCCGAACATATATTCGACCGGGGACAACCGGGTTCGCTCTCCACACTCTCGCGCGTGTTCTTCAACGGAGCTGGTCGCAGATCGACGCTGCTGCGCATCCGCGCGCAACGGCTACCTTCTGGAGCTGCCTCGGGGCGCGTTCGCGGTCCACACCTCCAACGACCCCTGCACCCCTGACGTCCCCAACGCATCCCGAAACGCAGCATCCTCCAACGCCGTCACCACCGCGCTGTACACGACGTGCGGCGCCGCCGCATACCGAGAGAGCTGCACCTCCACCGTCTCACCAGCAAGCACGAGATGCAGCAACGGATGCTGCGGCGACTCACCCGCCCGCGTGCGCGCGTTCTTCGCCTCGACCCTCACCACGGCATCCCACGGAATGAACCGCGTGCGATGCGGCTCCAACAACGTGAGACCCGCCCGGCCCAGGGTGAGCCCGGTCGGCGCGAGCCCGAACGTCGACAGCCGCCGCCGCGACATCCACTCGCGCACCGCGTAGACGCCGATGACGACCGCCGAGAGCACAGGCACCCCGAGCAGGAGCAGCAGCCCGGCATCCTCGGTCCCGTCGAGCACGAGCCACACGGTGCCGAGCACGATCGTCGCCATGTACGCGCCCACCGCGGCGATGCCGATCGCGAAGGCGAGGCTCACACGACGCCGTCGGAACAGGTGCACCCAGTCGTCGGGGAGGCGGTCGGCGCCGGGGGTAACGGCGACGGCGTTGACGAGGATCGGCGGCTGCGGGTGGCCGCGGAACGTCGAGCCGAGCACGACGAGGCCGATCGCGAACATCCCACCGCCGCCGGCGACCGCGTACAGCGCCGCGTGTTCGGTGCGGTCGTTGACGAGCACCAGGACGGCGAGGCCGATCCCGAGGAGCATGAGCACTCCGCCGTACACCGCCCACCCGCGGCTTGGTGGTCCGTAATTCTCCCACGCCGGCGGTCGGCGGAGGGGCAGCTCGTCCGTCGCCATGTCGGCATCGTAACGAGCCGCCCTGAGCAGCCCTCAGCCTTGCGGCACCCGCGCGAGGCGAGCCCGCACCCCGGCCCACCGCTCCCGCCGACGCCGGACCGCGGCATCCCGAGCCTCCCGCACCCGCTCGAGGCGTCGCAGCTCGTCGCGCAACGCCGCCTCCAACTGCTCGGGGTAGGCGTCCTGGTAGATGTTCGGCACTAGCATCTCGATCTCCTTCCGCCGCCGAACGTAGGAGTGCGAGCGCGCTCGAAGTCAAAGCCCGAATCCGAGATTCGCGGAAACCTGGCGTTCGAGCGCGCTCGAAGTCGTAGCGTGGCGACATGAGCGAGCGACTCACGGGCGAGTACACGATCGACGAAGCCGCGGCGCGCACGGGCCTGAGCAAGCACACGCTGCGCTACTACGAGCGCGAGGGGTTGCTGCCGCCCGTCGCGAAAGCGTCGAGCGGGCACCGTCGCTACACCGACGACGACCTCGGCTGGGTGCGGATGCTGCAGCTGCTGCGAGCGACCGGGATGCCGATCCGCGAGGCTAAGGAGTTCGTCACCCTCACCTTCGCGGGCGACCACACCATCCCCGACCGCATCCGCGTGCTCGCCGCCTACCGCGAAGCGCTGCGCGAGCGGATGGCGCGCGACGTCGAACATCTCGCCGCGCTCGACCACAAGATCGACTACTACGAGGGCGTCGTCGCAGCCCGCGAAGCGACTCCGGAGGATGTGATCGCCAGTTCCCTGGTCGATCGCTGACAGGTGGTGGTCGCGAGTCACGACCGGTGGTTGCTGCGGCGTTGGAGAGGCCGAACCCTCCGGCTGGCCGCGCCTACTCCGTCGCGACCACCTCGTTCATGAAGAAGCGCAGTACGTCGGCGACGGCATCCTGGTTCTCCTCCGACTCAAGCACCGTCACCCGGAAGCTCGGCCGGAGGTGCAGCCGATCCTCCGAGATGTCGATCCCGGGGATCCGGTTCAGTCGGTTCCGGAGCTCCTGGCGAAGGTCGAGCCGATCGAACGGCGGCCGGTCCTTGAGGTACTGGAAGACGACTTCGATCGTGCCCGCCTTCGGGTAGACGGTGAAGGGCCAGATGCCGTTGCCGCCGAGGTGCCGCTTGCCCCGTCTCGCCATGAAGAAGCACGAGGTCTCCGCCTGCTGACCGAAGCCGAGCTCCCCGCCGATCGAGCGCCAGAAGCGGATCAACTCCAACATCCCGTGGACGGCTGATGCCGACTCGCGCCTCGGTGAGTTCGGGTGACGAACCGGTCCGAAGTCCTCCGAGTCGCCGTCACTCTCCGGGTCGAACGCCTCCTCGACGTCCAGTTCGAGCCCGAGCATGTCCGCGAGGTCGGCCGACGAGAGGCGGCGAGCCGGGTCAGCGCGCCCATCGGAGTCGAACATCAGCCCCTCGCTCTCGAGCACCTCGTAGGGCGATCGGCCCGCGTGTTCAGAGTTGGGGCTCCAGCGGAAACCGAGCGCAATGAAGCCACCGGCCCTCAGTACACGCCAGGCGCCCGTGAGGGTTCCGCGAGTCACGAAGCCGGCGACCGCCTGCGCGTACGTGGAAGCCAGCGCAGCCAGATCGCCGTACGTCGTCCAGTTGCCCGGCGGGATTGCTTCTACAGCCTCGCGAACCAATGCCCAGGTGGCCCCGGTTTCGACGACGTCGGTCGTCTGCGACGGCGCGACCCACGTCGCGATGATCCGCTCCGCGAGCTCCCGGCCCCGGGCGACGATCTCCGCACGACCCCATCGCTCCTGCGCCGCGATCGCAGCATTGAGCCGGATTCCGCTCTCGCCGAGGCGCGCACGCTTCTCGGGGAAGTCCCGATTGCTCAACTCGGAGTTGTACGCCGAGAGCGTCAGGTTGCCGAGCGTGTGTACGAGCTCCTCGTGGATGCTCTCTGCCGACTCATCGGAGTCGGCGTCGTGCGTGAGCGCATCGCGCCAGTAGGGAGTCAGTGTCTGAGGCAGCACGTGCTCGATCGTCGCCTTGGAGAGATCGATCGGCTCCTTGCTCTCGTAGGTGTCCTCCAGCCACTGGAGCAAGAGTTTCTTCTGATGGGGCTTCCCCATGAAGTACATGGGCTTCGTCAGCACTGCTTCTCGGATCTGGTCGTCGGACGCGAAGAACTTGCGACCGGTCGAGAAGTAGTGCGAGAGCGCCTCCGCGATGGGGAGGTCCTTCCGCATATCCGAGGGTGCTCGCAGCAGGATGCGCGAGAGAGCGTTCGAGGACGCCCCCACGACGAGCCGACGGACGAGAAACGACTCGAGGATCGCGAGACACGACTCGAGTTCGCCGACAGTGATCTCGCCGCTCTCGGCTCGCGCCAGGAGCCTGAGCACGAGGGGATCCGCGGCACCGACGCCCCACGCGTTCAGCCGCCGCAGCCGCGCGGGTACGACGCTGCCGAACTGCGACAGGCGGTCCGGATTGCGCATCCCTTCCAGCAGCCGCGAGAGATTGGCGAAACGCTTGACCTCGTCGAAGACCTCGTCCGCCGACATCTCGTGCATGCGATCCTGCTGCGCCGCGTAGATGTCGCCCTGTTTTACTTCCGAATCGGTGGCGACCAGGTCCATCCAGAACAGGGCCTCCAGGTCGTTCGCGGAGAGTCGATCCTGCATGGGAAGCCACCACGTCGTGTAGGCCTCTTCGCCGCGCGCGCTGAGCCTCATGAAGATGTAATTCCGGAGGAGGTCGCCCTGGGTGAGCTTCATGCCCGTGTTGTTGAGCGACTCGAAGATCCTGTACACGTTGTCTTCGCCACGTGCGGTGATGCTGACGAAGGCGAGGGCGCCGAGCGCCGCCTCGAGAATGCGGTCGATGTCGTGCGGGTCGTCCGGATCGTCGGCGAGGTCCAGCTGAAGGCGGAAGTAGCGATACGCCGTCGTCACGCGTGACTGCGGGTCACCCGCCCCCGTTCCATCGATGAGCGCCCGGTAGTCGTCGCGGTCGGCCTGGGTGGGGAGCAGCTTCAGCCGATCGTCGCCCTGCTGGTACTTGTCGACGAGGTAGCGCTCGTGCACGAACTCGCGCTTCTCGGGTCGATCCGGTTCCCGCTCCGCGAAGTGGTCGCGAATCGCACACAGGAGGATCGAGAGCGTCGTCAGTCGTTGCTGACCGTCGACGACCAGGTACTCGTTGACGCCCGGGCCGACGCGCCCGAGGTCGAGGACCAGCGAGCCGGTGAAGTGCGTCGCTTTGTCGTTGCGCGTGAGCTGCTCCGCGACGCCGACGAGGTCGACCCACAGGCGCGAGAGCTGCTTCTCCGTCCACGAGTACGGCCGCTGGTAGAGCGGAACTCGATACCGGTGGTCGCCGCCCAGGACGGCGCGGAGGCGGAGTTCGGCAACATCCATCGCGTAGGTCTCCTATCTCTGGAAGGCGTCGAACCGTGCCGCGAGCGCGTCCCGGTTCGGGTAGTCGGTCGTGCGTCTCGGTAGTCGGAGAGTGGCGCCATCCATCTCCTGGATGCCGTGCTTGAGCATCGGGCCGTCGACCTCGCGCAGGATCTCTGCATCGACGTGCACGCGATAGTCGGGGTCGATCCCGAGGACGTCGTTGTCGTACGCAGCGTGGTGGATCTTGCAGAGCGCGAGCCCGTTCGAGACGTGCGCGACTCCGAGTTCATCGCGATCCGCGATGATGTGCGCCGCGTCCAACATCTCCGGATGCTTGAGCCGGCAGATCGCGCACGTGCGCTCGTACGCCAGCATGACCTGCGCACGGAATACAGGTTGGTGAACTCGCTGTTGGATGAGCCGGCTGACGTACTGGCGGTCGATGATCGCGTGGGACGACTCGTGGAGCCTGACCGCGGCGTCGTGCGTCGCGATCAGGACGTGGCCGGAGGTGCGGTCCTCATCGATCACGTAGGCGGGCATGATCGGGACGTAGACGTTGGGAAGCGGCTTTCGGAACAGGATGATCGGCACCCGCTGCTCCATCGCGACGCGCAACTTGCGGTTGTCCCCGCCGAGAGGGTCGCCGGCGCGAAACGCATAGCGGAGGATGCCGTCGCCGCCGATGTGGTCGTCATAGGGGCCGTCGACAGAGCTCACGACGGACAGCGTCGCGTCGAACTCCGCGGGGTTGCGGATCCCGCGGTTGCGGTCGACGAGCGGGAATGGCTTGCCCCGCAGCTTGAATTCGGTGAGTTCGTCACGAGTCGCGAAACCCCCACGGGCCTCGACGAAGAGCTCGAGCTCCGCGAAGGCGTCAAGGCGCAGCAGCGCCTGCTCCGTCGGGTCGAGAGCCATGGCTCTTTGTAGCACGCGTGCGTGTCGGTGCCCGCGACTACCTTCGCGGCATGTCAGGGAGCTTGGAAAGATTCTGGATACCGGTCGCGGGAATCCTCCCCGTGCTGGTCCTCGCGCTGGTGATCGAGGCGAGGGTCGCGTTGCGCCGCCGCACCAAGAAGCAGCGAAAGGCCGACGCGCGGCTGCCGCGGTGGCTCCGACGCTTCGACATCATCGCGGCGACATGTTACGCAGTTGCCTACGTCGGTGCGACGGCGCTGCTCGTGCTCGCATTCGTCGTGGCGCTGAGCTACCTCGCCGGAGCGCCGTTCGAGAGTGAACCGGCGAGCCGAAGCACGGTCTACTTTATCGTCCTTGTCGGCGTCATCCTCACCGCATTCCTGCCGGTGTGTCGCGTGGCGGTCAAGTACGCCGGCGAACGACTCCGGCATGAGCACGGCCCCTCCACACCCGCTGCTTCGTGAACCCATCCACTTCCCTCCGCCCTCCCAGCCCGCCCCGAGCATCCGCCCGCGAGGATCGGAGCATGACCCGCGCATCCCGCGTGGCGGCCGTCGCGACGGTCGCCTACCTCGTGGTGATCGTGGCGGTCACGATCGGGCCGGCGCCGTGGCGCACGGGTCCTGTGGAGAGCGACTACGACGTGCTGTCGCTGTCGACGTGGCTCGACGCGGCGACGTGGCGCGGGGGAGTGGCGCGCGAGTTCACGGCCAACATCCTGCTGTTCGTGCCGCTCGGAGCGCTGCTGCGGTGGACGTTCCCGCGCGCGACCTGGGTGGGCGCGACGGTGCTCGGCGCGGGGATGTCGTTCGCGATCGAAGTGGTTCAGATGTGGACGCCGCGGGTCTCCGACCCGCGCGATGTCGTCGCCAACGCCCTCGGCGCGCTTGCGGGAGCCCTGCTCGCGGCAATCGCGGCCGGCATCCATCGGGCGGTGTCCAGGATGCGGGAACCCGCGCTCGAGGCGACCCGCTGACTCACCACGGCATCGGGCGTTCGGGATGCCGCATCGAGTCCGAGGGCATGTGGGCGATCTCGCCGTTGCCACCGGCGCGGATGCAGAGCCAGGTGAGCGGCTCCGGGGTGCCGGGCACGGCGCGCCAGGTGCGCGCGATGCCCTGGCCGACGCGTACCACCGAGCCGGGTCCGACGGGCACGACGTCGTCGTCGAGTCCCATCTCGCCGCGACCGGTGAGGAACACGTAGAGCTCCTCGATCTCCGCGTGCGAGTGCCAGTACCCGGCATCTTCGCCCGCGAGGAGCGAGTTCGCGGTCAGCCCGATGTACTGCGTCACGAGCTCGTGGTCGACGACGCGGCGGCCGTCGCGCGACGAGTCGGGGCGGAAGCCGCCGTAGTGATCCCGCCAGGTGTCGATCGCGCCGATCTCGAGCAGCTGCCAGCCCTTATCCGTCCCGGAGTCCGTCATGCCGCCCATGCTGGCACGAGTCCTCCACAGACCGCTCGCCGCCGACTTCTTGTACTTTCGAACATTCGTTCGACCCGGGAGAATGGATGCCGAGAGGATGAATCCATGACCCTTCCCGCCCTCGACGGCCTCCGCGCAGCACTCGACGTGCTGCGTGCGGTGCCACGCGCGCGGGAGCAGTACACCGCGGCGTCGGATGCGGAACTGCTCGAGGTCACGCGCGTCGTCGCCGAGTTCACGCGGCTCACGGATGCGCACACCGTCCTCGCGGCCCGCGTCATCGGCGACCGCTCCCGGCCGGAGCTAGGGGCGGCCGGACTCGCCCGTCGCCAGGGCGCGCGCACGCCGGAAGAGCTCCTCACCACGACCATGAAGGTGCCCGGTCGAGAAGCCGCCGCAGCTTTGCGCGCAGGGCGGCTCACAGGCGACGACGGCCCGTTCGCGGCGCTCGCCGACGGCATCGAAGACGGCTCGCTCTCCACGGCGGCGGTGGATGCCGTCAAGGGCGGGCTGGGCGACCCCACGGGCATCGACGAGGGCGTGTTCGCGGCCGCCGTGGGCGCGCTGCGTGACGCGGCGCGCGACCTCGACCCCGACCGGCTGCGGAAGCGTGCCCGAGAGGTGCGCGACGAGATCGACGCCGAGGGCGTGGCCGATCGGGAGGCGGCGCTCCGGGCGCGGCGGTCCCTGCGGCGCATCGATTTCCGCGACGGCATGAAGCGCCTCATCTGGGACTACGACCCGGAGACCGCGGGCATCGTCGACGAGGTCTACGACCGGGCGACCTCCCCGCGGGGAGGGGGCCCGCGATTCGTCGACTCGGAGCAGGCCGAGAAGGCGGCCCGCATCGCCCACGATCCGCGCAGCGTCGAGCAGCTCGCCTCGGACGCGTTCGCAGAACTCCTGCGCCAGGCGGCCTCGGCCGATCCCGACGTGCTCGTGGGCAGCGGTGCCCCGGGCGTGCGGGTGCTCGTCGACGACGAGGTGCTCGCCACCGGTCGCGGCTACGGGGTCATCGAAGGATCGGGCGAGAGCGTCTCCCTCGCCACCGTCGAGCGCGTCGCCTGCACCTCGGGCATCGAGCGCGTCGCGCTCGACTCGACCGGTCGGGTCCTCGCCCTCGGACGATCCCGGCGGCTGTTCTCGGTGGCGCAGCGCGCGGCTCTTGCGGTTCGCGACGGGGGCTGCCTGTGGCCGGGATGCGACCGGCCACCCTCCTGGTGTGAAGCACATCACGTCGACCACTGGTCGAAGGGCGGTCGCACCGACGTCGACCGGGGTGTGCTGCTGTGTCGGCACCATCACCTTCGTCTGCACAACGAGGGGTGGACGATCGAGGTCCGAGCGGGGCAGTTCTGGCTCGAACCTCCACCCGGATCGCAGCGATCCGGAGCCATGCTCGTCAGCAAGTCTCGAGCGATGCGGGAGTTCCGAGCGCGCCGCGAACATCAGGGGCGGGCAGGCCGACCAACACCGAAGCGGGAACCTCACTCGCCGAGATTGGCTCCGGCGTTCTCCATGCCCTGATCGTCGTCGTTCATCGACCCCGACACCGGACGGCCCATCGCGTCGCCGTCGAGTTCCACCGGCTGCTGCCCGGGTTCCTCGTCGCCCGTCGCGGGAGCGTCCAGCGCGTCACCGTTCGACAGACCGTCGGCGTCCGGATCGCTCCAGCCGCCCGACGCGTGATTGGAGAGCATCTCGTCGAGCACGTCCCCGCGCGACGCCAGTTCGCCGTCGCCGAGAGTCCCGTCGCCCGTCGAACCGTCCGCCGTGACATCGTCGAGCTCCTCCGGCCCGAGCGGCTCGCCGTCCGGCGTCGGCTCGTCGCCGATCGTCGAATCCCGACCTTCGGGCGTCACCCCGCCGTCGGGATCGAGCCCGTCGGACGCTGAGCCGGAACCTGACGGGAACGGCGTGCTCATTCGACCGACCCCGCAGCTCCCGAGCGGTCATCCGACCCGTCGGCACCGTCATGACCCGAGACTCCCGGCCCGCCGTTCCCCGAGTCGGCGCCCCACGACGGCTCGTCCGAACGGTCCGCATCCGGCGGGAAGAGCTCCTCCGACGTGTTCGTCGCCATCTGGCCGTCCGCCGTCGGCATCTCCTGGTCGTTCATGAGGCCGTCCGGGTCGTCCGGCTCGCTCGACTCACCCGACGTCAGCCGCGCCATCACAGCACCTGCTCCCCGGCCGTGTGCCCCGCCGTGTGCCAAGTCGGCAGCGGCACCGATCCATCGCCCGGATCGTCGGGCGCGTACGGCGGCGGTTCGCTCGGAGTGATCTCCGGAGAATTCGGCCCCGGCTCCGGATACGAGGGCTCGGTGCCGGGCGCCGTGCCCGGGTCCGTACCCGGTCCCGGCTCCGGCCCCGGCTCAGGACCCGGCTCCGGCATCGGGTCGACCGGTCCGCCGGGCACCGACGGCCCGTTCGGCGACTCCGGTCCACCGGGCACCGACGGCCCGTTCGGCGACTCCGGTCCACCCGGCGGGGCGATCGAGGCCTCCGGGATGTCGGCCGAGCCGAGATTCACCTCCGGGTCGCCGATGCTCAACGGACTCCGCGAACTGTCCGACTGATAGTCCATGCTGTGACGTCCCATCGTTACCTCCACGGTCGAAAGGGCCGAGAGCCCAGGGCCCTCACCTCAGCCCACGCGACCGCGCCCCGACAAGCCAGGGGGTGGCATGCCAGGGCCGCCGCGGTTACTATCCCGCGTCACCCGCGCGATCGGGGTCCGCGCGCTCGGGATCCCGGCCGGCGCCGCTCTTCGCCTCGGTCTCGGCATCCGCCGGCACCTGGCTGGCCGACGGCGGCATCCCCACCTCGGCATCCGTCGGCGCCGTCTCGCCCTCGACGACGGCGCTCTGGTCGGGGTTCGGCACACTCTCTCGAATCGTCATGCCCCGAGTCGACGCCCGAAAAGCCGCCCCGCGGAAGCGGGTTGACCACGGCCGCAGCTCGACGTAGACCGGGGAGATGGCCACCAAGCTGAACCGCGACGCCCTGAAGCACGCCGAGAAGCTCATCGACGCCGGCGACGTCGTGCACGACGAGCGCGACGACTGGAGCGAGCACGCCCCGAGCGCCGACGACGAGAACCGGACGATCGAGCGCGACGGCTGGGACGCCTTCGAGAGCTGGCACCTCGGCATCGACCGACAGGAGAACGAGGAGACGAAGGGACGGTACTCGTTCCCGTTCGGCGACTTCCGCAAGGTGCATCGCTGCGCGGTGGTGTCGCTGGAATCTCGCGCCGCCCAGTACGACCACGACGAGATCGCCCGCGCCGCGAAGCGACTGCTCGAACGCATCGACGCGAAGAAGGGGGAGGGATGACCGACCCCACCGACCGCGACCGTGCCCGGGGCGCCCGCGACACCTCCCGCGATCCGGCGAACGACCCCACGGCGGTGCGCGCCCAGCCCGCGCTCACGACCTCCACCGGCACCGTGTGGCTCGTCGTCGGCGGGGTCTTCACCGCGATCTCGCTCGCGATGCTGCTCGCCCTGAGCACGCTCCCCGGCGGCGGTGTCGCCCTCGCAGCCGCCGTGATCGTCGCCATCCTCTACGTCGCCATGCTCGTCGCGCGCACCGCGGTCCCCGCCGGCCGCCGGCGGCTGCGCGTGCTCGCCGTGGGGATGCTGCTCATCGCGGCGGTCGCGCTCGGCGGTGTCATGATCGTCGCCGCGACCGCCTGGGACGGCATCCCTCGCTGAGGCCCGCCCCGAGCCCTACGATTCCGGCATGGAGGACCTCATCGCGTGGGCCGACGACCTCGGTCTCACGCTCATGCCGCCGCGCGACGGCGACGTCCTCCACCTCGCCGACCCCTACGTCGGGTACTCCATCGCCGAACGGCACGGCGTCTACGCCGTCGAGCTCTCCACCCGCGAACACGAACGCGAGCTGATCGGCGCGTGCGAACGGCTCGAAGACGCCCAACGGATGCTCGCGCTCGAGTTCGGCGCCCGGCGCCGGTCGCGGGACGCCCTCCCGGCCCTGCGCGACGTCCCGCTCGCCCGCGGGTTCACCCTCGAGCACACGCCGATCGCGCTGTGGCTCAGCTGGGAGGAGGGGTCGGCGGAGTTCCCGCCCGACGACGGCGGGCGGCTGAGGGCGCGGATGCTCAGCCGGGTGGTGGATGCCACGGTCGGGGAGATCGAGGTGGCGTTCCGGGATGCGGAGGGGTTGCCGCTGTTCGGGTGACGGCGAGGGTTGCTGGGGGTGGGTTTCGATACACCGCGCTGCGCGCGGCACTCAACCCACGGTCAGCCCGCGGTGGTGGCGGCGGGGGTGCCGCGGAAGCGGCGGCGGACGGCGAGGGTGCTCTCGGCGTCCGTGAGCCCGCCGAGGGAGGTGTTCGCGTGGGTGGCGAGCAGCGCATCCACGTAGCCGGGGGCGACCGCGGCGGTGAGGTCGCGCAGCACGCGCCACGGATGCTTCACGTTCGCCGTCGCGAGCCCCGCGTTGAGCTTCAGCACGAGGTTCTCCTCCTCCGACCGGGCGAGCTCCGCCAGCAGCTCCGGCGGCGCGACCGCGAGCGGCACCGGCACCGACGTGAGCAGCGCCTTCGACACGACGATCCCGCCCTCGTAGACCCGCCACCACCAGTACGCGAGCGACGAGTTGAGCACGACCCACGCCCGATCCCGGTCCGCGGCCGACGCGAAGTACAGGCGGTGCACGTTGTCGCGCCCGAGTGGCCGCTGCACCGCGGCGAGGTAGTACCGCAGCGCGATCGGCACCTGGAGCGAGTACGGCGTCGGCTCGCGCACCAGCAGGTCGCCGACGGTCGTGGAGGCCGCGAGCAGCTCCCGGAACAGCGGCGCGAGCGCGGCGCTCACCTTCGGGAACGCGCGATCCTCGTCCGGCTGGAGCTCGGTGAGGAAGTCGTCCGCCGACGCGAGCAGCTGCTCCCGCTCGACAGCCCGCCAGCGCAGCAGGGGAGTGATCCGGTGCCGGCGCGGCGCATCCGCCGACCCGGCGAGCCCCACGATGACGGCGACGCGGGTCGAGTTCACCTGGTTGGTGTTGCGCGAGCCGAACTTCACCCCGCGGAACACGAAGTCGGGCACGTTGTCGAAGCAGTACAGGTCGAGCCGCTCGAGCCCGCGCACGAGCAGCCGCCGCAGTTCGGTCCACTTGGGGCCCGACGTGAACGTCACGGGGGTGATGGCGACGAGCCCGCGGCCGAGCTCCAGCATCCGTTCCAGGAAGTACGCGTACAGGTCGCGCGCGGCCGCCGACGCGAACCGGTCGTCGCGCGGCACCCCGACGTAGGGCGGGTTGAACAGCGCGAAGTCGAACGCCGGGAAGGCCCCCGACCGCACGTCGTCGGCGAACTCGTCGGAGAGGGCGTCGGCGACCCGCGACCGCGACGACAGCGCCGCGTAGCCGTCGGCGTCGAGCCCGAACTCGGTCGCGAGCAGCGCGCGAGCGATCCGCAGCGCGAGGGGGTCGCGGTCGACGAGCACGACCCGCTCGGCGACGAACGCCGCCGGGTCGTCGTGGGAGGCGGCGAGCCAATACGACAGGTTGCCGACGCCGCAGCACGGGTCGATCCAGGTGCCCTCCGGGAACGCCGCCGCCCGCTCGGCGAGGAACCGCGCGACGTCGTCGGGGGTGAAGAACTGCCCCGCGGCGGTGCGGGAGTCGTGGTCGGCGTGGGCGAGCGAGAACTCGTAGAGCACCGAGCGTTCGCCCATCGTGAGCCCGTCGAGCAGGTCGTGCCGCCACGACGGGTCGCGGTCCGGCAGGTCGGCGAGGATGGCGGACGTCGCCTCACCGCCGACGCGCGTCGCGTGCACGGCGACGAGGGACTGCCAGACGCGTTCGATCCCGAGCCGGTCGATCGCCTCGGCGACGAGCTCGGCGCGAGCACGGAGCAGTCGCCGGGTCACGTTCCGACGATAAGCCGGGGGATGCGCGCGTGGCGGGTGCGACCCGCCCCGGGCGCGACGGCGGGTGCGACCCCGCCGGGCTCAGCCCCGCTCGTCCGCGAGGGCCTCTTCGAGCGTCTCGCCCATCGGGTCGTCGGCGGGGACGTCCGCGAGCCGCTCGCCGCCGACGGGGATGCCGCTCCACGACAGCGCCGTCCAGCCCGACTCGGGGGAGCCCTCGACGACGACGATGCCGGTGTTGTCGAGGTGGTGCTCGCCGGTGAAGCCCTCGCCGAGGTTGGGCACGCGCACGCCCGTCCAGATGCGGATCGAGGCGCCGTGGCTCACGACGACGACGGTCGCGTCGTCCGGATGCGACGCGGCGACCTGCGCGATCGACGCGTCGAAGCGCTCGAAGAACGCGTGCCCGTCGGTGCCGCCGGGCATCCGGTGATCGAGGTCGCCGGAGCCCCACGCGTAGGCGGTGGTGAGGTAGGCGCGCACCGACGGCGGGTCGCTGCGGCCCTCCAGGTCGCCCGCCTCGATCTCGTGCGTGCCGGCGAGCTCGATCGGCTCGAGGCCCAGGGTCGCGGCGAGGGGAGCGGCCGTCTCGTGCGTACGCCGTAAGCGCGACACATAGATGGCGGAGATGTCCTCGTGACCGAGCGCGTCGACGACGGCCTCCGCCTGCCGCGCGCCGAGCTCCGTGAGTCCGGGGCCGGGCGCGGCGGTGTCGAGGATGCCGAGGACGTTGGCCGGCGTCTGGCCGTGGCGCATGAACAGGATCCGCATGACCCAGCCAGCCTAGGCGGTCCCGGCGACTCCCCTCAGCGGCCCGGGGTTCAGGGCTCGAGTTCGTCGCCCCGCGCGACGCGGTTCCCCTCCACGAGGGCTCCGGGGCGGGACGGCGACGGCGCCGCGTCGACCCCCTCCGGCACGTGCTCGAAGTCGGTGCCGACGTGCGTGTCGGGCGAGATCTGCGAGCCGGGGGTCACGAGCCGGTCGCGTGCGCGCGGGTCTGTCATCCCGTCAGCGTAGGCCTGGCGGAGCGTGCGGGCGAGAGCCTTGTCTAGCGCAGGTCGAGCGCGTAGGAGAAGGTGCCGTCGGCATCCTCGATGCTCACCCAGACGCGCTTCGACGTGCCGTCGGGGAGCGTGCCGTTGCACGTGTAGAGCGAGCCGGCCGAGATGCTCTCGACGAACACGGGGCACGTGACGGAGGCGAGCCGTCCGCTGTCGACGTAGTCGTCGCGGATCGCCTGCTGGATCTCGAGCGCCTTGGTGACCGGCGCGGTCACGCCCGTGAACTGCGCGGCGAGCGGCCCTCCGACGGTGACGAGGGTCAGCAGGATGAGGGTCACGAGCGGACCCGATCCCGCGACGCGCGTACGACGCCCGATGAGGTAGACGAGGGGTCCGAGCACGGCGAGGCCGGGGCTCGCGGGCCGGTGGCCGCGCCGACGCAGCGCTCGGGCATCCAGCGCGGCCCAGAGGAGCGTGAGCAGGTAGGGCACGACGACGACCGCGGCGACGACAGGGATGCCGGCGACGCTCGGCTCCGACGTCACGTAGAACGCGACGTACGCGGCGACGACGGCGGCGACCACGGTGAGCAGCGGCCAGAGCGAGATGAACCACGCGGACGCCGTCGAGGTGCGCTCGTCGTCGTCGTAGTCGTACGCCGTCGCGCGGTGCGAGGCGCGCGTGCGCTCGGCCTCCCACTCGTCGGCGGAGGCGCCGGAGGCGGCGGAGGACACGATGACGTCGTGCTCCGCCGTGCTGATGCCGTACTGGCGCTCGAGCTCGCGGGCCTCCGCGATGCGGGCGAGGGTCTCCGCCGTGTGGACGGAGCCGGTCGCGGTCGTGACGGTCTGGGCGTCGCCGCGCTGGTAGGCGTCGAGGTAGGTCTGGCCGGTCTGCGTGCCGACCTGCTGCGTGCCGACCTGGGCGAGCTGGCCGGTCTGGCCCTGCACGAACTGCTGCGCGACGGGCTGCGGCGGGGTCGACGGCTTGAGCGCCGTGTGCTCCGTCCACGCGAGTCCGTTCCACCAGCGCACGTGCGCGCTCGACGCCGGGTCCTCATACCAACCCGCGGGGACGACGCGGATCGCCTGGTCGGTCAAGCCGGTCTCCTTCGGGGCGGGTCGTCTGTGGGGACGAAGCGAAGGCGGGTGCAGGGTGCGGTGGAGCGGTGGAGCAGGGGTGCGCCCAGTCTAGGGAGTGTCGGCCCCGGACTCAGCACCCCGTTCGGGTGTGTTCCAGGATTCCTCACGACGGCGTTCGGCTCGGGCTCAGGATCGGGCGCTCAGGAGCCCGCGGTGAAGACGCCCCAGTCGTCGACACGCCAGGCGATCCAGCCGTTCGAGCGCTGGAGGCTCACGCGCACCGAGAACGTCTGACCGTCGTCGTTGGTGGCGCGGCACGAGAACGACTGCTGCACGAGCAGGGGCGGCGTGTCGGGGCAGTCGATCACGAGGTCGGCGCCGAGCGAGCGGGCGTCCTCGGTGACCGAGCGCTCCGCTTCGGCGGAGAAGGATGCCGGCGCGAGCTCCATGACGAGCCCGGGCACGGCGACGACGGCGCCCGCCATGAAGAGCGCGAGCACGAGGTAGGTGAGCACGGGCCCGAAGCCGTTGCCTGCCTCGCGGACGGTCGCGACGAGCCGCGCGACGAGGTACACGGGGGCGCCGAGCAGCGCCCACAGCCAGTGGGCTGGACGGTGCATCCCGCGCTGCGTCAGCATTCGGTGGTCGATGAAGGCGATGACGACGCCCGCGACCCACGGCACCCCGAGCACGAGGGCGAGGGTGATCGGTGCGACGGAGGCGTCGGTGCCGCTCAGCAGCACGAGCATCCCGACCATGAGCATGTAGACGGGCAGGAGGGTGAGGATCCACGACGGCACGGTGCTCGTCGACGGCGCGTGCGCGAGGGCGGAACGGCGGGTCGCGTACGGGTTCGCCGCGGGCTCCGGCTGCGGCTCGGCGGGCGTGTCGGGGATGAGGTTCGCGTCCGACTTGCTCGCGTGGGCGAACGCGGAGCGCGGGATCGACGGCTCGCCGAGCAGGTCTTCGTGCCGCTCGTCGAGGTCGTAGCGGAGCGACTGGGGCGCGTCGTCGATGCGCGCCGCCTCGGCGTAGCGCACCGCCGCGGCCGCGGGGTCGGCGTCGCGCGACGCGATCGCGCCGCGGGGCTCGCCGAACGCGGG
>Ga0065721_10049332_pt1 | contig 37147 bp, 26 predicted proteins | sample Mesricmetagenome_FD_59108 | JGI IMG/M metagenome (GOLD analysis project Ga0065721, IMG submission 59108) | Mesophilic microbial community from rice straw/compost enrichment Sample: eDNA_1 v2 (version 2) | ecosystem: Engineered > Solid waste > Grass > Composting > Bioreactor | place: USA: Davis... | reverse complement strand
CGCGAGCTCGGGCTCTTGGTGTTGGCCGGCGAGCACGGCGAGCGAAGCGAGCCGCGCGCAGCCGGCCGCGGCCGTAGGCCGCCTTGAAGTCGTAGAGAAGATCCTCACTCGGCAGAGTGCCCAGATCGTCAGAAAGGACGGTCCTTACGTCGACGGCGCCGCCTCGTGAGGGGAACGAGAGTCGCGGGATGCGCGATCTCAGTGGTTCTCGACGTCGAGACGGGCGGCGGGATGATCGTCGACGATGGACGGTCGAGGCTGTCGTCAAAAGCGCCATTTCGTCGACAAACACCACTTTGCCGGCGCCGCTTCGCAGCTCCCCTTGCCTCACAGGGAGCAGTGCCGTCACGCTGGCGTCGTTGAGCGCAGGGTGGGCAGCACCAGAGCGATCTGGTCGGCCCACGCGTCGATCACCGGCCACTCACGATGGTCGCCGAACCGTCCGCCGAAGGCGTGGAAGAACAGGCGTGACCAGAACGGCCACTGATGCTTGCGAATGACGCCTTGAAAGACGCGGTACTCACGCGGGCGGATCCCAGCCCTGACCTGAACGATGCCCTTGGGTTCCTTGCGGATCAGCGGGCCGATCAGGCGCTTGGTATCGCCGAACGATCCCACGCTGAAGAGCCAAAGCGGCTGAGCGGCGAGGGCGTCGCGATGGCCGATGACGAATCGGTCGGCCTCGGGAGGCCACGATTGGTCATAGACCGGCGCGCCGAACACCACAGCGTTGTAGGTTTCGAGCGCCTCGACCTGGTCGACGCGCCGAAGGTCGACGGCAGCGCCGGAATCGGCGAGACGCGTGGCGATGCGCGCCGCGATGCCTTCGGTCGCGCCGTGGCGGCTGGCGTAGACGACGAGCACGGTCATGCTGCGAGGATCACGGCCGAGGAGCCGGCGGACATCCGGGGCAACCCACATGGCGTCACGGCACTTTCCCCGCGCCGCATCCAGGCGAAAGGAGCGGTGCTGACGAGATACGCGGAATCGTCGAAAAGCGCCGCTTCGATACGTGTCGCTCACTGAGTACGCTGCCGCAGATGCCCGAGTACTTCGCTGCTTGCCCGGGCGGCCCACCGTCCTCGGCTTCGGCTGCCGTCGCCGGCGTCAAGCTGCCGCCCGGACACCTCGAGACGGGCGAGAGCGGGGCGACGTTCTGGATCTCAGATGACTATCTGGAGCGCCCCGCCGCGATTGCCGGTGAGCTCGCGCTTCGGTTCTCGCAGACCGGGCTATGGCCGCTCGGGTGGAGTTGGGATTTTGAAAGTCCGCAGGGGTACGCTGAAGCGGAAGTCGACCTCGACGAGGTGACGACCCTGGACGTCGCCGAAGTCCTGTCGTCGGCTTGGGAGGACTACGGATTCGATCCAGCTCAGTTTCTCGGACTGGCCGACGGGTCGAGCCAGCCGGGCGAGATCGATGCCTTCTCGATCCTTGATGGTGCCGAGCCGTGGATTCAGCGACCGGGCCGCCGGTTGCTGTTGGTCCCGTGCACCCGGCCTGCGGATTCCCTTGCAGTGCTCGGTCTCCATGGAGAGCGGTTGCCGCCCGGGCGGCTCTGCGCCGTCTTGCGCTCGTGGGAAGAGCGCTTCAGCGCGTTTCTGATTGACCTCAGTCCATCCAGCGTCACACTTGCCGTGCATGCGCCGCCGACCGCGCCGGAACAAGCGCGGCGGCTGGCCGCAGAAATCGCAGCCATCGCGACCACCGACGAGCTGATGGAGGCGGATGGCATCGAGTCACTCGCGGCAACGCTGCAGCAAGCTCAGCACTGGCAGATGACGTTCGAGAACTAAGCGCCCTCGTCGAAAGGGACTACTTCACGAGGGTGGGGCGCATGCGACCTGCGTCTCATCAAATCACTCGGCTCGCAGGGCAGCGCCTCGAGTCTGCCGGCCTCCAAGACCAAAGTGGCGCGCCCCTGCCAGGCAGTCGGGTAGTCGAAGCCCAGTGGTGCTTGAGGTGTTGTGGGGCGACTATTGGGGACACGAGGCCCCATCTGCGAGGGTCGCATCAGTCGGGGAGCCATTCGGCCGTCTTCAGCCGGTCTTCGCTCGATGTAGCTCGCGGATGAGCTCTGAGATCGGCCAGTCACCTTCTTCTGCGTCGTCGTCTCTGTACGCCTCCCAATAGTCCGCGCGCTCGGGTCTCAAGCGGATCACGCGGTCGACGAAGTCGCGTAGTCCCGGGATGCGGCTTGCGGGCACCGAGCCGAGCGCCTCATGTGCCGATTCCAGGACCAAGTCCGCGTACTCCGTCACGGTCCATTCGTCCCAGCCGGGGTTGTAGTGCTGATTAAAGAACGCGATGAACGTATTCACGCGCTCGCCGTCTGCGAGCTCAATGCCCCAGTCCTGCTCGTCCCCGTGAACGGTCAACCCAAGCGCGGTGGCGATCGTGTCCAGTTGCCCACGCACAGTGGTCCCGGCCTCGAACAGGCGCTCTCCCGGCCTGGTCGTGCTTGCGCTTGGGTCGCAGTTCCAGCCAGAGGGCAGGTCCGCCGCACAGACGTCACACACAAACCATTCGTCTTTGACGACGTTCAACGTCCAGCACTGGGCGCAGCGCCGGAACTCGAACGCTGGCGTGAAACCGCCCGGGTGAACGACGCCGATCCGGTCCAGCACCCGCGCGACCGCCCTCCACGAACTCGGCTCAGGGCAATACGCGGTCGACTGATTGGTGATCTCGACCACCTCGGCGCCGCACACGAACAGCTCGCCGGGCGCCAGCACCGGGCGACCACCCGCACAGACGACGTGCTCAGACCCGCGCGCCGCCAACCGCAGTCCGCCGCCGTGGTCGACGACAACGTCGCGGGTGTCATCCCCTCGCGAGTCGGCCGCTCAGCGGACGCACGCGCCCACGCCTCCAGATCCGCAACGCTCGCGATCACACGGCCCGCGGGATGACGCTCGGCCAGGTCGAGCAGCTGAACCGGGCCGACGTATCGATACAGCCGGTCGGGCTTCACGCCCTCCAGGGTCGCACGCCGCCGTCGCCGCCGCCATCGCCTGCGCCGCCGCCGCTTAACCGACCGCCGTTCCTTCCCGCTGTTGGCCGTACGGCCACAAGGAGCGGAACCGGTCGACAAACGCCACTTACGGTCGACGGCCCAAGCTGGTTCATCGCGATGGTCGCGACCTCTCCGCCATCACAAACGAGCTCATGGGCGCTCCGACGTCGGCTTTCACCGGCGGAGTTGCTCCGATACGCCGAGAATGGCGATCGTCGTGCGGTGACCATGCTCAGAGACGCGGGCCGGTACGTTGGGTCAGGTGTGCAGCGGATTCGTCAACGCGTCGAACCCCAGAAGGATCCTGCTTGTTGGTGAGGTCGGGTATCGCTCGACCGATCCGGTCGCCGGCGTGCAGTACGGGCTGCGGACCCACTCGCGTCCGGTCTTCCTCGGGCTGCCGGTGGCCCGTGCGGAGTTGCTCGCCTGTGCGCAGGTCCTCGGGGCCGTGGCGGTGGTGCTGCGCGGTGACCGTATGAGCGCTGCGGTCCTGGGGAAGGGCAGGTGAGGCGGTTCGCCACTGTGCTTGCCGTCCTGGGGCTCTTCGCGGTCGCCGGGTGTGGTGGAACGCAGCCCGGGGGCGAGTCAGCCGGCGTGCTGCGGGTGTTGGCGTGGGGGACCGAAGGTTCGAGGCTCGACGACATGGCCGCGCGGTTCACGCGCGAGAACCCCGGTGTCGACGTCCGCATCACGTCGGTGACGTCTTCGGCGGCGCACGACAAGCTGCTTGTGGGCATCGCCGGCGGGGAGGTGCCGGATGTCGCCGTGGTCGGTGCCTCGTACATGGCCGCGTTGGCTCATACGCACGCGCTGGAGACGGTTCCCGCGGACTTTGATCAGGGGCAGTTCCTTCCCGCGGCTGTCGACGCGGTCCGGGTCAACGGCACCGCCTACGGCGTTCCGTGGTTCCTTGACACCCGGGTGCTGGTCTACCGGACGGACATCGCCGAGAAGGCCGGCATCAACGCGGCGCCATCGACGTGGGCCGAGCTCAAGGAGGCCGCCCGGGCGATGCAGTCGAAGGGCGGCGCGAAGTACGGCATCAGCCTTCCGACGGACAGCTGGCACATTTTCCTGCCGTTCCTGTATCAGGCCGGAGCCGACATCACCGACGGACAGCGCGTGAACCTCAACACGCCTGAAGTAGCCGCGGCCAGCGCGTACTACAAGTCCTTCGTGGACGAGGGCCTGACGCCGGGTGTGGTACGAGAGGGCTTCGAGATCGCGCCGGCCTTCGTCCGGGGGACGCACCCGATGTTCGTCTCCGGCGCCTGGCAGATGCGGCTGATCCGCGAAGTGGGCGGCCCGAGCATGGATGGCCGGTGGGCGGTGGCTCCGCTGCCTCGTGGCCGGGCCGAAGCCAGCACGTTCGGTGGCGGGATCTGGACGGTGCCGAAAGGTTCAAAGCACCGCAAGACGGCCTGGGAGTTCGTGAAGTGGATGTCGCAGCCCGCGCAGCAGGCGGAGTTGTACACGGCCGTCGGCGCGCTTCCGGCCAACCGCGCCGCGTGGGCGCTCCCGGCACTGGCCGACGACCCGCACGCGCGCGTGTTCCGCACACAGCTCCGCACAGCGAAGCGCCCGCCGGCGTTGCCTGAGTGGCCGGCGATTGCAGCGGCGGTCGAGGTGCGCCTCGACGCGCTGGTGCGTACGCACGGTGACGGCCGGGAGATGGCCGAGCAGCTTGACGCTGCAGCCAATGCCGTTGGAGCCAGATGACGACGCGGGCGCGTGCGCCGTGGTGGGTGTTCGCGGCGCTCGCGTTCGGCATGCTGCTGTCGATCGGGCCGTTCGTGTGGATGCTGCTCGGCGCGTTCAAGACGAACGCCGACCTCATCCGCGTCACGCCGACGCTGCTCCCTGAACGTTGGACGCTCGACAATTTCAGCCGTCTGTTCTCCGAAGGGCAGGTCGGGCGTTACGTCTTGAACTCGACGGCCATCACGGTCGTGGTGACGCTCGCCAACCTGTTGTTCTGCTCGATGGCGGGTTACGCGCTGGGGAAGCTGCGCTTTCTCGGGGACCGCGTGCTGACGGGCGTCGTGCTCGCCACGCTGATGGTTCCTGGCAGCGTGACGCTGATCCCGCTGTTCGTGCTGATGAGCACGCTCGGGCTCGTCAACTCCTACGCCGCGGTCACGGTGCCGTTCTTCGCCGGCGCCTTCGGCGTCTTTCTGATGCGCCAGTCGATGCAGTCGGTGCCGGACGACATAGTCAACGCGGCCCGTATAGACGGAGCGGGGGAGTGGACCATCTTCTCCCGCATCGTCATGCCGCAGCTCAAGCCCGCGCTCGCCGCGCTGGCCGTCTTCGAGTTCCTGTCGACGTGGAACAACTTCCTCTGGCCACTCGTCGTCCTCAACGACCAGGAGAGGTTCACGCTGCCGGTCGCCGTCGCGATGTTCGCCATCGGCGAGTACACGACCGATTACGGCTTGCTGATGGCCGGCTCGGTCGTGCTCATCGCTCCGGTGATCGTGCTCTTCGTCGCGCTTCAGCGCTACTTCGTGCCGGCGATCGCCCTCCCGGCTCACTTCCGTACGCTCAGGAACCGGAACTGAATGATCGTCAGCACCGCGATGGCGACGAAGAGCGTGTACGCCGCCGCGCTGGCATATCCGAAGTCGAAGGCCTGGAAGCCCTGCTGGTAGACGAACAGTGACGTGGTGAAGCCCGCTTGGTCTGTGCCGCCGTTCGGGCCGGCCATCACGAACGGCTCCTCGAAGACATGCGTGTAGCTGATGGTCGTCACCACCGTGGCGAACAGGATCGCCGGGCGCAACATCGGGAGGGTGACGTGACGAAACAGGTGCCAGCCCTTGGCGCCGTCGACCTTCGCCGCCCGGTAGAGCTGTGAGTCGACGGTCTGCAGGGCGGCGAGGAAGATCACCATCGCGTTGCCCGTGTTGCGCCAGACGCCGAGTGCGATGATCGAGGGCATGAGCGTGTTCGGGTTGCCAAGCCAATCCGGGCCCTGGATGCCGACCTGGGCGAGCGCGGCGTTGACGATCCCGATGTCGGGATCGAGCATGTACCGCCAGATCACGGCGACGGCCACGATGCTGGTGACCACGGGGAGGTAGAGGCTGACGCGGAAGACCGCGCGCAGCTTGCCGATGCCCTGGTTGAGCGTCACCGCGAGGGCCAGTCCGAACGCGATCGTCAAGGGCACCCCGACGATCACGAAGTACGCGGTGTTGCGCAGCGATTTCAGGAACTGCGCGTCTTCGAACAGCCGCGTGTAGTTGGCGAGGCCGACGAACGGCGTGCTGCCCAAGTCCTGGAGGTTGCCGAGCGAGAACCCGGTGAAGCTCAGCGCGAACGACGCGATGATCGGCACCAGCATGAAGACGACGAACAGCAGCGTGAACGGCGCGGCGAACACCCATCCCATCGCGTTGGCTCGGCGGGTTCGTCGCATGGCAGCGAGCCTAGACCCCCGGGCGACGGACGCGACGCTGGTCGCTGACGTGCCCTCGCACTCGCTCCCTACCCCTTCGACTGGGCCTGGCGTGGGTGTCTTGCTTGCACGCCATGATCTACGGGGTTGCACACGCCGGGCCCGGAATCGACGCGTTCTTCGCTCAAGGACCTCAAACGCCAGAACGAACGGCGGGTCTTTGGCCTGTTACGCGTGAACCCGACGATGACGCGCGCGGCGCTTGCGAGCGCCACGGGCTTGTCGCGCTCGACGATCGGGAACGTCATTCGCTCACTCGAGGAGCGGGGCATCGTCGAGGAAGGCGAGCACACGGGAGCGCGCCATGGCCTTACCGGCCGACCGGCGGTGGCAGTCGCGTTGGTACCCGGCTCGGGCGCGACCGTCGGTGTGGCGATCAACCGTGAGCGCCTGAAGATCGGCGTCGCGGACCTCCGAGGCACCGTGCTCACAGAGCATGACGAGGCCCTTGCCCCCGGCTCGGACGGTGAGACGATCCTGGTCTTGGTCGCCGATCGCGTTCGCGCGATGATCAGCCGCCTCGGTATCCCGCCCGGACGCGTGATCGGGCTGGCGATCGGCATCCCCGGCCCTGTGGATGAAGAAGGCTCCATTGATGCTCGATCGCCGTCGCCGCGTTGGGCAGGCGTGCGGGTCCGCGAGACGTTGTCCCGCCTACTCGACGGTCTTCCGGTGGTTCCGGACAACGACGCCAACTACGGCGCTGTCGGAGAGCTGCACTACGGTGCCGGCCGCGACGTGGCCGACCTGATCTACGTCAGCATCGGACCCGGGATCGGCGGCGGATTCGTCGTCGGAGGGCAACTCCGGCGTGGGCACAGTGGCTACGCCGGCGAGGTCGGGCACATCACGGCCGTGGAAGACGGCCCGCGCTGTACCTGTGGCCGACCGGGATGCCTCTCGACGGTCGCTGCGTCGGGTGCCCTGCTCGATGCGTGGGCGAGAGACCGTGGGGAGCGCCTGACCGTGTCGGGGCTCCTGGAACTCGCGGACACCGGCGACTCGCACGCGCACGCGGTCTTGTTCGAGGCGGGCATCCACGTCGGGCGAGTGTGCGGCGGGCTGGTCAACGCGCTCGACCCGGCACGCGTCGTGCTCGGCGGTGAGCTCGGCTCGCGTTCTCCGAACCTGCTGGACGGCGTGTGTCACGCCCTTGAGCGTTACGCGCATCCAGTGCTCGCGGGAGTCGACGTGGTCCACGCCGAACTCCAGGACCGGTCAGAAGTGCTCGGCGCAGTCGCCGCCGTGCTTCGCGATGACGAGCTCGTCAGCTCCGTCGTCGTCCGCAGCTGATCGCGCTCTCGCCGCTCGTCACTCCTCGCGAGCTCATCGCTTCTGCCATCGATGCTTCACGTGTGCGGAGGTCTTCACCGTTATTAGTTGTTGCAGTAGCCATATCTGAGAAACTCTGCTAAAAGTAGGCGCGCCAGACGAGTTTCCCTGGAGAGGACTTGGAGGAGAGGGATGGAAGAAGCGTCGATCGCGGCGTTGCCGGACAGTGCCCCAACGCCGAGCGAATTGCGGCTGTCGAGTCAGCGGCTGCCCGAGATCCATGCCCGCAACGGCTCGGCTGGTTCAATCGGCCAGCGAGTTCGCGGACCTCCGTACGCCGGGCTCGCCGCAAGATCGACCCGTGTAGGTGGGGCTGGGGCTTCGGAGGTGCCAGCACACGAGTTGAGGGCGCTCCCGCCCATCCGCGACGACGAGGGTTGCGGGGTTAGATCGAGCGCGCTACGGACTTCCGTGGCCGCGTTCAGAGATGCACTGTCGGCAGGCCTGTGAGGTGTTCCAGGCTCGCCCTCAGCGCTTCGTCCAGCTGGTTCATGAACGAGGAGAGTGGCTCAGTGGAGCTTTGGTTCGGGCGGCGCGTTCTACGCAGGAAGCGCCATGCAAGAAAGCTGCTGATGTTGTCGGTCCTCAGCGTCCTGGCGCTGGCAGTGACTTCGGCAACCGTCGCACACGCCCAGTCGGACCCGGCAACGGATTGGGCGAACTACGAGAAGGTCACGCTCGCTTCAGGGCTCACGGGCGAACCGATCGACATGGCCGTCCTGCCCGACGGCCGCGTCCTGCACACCCAGCGGGCTGGTGCCCTTCGTCTCACCGACCCAGCGACGGGCGTGACCGAGGTCGTCAATCAATTCAACGTGTACACGGCAGGAGAGCAAGGACTTCTGACCGTTTCGCTCGACCCGGACTTCGCGACGAATCAATGGGTGTACGTCTACTACTCGCCGCGGCTCGAGACACCCGGCGGCAACGCCCCGTCGACGCTGCCGGCGGGCGAGACGGACGCGTACTGGGAGCAATGGAAGGGCTACGACGTCCTGTCCCGCTTCAAGTGGACCGGAAGCTCGCTCGACATGGCCAGCGAGCAGCAGATCATCAAGATCGAAACCAATCGCGGCGGTAGCGCGCACCACGCCGGCGACGTCGCTTGGGATGCCCAGGGTAACCTGTTCCTCTCGACGGGCGACAACACCGGCGCGTCGGCCGGCAACGCCCAGGGCTATGCGCCGATCAACGACACGCTGGGGTCCAATCCCGGGTTCGATGTTCGTCGCGCATCCGGCAACACGAACGACCTGCGCGGCAAGATCCTGCGCATCAAGGTGGCCGAGGATGGGTCCTACACCGTTCCTCCGGGCAACCTGTTTCCCGCGGGCCAGTATCCGGAGGGCAAGACGCGTCCCGAGATCTACATCATGGGCGTGCGCAACCCCTACCGGATGGACATCGACAAGGCGACGAACACGCTCGTCTGGGGAGATTACGCGCCGGACGCGGGCCGCGACGACGCCCGGCGCGGTCCGATGGGCCTCGTCGAATGGAACGTCTCGCCTGCGTCGGGCGCCGCGCACAACAGCGGTTGGCCCTATTGCATCGCGGACAACCGCCCGTACAACAACTGGGACTTCGTGAACGGCGTCTCGCGCGAGTGGTTCGACTGCAACGCGCCGAAGAACACGTCGCGCAACAACACCGGACTGGTCGACCTGCCGCCGGTTGTCCCGGCCGACCTCTGGTACGGCGACCGCAACTGCAGGACCACTGCGCCTGAGGATTGCGACAATCCGCTGTGGCCGGAGCTCACGCGCTGGAGCGACAACATCGAGCAGGCTCCGATGGCCGGTCCGATCTACAACTTCGACGCTGCGAACCCGTCGGCGACCAAGCTTCCGGCGTACTGGGACGGCAAGGCGTTCTTCGGTGAGTACTCGCAGGACTACCTTGCGGCGTTCACGGTGACCAAGCCGGACGGCCCGGTCACCAAGCTCGAGCAGTTCCTGCCCAACTCCGAGCTCGGCGCCCTCGAGATGCCGCTGTGGGATGGGCCGATGGACCTGGAGTTCGGCAACGACGGATCGCTCTACGTGCTCGAGTACGGGACCCGAGGGCTTTCGCGAATCGACTACAGCCCTGGCAACAAGCGGCCGCGGGCCGTGATTGCGACCGATCGCCGCTCAGGTGGGACCGCTCCCCTGACGGTGGAGTTCGACGCGACGGGGTCGTCGGACCCTGAGCAAGCAGCGTTGGCGTACGAGTGGGACTTCGACGGCGACGGGACGTGGGACGCGACCACGGCGAAGGCCTCGTACACCTACCAGGCCAACGGCGCCTTCAACGCTCGTCTACAGGTCACGGACGCGGCCGGGAAGTCCGCGCTGCAGTCGGTCCAGATCACCGTCGGCAACACGGCCCCGGAGATCAACATCCTCACGCCCGTCGACGGCGGCTTCTTCGAGTGGGGCAAGGCGGTCATCTACAACGTCGAGATCTTCGATCCCGAGGACACGGGCGCCGTCGCCTGCAATCGCGTGAGGTACACCATCTCCGTCGGCCACGGCACGCACCAGCACCCGTTCCGTCAGGGGCAAGGCTGTCGAGTGGGCGCGCCTGTCCCGCCCGACGGCGGGCACGGCGAGACCGAGAACATCTTCATGGTGCTCGAGGTCTCCTACACCGACGGCGGTGCCAACGGCGTCCCGGCCGCGACCGGGACCAAGCGAGTGGTCCTCAATCCCAAGGTCCTGGAAGGCGAGCACGCCGACACCTCGTCGGGTGTCGAGTTCAGCGACGATGTCACGGCGTCGGCGACGCGCGCGGTGACGTCCTTCGACGCCGGTGACTGGCTCGGCTACGACCCCGTCAACTTCACCAACATCAGCTCGGTCGTCACGCGTGCGAGCGGCAACGGCACGCTGTCGCTGCGGTGGAACAGCCCGACGGCGCAACCGTTCGCGAACATCATGGTGGCCCCGGGTCTCGGCTGGCGAGAGGTGACGAGCTCGCTGCAGAACATCGTCAACCCGCCGAGCGGCACCGGCAAGCTGTATGTGACTTCCACGGGTGGCGTGACGCTCGACTCGCTGCGGTTCGCCGGCGACGGAGTCGCGGATGTGACCCCGCCGACGGCGGCGGGCACGTTGAGCCCGCCGACGCCGGACGGCGAGAACGGCTGGTACAAGACCGCGCCGACGTTCAATGTCGTCGGCACCGACAACGGCTCGATCTACCACCGCGAGTACTCCGTCGACGGCGGACAGTCCTGGCAGCAGCCGGGCTACTCCGACCAGTACGACACCACCTGCGGCCAGCGGTGCTTCAACGGCGTCGCGCTCCCGGTCCAAGGCGACCTGACCGTGCTCTTCAGGGTCTTCGACACGAGCTTGAACGTCTCGAACACCGGGTCGCTGAACGTGAAGATCGACCGCAGTCCGCCGACCATCGCGCTGGAAGGCTTGACGGACGGCAAGATCGGCGATTCGGGCACGATCAAGATCGCGCTCAGCGACATCGCTCCCGGCTCAGGTGGCCCGTCCATCGTCAGTGCCAAGATCGACGGGACGGCCTTCGAAGGCGACACCGTGGATGTGTCCAAGCTCAGCCTGGGGACGCACACGATCACCGTCGAAGCCCGCGACATCGCCGGAAACCGCACCACCAAGACCGAGACGTTCGAGGTCACGACGTCGATCGGCGACGTTTCCGCACTGATCGATCGGTTCGCCTCCGACGGACGGATCCTGGCCGACGCGGCAGCCGCTCTGCGCACGCTGGCGACCCGCGCCGGCGAGTCGACCGGTGATGCGCGCCTCACGGCGCTCAACGAGCTGCTGGCGGCCGCACGTGCCCTCGCCGACACGGACGCTCGCACCGTGCTGGTCCGCGACGTCGGACAGCTGCTCGGCGAGTTCGACACGACGCCACCGACCGTGACCGCCGCGCTCACGCCTACACCGACAGGCAACAACAACTGGTACGTGGGTCCGGTGACCTTGAACCTGACCGCGACCGACGCGGGTGCCATCGCCGCGCGTGAGTACTCGCTCGACGGCGGCACCACCTGGCTGCAGACCAACGACGCCGGCACGGCGACGATCACGCAGGAAGGCGCGACGACCGTCCAGTTCCGTGCGCGCGACACGGGCGGCAACGTCTCGCAGCTCGGCAACATCGTGGTCCAAATCGACACGCGGCCGGCCGAAGTCGAGTTCAACGACCTCGTGGACGGCCGGATCGGCAACTCGAAGATCCTGACCCCCACGGCAACGGATCCGCAGCCCGGGTCCGGGGACGGGAGCCGAGACGGGCTCAACAACCCAGGCGTGCTCAAGCTCGTCCTCGACGGGACCGAGATCCCCCGCCACCCGGTCGACCTGTCCACGCTCTCGCTCGGGACGCATCGTCTCCGCGTCACGGTCAACGACGTCGCGGGCAACGCGGCGGCCTACACCCTGACCTTCGTCGTCACGACGTCGTTCGCGGACTTCGAGACGATCCTCGAACGCCATGTCGAGGCGGGAGCGGTTACCCAGGCCACGGCGGCGGACCTCGAGGACTACCTCGAGATCGCCAAGCGGGCCGCCGACCAGGGCCGCCCGGCTTCCGCCGCGCGCTACCTGCGGCAGCTCGCCGGCGTGGTGCGCAGCGACGTCCAGGACCGAACGGTGCGAGCCGCTCTCGTCCGTGACGCCGAGGCACTCGCGACCCAGGTCGTCGACGGCCTGCCGTCCAACGCCGGCACCGGTGTCACCTCTGCGCCCGTCGAACGGCCGCAGGCACGACCGGTCGTGAACCCGGTCCGTCAGGAGGCCGATCCGAACGCGGCGTACAAGGTGCTCGTGTTCACGCGCACCAGCGGTTTCCGCCACAACTCGATCCCGGACGGGATCGTGGCTGTCCAGCGCCTCGGGCGCGAGCACGGATTCAACGTGGACGTGTACGACCCGGCGTTGCCGGCGGTGTCGTTGCCGAGCACGCCGTTCACGACGGCGGAGAACCTCGCGCAGTACCGCGCCGTGGTGTTCCTGAACACGGGCGGATCGATCATGAACGACGCGGAGCGCGCAGCGCTCCAGGGCTACATCCGCGCCGGCGGTGGGTACGCCGGCGTGCACGCGGCCGGCGACACGCTCAAGGACTGGGAGTGGTACGGGAAGATGGTCGGTGCCGTCTTCTCCAACCATCCGCAGGGTCCGCTCAGCACCAACCCCCCGTGTGAGCCGTGCTTCCCGGGCGTGACGGTCACCGAGGACCACACGCACCCGGCCACCGAGCACCTCAAGACCCGGTGGAACGTCCATGACGAGTTCCACAACTACCGGTCGAGCGCCCGCGCCGGCGCGCACGTCCTGATGAACCTCGACGAGAGCACCTACCGCACCGACCTCAACATGCTCACCAACACCCGTTGGGGCAACGGCTACCGAGGCCTGATGGGCGACCATCCGATCTCGTGGTGCCAGAACTTCGAGGGTGGCCGGGTCTGGTTCCAGGGCCTCGGGCACAACCGCGAGTTCTTCTACGACCAGGACTACCTCCGGATGCTGGTGCGAGGCATTCAAACGGCAGCCGGTGTTCTGCCGGCGAACTGCACCTCGCATCGCGAGGTGAACGAGCTCATCACGCTGCGCCTGTCCGACGGCACGCTCAGCGACGCGGTCGGATCGTCGCTTCGGAGCAGCTTGACCGCCGCTCAGACGAAGTACATGGCGAACGATCCGGTGGGGGCGATCGCCACGCTGCAGGAGCTGCGGACCGCCGCCAACGCGGCCATTTCCGACCGCGAGAAGCGCCTCGCCTTCACGGCCAAGGTCAATGACCTGATCCAGTGGATGCGCGCCATCCGTTCCGGCGGCGGCGTGCCCGACGAGGCCGCGCCGCAGGAAGAAGAGGCCGGCAAGCCGAGTTCCGTCGCCGACAGTGCGGCAGAGCCGACGACGACCGGCGCTCAGACGGTCGCTTCGAACGCCGCGGTCGCTGGCGCTGAGGCGCCGAAATCGCAGACCGCCGCAGCGCTGCGCAGCGTGCGCATCGTCCAGAAGGGCGATCGAGTGAGCCTGCGGATCAGCTCGAGCGGTGCCGGTCGGTTGACCGTCAAGGCCCGGCTCGAGGCACCAAACACCCGAGTGCGGTCGGTCGCGGTGAAGTCCAGCCGCGCCGCGTCGTCCGTGGTCCTGCCGTTCAAGCCCAAGGCGGTCCGCAACGCCCGTCGCGCGGGCAAGGCCCGAGTCGTTGCGACCGTGACCCTCAGCTCGGGCGATCGCAAGTCGACCCGGACAGCGACGCTGCGCATCCCAGTCAGTCGCTGATCGCATCACGCCGGTCCTTGGCAGCTGTTGAGGGCCGGCGTGTCATGCACGGCGGTCGTCGGGCACGTGTCCCTTGGGACGCGTGTCGCGGCGGCCGCGGTGCATGGCTGCGAAGCGCACCGCGCCATCGACTCAACACATCAAGGAGCTGCTGAAATGACTCGTCCGCCGATCGGCGCCAACACCTGGATCTGGACGTCCCCCGTAACCGACGAACAACTGGTCGAGCTCGTGCCGCGACTGAGCCAGTGGGGGTTCGATCTGATCGAGCTGCCGATCGAGAACCTCACCGATTGGGACGCCGAACGCACGGCCGAGTTGCTCAAAGAGCATGAGCTCGGTGCGTCGATCTGCATCGCGATGGCACCGGGCCGCGAGCTGTGCGCCACCGACGCGGGCACGGTCGCCGCAACGCAGAAGTTCCTGCAGCGCAGCATCGACGCTGCGGCGACGGTCGGCTCGACCGTCATCGCTGGCCCGATTTACGCCTCGGTTGGCCGCACCTGGCGCATGTCCGGCCAGGAGCGGGCGGCGCTGTACGCCGACCTTCGTACGGCGTTGAAGCCAGTGTGCGAGTACGGCGCGGAGCGCGGAGTGCGTGTAGCTATCGAGCCGCTCGTTCGCTACGAGACCAGCGTCATCAACACGGTCGAGCAGGCCCTCGAGGTGCTCGACGGCCTCCCCGCTGAAGGCAGCGGCCTCTTGGTCGACAACTACCACGCCAACGTCGAAGAGCGGGACGTCGCCGGAGCGTTCCGGTTGGCGGGGGATCGCCTCGCTCACGTCCACCTTTGCGCGAACGATCGAGGGGCGCCGGGAGCCGACCATTTCGACTGGCACGGCATCCGGGACGCACTCTCGGACATCGACTACGACGGCGCCGTGGTCATCGAGTCGTTCACCGCCGAGAACGAATCGATCGCCACCGCCGCGTCGGTCTGGCGGCAGCTTGCGAAGTCCCAGGACGCCATCGCAGTAGACGGAATCGCCCATCTCAAGGCGGTATTCGCGTGAGATCGACGAGACCTGAGCTACTCCGACCTGACCGAACTCTGCCGGTCGCGGCGAACCCCACGCCCTCGAAGGGGAGTGGCGGACACAGCGTTCAGCGCACAGTCAACGGCAGCAATTGCTCACGACTTTCATCGGCATACGACGACTGGATCGTACGGCTCGCCGACCGCATAGGGTTCGGCGCGACGATCTTCATCGATGGCTCTCACGGTTCGCTGGCGCTGGCCAAGGCGCTCGCCGGCTCCCCCGCGCGCGAACTGACGATCGTGACGAACTCCCTCCGGATCACGGCCGAGGACCTCCGGTTGCCCGCGACCGTCCTCGTGTGCCCCGGAAGGCTCAACCAGCGAACACGGGCAACGGAGGGCAGTCTTACGCTGGCCTTCTTGAAGCGTCAGCGGATCGACACAGCGTTCGTCCGCGGTTTCGACTCGATCGCCGTCGCGGTGCGTGCGATCGCCGAGCAGACCGTCGACCTAGGCGTGGGAAGACAGCACCGCTGAACGCCGACCTCTCACCGGTTCGACGCTGATCGCGGTGAAACGCAGGCGCGCCGTGACGGGAGACCGGCCGTTCCGATGTCGAACGGTCGCGTAGCGCGCAGTTCGTCGCGTGGGCGGCCGGGGCGGGGCGGGGCGTGCGTGTCACTGTCTGCGACCGGACGAGCTGGTGCTGTGGCGCGATCAGCACGACGAGATCGTCTCAGGTCGCGGGTGCTTGCGCGTCGCGACCTTCGTCGGGCGTGAGCATGAGATGCAGGCGGCGCAACGCTGGTCTTGCGTTCGTCGCGAAGGACCTTATTTCGACCTCAATCGAAATACGCCCTTTTGTGGAAACTCGCGCTTTTGGCGTGGGCTGCTCGCCTGGTGTACGAGCCGGTCCGGCTTCGCCCCTGGGTGGGTTCAGGGTTCGATGAGGTAGTCGACTTCGAGGCGGTCGGGTCGCGCGGTGACGCTGAGCCGGGAGATCGGTGTGGTGGTGGTGCGCGCGGTGCGGGCGAGTGTGAGGACGGGCGCGGTGGCGGGGATGTCGAGGCGGTCGGCCTCGTCGGCGGTTGGTAGGCGGGCGGTGATGCGTTCGTGGTAGCCGACGAGGCGTCGGCCGGAGACGCGTTCGAGTTCGTCGTCGTCGACGAACCCGGAGTCCAGGAGGAGGGTGCGTGCGGCGTCGTTGAAGGCGTCGAGCGGGTAGGTGGCGAGTCCGAGCGCCCACGGTTCGTGGGTGTGCGCTCCGCGCAGTGCGAAGGGGCAAACGATCACGACGTCTTCGGGGGCGATGTGGAAGGTGTCGGCGTCTTCGGTCGATGCCGGTCGTAGCGCGGTGTCGATGATTTCGACGTCCCAGGGTTCGTCGGTGAGGAGTCGGAAGCGGCTGAGCCAGGGGATGCGGGGGCCGAGGACGTCGTAGCCGCGGGGGTAGGCGGAGACGATCATGCCGTCGCGGGCGAGGCCGGCGAGGGCTTGGCGGATGACCGAGCGGGCGACCTGGAACTCGGTTGAGAGGTCGCGTTCGGCGGGGAGGCGGTCGCCGGGTTGGAGGTCGCCGCCGGCGATGCGGGCGGCGAGGGTGGTTCTGATGTTCTTGTGCAGTGGCTCGTGCATGGTCCTGACCATCTGCTACGATACTGGATCATGTGGTCCGGACCATTATCGGTTCGCGGGGAGGCGTTGTGACGGCGCTCGGGCCCGAGCTGCTTCAAGGGTTGGTCGAGCGCGCCGGTCGGTCGGATCTCCCGGCTTTCGAGGCGCAGCTGCGCGGATCGGGGAACTGCGCGCGTCCGATCCGCTTGCGCGGGACGGTTACGGTCTGCGATGGGCACGGTCATCGGCGCGTGTGGACGACGGACACCGAGCCAGACGGTGTGCTGCGCAAGGCGTGCGGGAACCGGCGCGAGGCGGTGTGCGCGCCGTGCGCGGAGCGCTACCGCCAGGACGCCTACCACCTGATCGCCGCTGGGCTGCGGGGCGGCAAGGGCGTGCCGGACACGATCAGCGGGCACCCGGCCGTGTTCCTGACGCTGACGGCACCGAGCTTCGGGGTCGTCCACACCCGCCCGCTCGGGCCGGACGGCCAGCCGCGACGGTGCCGGCCGCGCCGTGACGATCCGGTCTGCCCCCACGGCGTCCGGCTCTCCTGTGGCGTCATCCATGGCGAGGGCGATCCGTGCCTGGGTGAGCCGCTGTGCCCGCGCTGCTTTGACTACGCGGGCGCGGTGACGTGGAACAACACGCTCGGCGCGCTGTGGCGCTACACGACGATCTACGTCCCGCGCTGCATGGCCGAACGCGCGGGGATCACGCAGTCGGCGCTGCGCGAGCAGGTGCGCGTGGCGTACGCGAAGGTGGCGGAGTATCAGCGGCGCGGCCTGGTGCACTTGCACGTGCTCGCGCGGCTGGATCGCGCGATGCCCGACTACCGCGCCGACGAGCTGCACGCGCCCGAGGGCCGCTTCGACGTCGAGCTGCTGGAACGATCGATCCGCGACGCCATCGAGACCGTCTCGGCACCGGTCGGCCGCGGACTCGGCCAGGCGCGCGTGCGCTGGGGCGATCAGGTCGACATGCGGCGACTGCAGACGGGCGAGCAGCGCGCGGAGATCGCGGGCTACCTGGCCAAGTACGCGACCAAGAGCACCGAGCAGGCCGGCGGACTGCTGCATCGCATCGCGCCCGACGAGGTCGAAACGGCTCCGGTGCGCGAGCACGTCCGCACGTTCATGCGCACCGCGTTCGAACTGGACACGACCGCCAAACAGCACGCGCCGCGCCCAGCACACGTCAAGCGGCCGACGGTGAACGTCGAGTCCGACTGGCACCCGGCCGCGCTCGCGATCCGCCTGCAGGACGCGATGAGCACGCGCGAGCCGGTGCGCGTGCGCGAGCACGACAACACCGTCCATACCGGTCGCGTGGTGCGGCTGCTGGCCGCGGCCGAGCGTCGGGACACCACGCTCGTGGTCGAGCTCGACAGCGGCGCGCGCGTGCACCTGGCCGACGTCGCCTCGGTCGGCCCGGCCGAGCGCCCGGCACCCCGGCTTCAGCGCGACCGACGCGATCCGCGGCTGGCACGCTGCGCGCACGCGTTCGGCTATCGCGGGCACTGCCTGACCAAGAGCCGCCGGTACTCCACGACCTTCAAGGCGCTGCGCGAGGCCCGCGAGGCGTACGTGCACGAACAGCTCCTCGCCCGCTCGACTGACGCGACCCAGCGCGCGATCGCGACGGCCGAGACGCGAACCGCGGCGTTCGAGTTCGCGGGTGTCGGGCACGTAACAGCTGCCGATGCGTTCCTGGCTGCTTCGGCGGCTGCGCGGGCGCGTGAGCAGCGGCGATTGGCGCGCGAGGCGGCGCGGGACGGGCTGATGGCAGGGCTGGCAGATGAGATCGCGGGGCGGTGTGGTGATGCGCGGGGAGGTGCCGATCGTGGACGGTGAGCAACTGCAGCTTCCGGGGGTGCACGGCGACGACATCGAGCGATTGGCGGCGCTGGTCGCCGCGGCGCTCGTCGAGCGCGAGGTAGCGGCGGCGAAGCTGTTGACGGTGCGCCAGGTGGCCGAGCTGCTGGGCGTTCCGTGTGACTTCGTGTACCGGCACAAGGCGGCTCTCGGGGCGATCCGGCTGCCTTCGGGCGGTCGCAACGGCCGGCTGCGGTTTGACCGGGACACGTTGGACGAGCGGCTGCGGGAAGGCGCGGTGGTCTCGCGGCAGCGGCCGGGCGGTCGTCGCCGACCGGCGCGGCGGCAGGTGGTGCCGTCGGGGGAGCTGCTGCCGGTGCGACCGCGGCAAGCGAGCTGACCCATGCCGCGCGCCCCGGTCGGCCAGCTCGACGTCGTCGTGCTCGCGGACAAGTCGCGGGCGTTCCGGTTGCGCTATCGGGTCGCCGGCGAACGTGAGCGCGAGACGCTGCATGAGCGTCGCGACTGCCGCTGCGGCTGTGGCGGCGGGTGGAATGAGGCGACGGCGCGGGCCGAACTGGAGATGCTGGTCGCAATGGCGGCGGTTGATCCGGACGCGCATGACGCGCGGCGGCGCGCTCGCGAGTTGGCGGCGGTGGCCGAGCAGCAGTCTTTGAGCGGCGGAGTGCCGACGTTCCACGAGTACGCGTCCTGGTGGCTGAGAGCGAAGCTCGACGGCACGATCGGACGCAAGCCGATCGACGCGAACACCGCGTCGGACTACCGGTGGCGGCTGAGCGTGCACTTGCTGCCGTTCTTCGGTGCCTACCGGCTCGACGAGATCGACCGGCGCCTGTGCGAGCGCTTCAAGGAGAGCAAGCTGCGCGAAGCGGACGAGCTGCGGGCGGCGATCGCGGTGGGTGCGGTGCTGCGGGATGGGCGCGGGCGCAAGCTGCAGCCGCTGGGGCTAGCGTCGCTGAAGAAGCTGCTGGAGACGCTCGCGGCGATCCTGGATGAGGCGATCGAGGACGAGCACATCGATCGCAACCCCGCGCGGAGCCGGCGGCTGCGGGTACGCGCGCCCAAGCCGTCGCGGACGTTTCTGGAGATGGACGAGCTGGCCGCGTTCCTGGATGCCGCCGCGCTGCAGGACCTCGAGGCGGCCGAGCGGGCGTCGTCGTCGACGGCCAGGAGCGGGACGGCGCTGCGGGTGGCGGACGCGGTGTCGAGCGGATACCGGGCGGCGGAGATCGCGGCGCAACTCGGGCTGGCCAAGTCGACGGTGAGCTACCACCTGGCTCGGCTCGACGGCCGGGTGGCGCGCGCCTATGTGGGCCGGCGCGCGATCTGCGAGGCGCTCGGGCGCAGCGGCGTGCGCGTGAGCGAGCTGTGCGACCTGCGGGTCGGGCACGTGCGGTTGCACGATCCGGACGGGGCGCGGTTTCGCATTCCGGACGCCAAGACGGAGGCCGGCGTGCGCGAGGTGCAGATGAGCCCGGACCTGGTGCGTGTGTTCGCGGCCCACTTCGAGCAGCTGCGCCGCAACGGCCGTGCGCTCGGGTCGGAGGACTTCGCCTTCCAGAACGTCCGGGGCGGTCGGCTCGCCCGTCAGCGGGTGGCGGCGATCGTCGGTGAGGCGGCGCGGCTGGCCAGTTCGGAGCTGGAGGCGCGAGGGTTGCCGCCGCTGCCGCGGACCACGCCGCACACGCTCCGGCGCACGTACATCAGCATCGCGCTGCTGGCCAACAACTTCGACGTTCTGTGGGTCATGGGCCAGGTCGGCCACGAGGACTCGAAGATGACGATGGACGTCTACGCGCAGCTCCAGCAGCGGGTCAAGCGCGAGCACGGGCGCGCCTTTGATCAGCTCGTCCGCAAGGCGCGCAAGCAGCTTCAGGGCACCGTCCGGAGGGTCGCGTGAGCCTCGTTTGGGCCACAGATTGGGCCACGACCTCGGCGGCGAGCGGGAACGTGCCAGCGCGAAATCTGGCTCAGGACAGAGAAAAGGCCCTGTTACCAGGGCCTTGGGCGATGGCGAGACCGAGACTCGAACTCGGGACACCACGATTTTCAGCCGCATGTCCGCCCTAGGCGAATCCTGGCGATTTGCAGCGGAATCGCATGCGCGTCCTTCGCCTCGGGATTCCCGAGGATTCTCGCAATTTGCTTGCGATTGCCGCCCCCTCAGGCACACGATCGCCGAGCTGTGCCCAAACGCCGTCGCGGACTGCGCTGCGCGTCCTGAGACGGGGCCGGGCCGGCGTCCTCGGCTGAGCACGCTCGCAGCGGGCCCCGCCGGTTGCCATGTGGCGACACGGCGATGTCGCGCTCGCCAGAGCCAACCCCTCAAGGGGTGCGTGAAGCCTGGCGCAGCTCCTTGCTGGTCGCCTCAAGCATGGCCGCTCTCGGACCGGCTGCAACCCACAAGGGGTTCCCCTCGCCTGCGGCTCGGTTCCGCCGGCCCGCCTGTTGAGCGGCCGGACTCGGCTCATCAGCAAGGACCAGCACCCGGCCGGTCCCGAACCCCGAGGGGAGAAGCCTCATGGCCAGCACCAACATCAACCGCGTCGTCCTCACCGGCAACCTCACGCGAGACCCGCTGCTGCGCGAGACCAGCTCCGGCACCGCCGTCTGCAGCCTCCGGATCGCTTCCAACACGCGCCGCAAGACCAGCGGCGGCGAGTGGGTCGACAAGCCGAACTACTTCAGCGTCACCGTGTGGGGCGCGCTGGGCGAGAACTGCCACCGATTCCTCGCGAAGGGCCGCGCGGTCGCGATCGACGGCCGCCTGGACTGGCACGAATGGGAGGCGCAGGACGGCACCCACCGCGAGAGCGTCGACATCGTGGCCGACAGCGTCCAGTTCCTGGGCGCCGCGCCCGGCGCCAACGGCAACCGGGACACCGTGCCGCACGAGCCGGTGGGGGCCGGCGCGGTCGACGAGGACGACATCCCGTTCTGACGGCACCTGCGGGTCGGGCCGACGAGCCCGACCCGCTCGGCCCTGTCCGTGCAAGCGAACCCGTGGAGGTCTCTGCCATGTCCACCACCCCCGACGCTCCGGTCGTCGATCGTGAGCTCGCCTCCGCGCTCCACGCGCTCTCGGCTCCGATGCTGCAGGGACGCGTCGAGTGCCACGTCGACGCCGCGACGCGCTCCATCAACTTCGCCGCGCTGCTCGACCAGCCGTGGTCGACAAGCGAGCGGGCGATGATCGAGGTCGCCTGCTCGCTCTGGGGGCGGCCAGACGTCGCCGACGCACGTCTGTCCTCGGTCCTTCACTCCTTGGACGACGGCAACTTCGCGCGCGTCGTCGAGGCAATGCTGATCCGGCGCGGCGACTGCGTTTCGCTCGCCGCGGAGGCGCGGTCATGAGCGCCTGGGGACGCGCCGATCGCTCGCCGGCGTCCTGGGCGCTCAAGTACGCCTTCTGGGGCTGGAAGGTCCTGCCGCTCCACGCTGCAAGCCGGGGCACGTGCTCATGCCGAGACCCGGAGTGCGCGAGCCCGGGCAAGCACCCGCGCACGGCGCACGGGGTCCACGACGCCTCGCGACGCCCCGAGCAGCTCCGGCGCTGGTGGGCCGCCTGGCCGGACGCGAACGTCGCCGTCGCCACGGGTCCGCTCGTCGTCGTCGACGTCGACGGCGAGCAAGGCCACGAGTCGCTCGTAGCGCTGCAGAGCCACCACGGAATCGCATTGCCGGTGACCCCGTGGGTGGAGACGGCTCGCGGCCGCCATCTGTACTTCCTCGCGCCCAACCGCGACATCCCCAACTCGTCCGGGCGCATCGGGCCGGGGGTGGACATTCGCGGGGCCGGCGGCTACGTCGTCGCGCCACCCAGCCGCCACGCGAGCGGGCCCCGCTACCGCTGGCACGAGCTCCACAGCGACATCGCGATCCTGCCGCAGTGGCTGGTCCGCGCGCTCATCACACCGCGCACCAGCGCGGGACCGAGCCCGGCCGCGACGGTCAGCGTCCCCGACCGGTACCTGCGCGCTGCATTGGCCGGCGAGCTCGAGCGGATCGCCGCAGCGCAACGCGGCACCCGCAACGACACGCTCAACCGCGCCGCGTTCCGGTTGGGCCAGTTGGCCACCGACTACGGCGCCGACACCAGCGTGCTCACAGCGCGACTGCTCGACGCGGCGCTCGCTGCCGGGCTCGCCGAGCGTGAGGCGCGGGCGACCATCGACAGCGGGCTACAGGCGGGCCTGAAGCGGCCTCGCTCCGCGAAGCCGATCGCGGCCAACGAGACGGGAGGCCCCAGATGACTCGTGGCCTTCACAGCGGTTCGCGTACGGGCAATCGGGACTTGGCGGTCCCGACCCCGAACCCCGCCCGCGACGAGGCCAAGCGCCGGTTGTGGCAGCTGACCCGGGACGAACGCGTTCAGGCGATGCGCTCGGGGCGGATGCCCCTCTGGCTCTGCCTGCACTGGGCGAGCCGCGCGCCGCACGAGGTTCCGCTGATCGGGAACGAGTGGGAGTTCATCGCTATCTTCACGCCCGAGGTCGCCGAGGCCGACGAGGCACAGCCGTCGCAGCGCGAGCGAGTGACCGAGTCTCTGATCCGCTGTCCCGACGGGGACGAGTCGGCACGCGGATGACGGACGGTGAGCGCGCCGCGCACACGTCGGGTCTGGACCGGGCGGTACCGTCCCAGCTGCTGTGCGTGTGCTGCTCGAAGCGGTGAAGGTCGCCATCGGCGGGCACGCCGAGCCCAGCTCCACCACACTCGCGACAGCGGGTGGCTACGTCTTCGTGGTGGCCACGACGCTCCCGGGGCGGGCCGTCGGCCTGACGTCGTGCTACCTCGGCCAGCTCGGCGGGGCGATCGCGGCTTCACACCTGCACCTCGGGCCGGAGCAGCACGAGCGCTTCGCTCAGCGGCTGCTCGCGCCGGAACAGGCACGGGCGAGCGTCGCCGGCGCGTGCCTGCTGGACCATGCCGCGGAACTGCAGAGCGCGCTCGCCGAACAGACCGGGAGCAGCGTCGCCGTGGACGTCGGTCTCTCCGCGCTGACGCGCGCCGCCGACGCCTGGGGCCCGCCCGAACCCCACGACTAGCAACCTCCGCTCGCCCGCGCACGCTTACGCGGCGCCATCGCGAGCAACCGGCGCACGCGCACCGTCAGCACCCAACGGCCGCGCTCCTCTCGCCGCATCTACACCGCACTGCGCGCCGCGGCGCGCACGACCACCGGGCCGCACTGCACCTGCGACGCGGCCCCGAGTGCCGCCGCCCGAATGCCTCTCAGTCCCTCGCTTCGCTCGGAGACACACATTTGCACCTACGGGTGCAACGGCCCCACCCCACGGCTCCGGCGACGCGCCTCAGGGGCGTGCTGCCGACCACCCAGGCCAGGCCCTTCCGGGCCTACGACGGCCGCGAGCAGGGCCGCGCGCGACCCGTGCCTCGCACGGACAATACGTCTCGCTCCCTTCGCAGCGAGGGCAACACCTGATGCTGTCCATCGGCAAGCTGGCCGCTGGACAGGCGTCCTACTACGAGCGCCAGGTGGCGCGCGGCCACGACGACTACTACTCCGGCCGCGGCGAGGCGCCCGGCGAATGGACCGGCCGCGGCGCTGACGCGCTCGGGCTGTCGGGCCAGGTCAATGCGGCGCAGTTCAACGCGCTCATGGCCGGAGTGGACCCGTCCGACAAGGCGCTCGAGCGGCCTCTGCGCGACTCGCGCGGCGAGCCGAAGGTCGTCGGGTTCGACCTGACGTTCTCGGCACCGAAGTCGGTGTCCGTGCTGTTCGCCGCCGGCGACGAGCAGACCGCGGGACAGCTGATCGCGGCCCACGAGTCAGCGGTCCGTGCCGCGCTGGGCTACGTCGAGGACGCGGCGGTGAAGGTGCGCCGCGGGAAGGGCGGCGCGATCGTCGAGCCAGGAGAGGGCGTCGTCGCGGCCGCCTATCGGCATCGCATGTCCCGCTCACTGGACCCGCAGCTGCACACGCACGTCGTGAGCGCGAACGTGGCGCGCGGACCCGACGGCCGCTGGACTGCCCTCGACGGTCGCCACCTCTACGAACACGCCAAGACCGCGGGCTACCTCTACCAGGCGCACCTGCGCGCCGAGGTGCGGGACCGACTCGGGCTCGAGTGGGGGCTGGTGACCAAGGGCGCCGCCGAGCTGCGGGACGTTCCAGCCGAGGTACTGCCCGCGTTCTCGCGCCGACGCCAGGAGATCATCGCGGCCGCGCAGGAAGCCGGCGTGACCGAGCTCGCGAGCGCGCGCGGCAAGCACCTGGCGATCCGGACTCGCGAGCGCAAGCAGTACGGCGTCGAGACACACACATGGCGCGAGGAGATCCGCGCGCGTGCCGGCGAGCACGGGCTTGATCGCGAAGCGCTCGCGCGGCTCGTCGATGACGGCCGCGCGCGCCTCGCCGCCGGAGATCCTGACGTCGCGCGCATCGACGAGCGGGCGACCGGCGACCGGCTCGCCGGCGAGAACGGACTGACCGAGAAGGCCAACACCTTCGCCGAACGCGACGTGCTGCGCGAGTACGCCGCCGCGGCCGCTCAAGGCACGCGTGTCCCGGACGTCCGCGCTCAGGCGACGCGGTTCGCCGGCCGTGCCGACGTCCTCGACACGGTGACCGGCGGCCTCACGACGCAGGACCTCGTTGCCTCCGAGCGGCGGCTCATCGCCGCGGCCATCGGGCGCGCCGGCGAAGGCACCGCGGTGGTCGAGAGCGACGTGCTCGAACGCGCCCTGACCGCGATCGACCGGCCACTGTCCGATGAACAGGCCGCGACGCTGCGCGGCGTGACGACGTCGGGCAACGGCGTCGACGTCATCGAGGCCCTCGCCGGCACCGGTAAGACCTTCACCGCCGGCGCGCTGCGCCAGGTGTACGAGGACGCCGGCTACCACGTCATCGGCATCGCGCCGACCGGGCGCGCGGTGCGCGAACTCGCCGAGGAGGCCGACGTGCCGGCCTGGACGCTCGACCGGGCGCTGCTCGACCTGCGCGACCGTCGCCCATTGCCCGAGCGCAGCGTGGTCCTGCTCGACGAGGCCGGCATGGCGCCCACGCGTGGTACCGAGCGGCTGCTCGCCGCCGCGCAGCAGGCGGGCGCAAAGGTGATCGCTATCGGCGACTCCGGGCAGCTGCCGTCGGTCCAGGCCGGCGGGTGGATGCGCGAGATCGGCCAGCGCGTCGGCGCGCACCGCCTGACGCAGGTCATGCGCCAGCGGGACGTCGACGAGCGGCGCGCGCTCGCGCACCTGCACGACGGCCGGCCGGGCAACTACTTGGCGTGGGCCGAGAAGAACGAGCGCGTCGTCGTGCACACCGACGAAGGCGCGATCGCCGCGGCGCTCGAGGACTGGACCCGAGCCGTCGGCGAGCACGGGCTCGCGCAGTCGGTGCTGATCGCGCGCGACAACGACACGCGGGCGGCGCTCAACACCGCCGCGCGCGAGCACGTCCGTACGCAGGGCCAGCTCGGTGACGATGTCGACTACGGACCCGTCACTGTCGCGGTCGGCGACCGGATCATCTGCCGGCGCAACGACCGGTTCGCCGACGTCGACAACGGCACCCGCGGGATGGTGCGCGAGACATGCCCACAGGGCCTGCTCATCGAGACCGACGTCGGCCCACTGCGCACGCTGCCGGCCGCCTACGTCGCCGAGCACGTCGAGCACGCCTACTGCCTGACCGGCCACGGCATGCAGGGCGGAACCGTGGAGCACGCGACCGTGGTCGCCGCGCCCCGTGCGCTCACACGTGGCTGGAGCTACACCGCGCTCTCGCGTGCGCGCGCAGCTACGCGGCTGCACATCGACGGCCAGGACGTGCCCGCGAGCGTGCAGGCCGAGCGCGCTGAGCTCGCGCCGCACGACGCTCGGGTGCGACCGCAGCGCGATGAGGTGCTCGCCCGGACGGCGCAGCGCATGACCATCCGCGACGACGAGGACCTCGCCGTGACCCAGCTCCCGACGCGACCGACGCCCGGCCGGCCTGAAGACGACGACCTCCGACGCGCAGCGACCGTGGGACCCGAGCGCACAGCCGTGCAGGCCGAACCCCCTGCAGCACCGCCTGACCAGCGTGCCGCCCTGCGTGAGGTCCAGGCCACACTCGTCAAGTTGACCGCGCAACGCGCTGCCCTTCCCCTGCGCGAACTACGCGCGCTCGACGCCGTGGAGCAAGAGTGCGCGCAGGTCCGCTGCCAGCGCGAGGACGCGGCCGCCCGCCTGGCGACGCTCTCCGGCCCGCGGCGCACCGTTCTAGGCCGCACCAAGGACCCGAGCGCTCCTGAGCGCGCCCGCCTCATGGCCGCGGTCGACGGCGCCGACCGTCAATTGGCCGCTCTACAGGTTCAGCGCGATCGCATGGTCGCGGTGACCGACGGTCTACCTGCGGCACGCGACAAGCGCGACGTGATCGATCGCTGGGAGCACCAGTTGCGGCACCAAGCGGGCGAGTTGCTCGACGCTCTCGCCGAGTGGGACGTCATGACGCCGCCGGCGTGGGCCTGCGACATGTTCGGCGCGCCGCCCGACAACCCGCGTGCACAGGGGCAGTGGGCCCGTGGCGTCCGCGCGATCGCGCGATACCGCGGCGAGCACGACGTGCCCGCCGAGACCCCGGGTCTTGGGCCCGAGCCGCCCGAGGGCCGAGCGCGCGCCGGGTGGCGACAGGCCAGCCGGGTCGTCACGGACGTCCAGCAGTGCCTCGGCCGCGGCGTCGATTGCGGCCGGGACCATGACCGCAGAGTCGACCTAGAGCTTTGAGCCTCCACCCGGCGCGGGAGTGCATCTAGAGCTCGACAAACCTGCGAGGCACGGGCATGTACCAGCAGTAGAGGGAGTCCCAGTGCAGGCGTGGAGCGACGCGAGTCGAGACAAGTCCCGGAACGCTCGCCACCAAGGAGTTCGCGGGCCGCCGCGGTCCGAGCACCTTTGCTGTGCATGGAAAGCGAGCGCGCAGATGTGCAGGATCGTCCGAACGGGCCGGTCGCCGCGTCCGCCGACGCGACGGGTCCGGGTCGCGCGAACTTCCAGGTTCTGCATACTTCGCGTCGTGTCGAAGGACGCCATCGAGCCACCGATCCCCGATGGGAGCGGGTATCACGCTCGTAGCCGAGATCTCATGTTTCTTGGTATCGATAGCGATGCGCTCGATCGGTGGCGCAGTAGACGTTCTCCACTTGGGATGTCGGCGATCCAGTACGACGGTTTTCGTCGTGCTCTACTCCGCGCTCTTGAGCGGGACGACCTCTCGCTTGATGCGTGCGACATACGCCTAAAGGGCAGCTCGGCTGAGTTCTTCTCGGGACATCACAAGCAGTTGCCCCGCGGCCTCGATGCCATTGTTGACCTGTTTCGCGCGACACGTGGTCGGATGCCGGAATCGTGGGAGATCAGCGAGATCGAGCACCGGCTCAGGAATCAGTGGATTACGGACGGCGAGTTCCCTCGACGGCGACCGTTCGACTCCCTGTATCGCCTGTCGATCGCGCGCGAGCAGAGCGACGTGGACCTTCAGATTGCGTCCGACGAAGTCGTCCGACGGTGCGAAGAAGTCATCGTTGAACGTGGCCTGTCGCCTGAAGGAGCCAGGCTTGCCCACCCCGTTTACGACTTCGTGCAGAAAGACCTAATCGAATCGGCCACCCCGCATCTCTACCTTTTTGCTCTGCGGGCGTCCGATGCGCTGAATCGGCACGTCAGCCTGGCAATCTTTCCATCGTCAGGCCCCCGGAACACGACCCAGACCCACGGGCCCTTGTCGGCGCATTTCCGCGACGGCGACTGGAAGATTGTGCCAACACCGGCACCTTCCGAGACGTCCTCATGATGCCGCTGATTCTCTGGCGTATGTCGCTCGATTTGGTGCTCGATGACCGTGCTTGTAAGCGCCTCGAGATGAGCCTAGGCCTCCATTTCCATGGCGGGAACGCGCTCGGCGAGATCACCCTGGCTCATAGATTCCTGCGTGACGACCTCTCGGGATCAACCGTGCTGCGATTGGTACGGCTTTCCTCCGGGCTCGCCATCGAGGTTGCGGCCTTCGGCGACGGAGGCGCATATCCCCAGGACGAGTTCCAAGGCCTCATCGAGCAAGTCTCGCGTGAACTCGGCGGGCTTCGCGACGAACCGCCCAGCGCTGCGTCGGGATCCGAGAGCCACTACTGGCGTCCCGAAAAGGTTGGCGCCGTCGCCGAAAGGATCGAGGTTGAGGCGGGGCAGGTGGTCATGCCGTTCTACATCATGTGTGATGTCTCGACTTCAATGGCGCGAGACATGGCTGCACTCGACGGCACGCTCCGCCGGCTTCAGCGCGAAGTCGTTGAACAGCCTGTAGTCGACGACATCGCCCGGTTCTCGGTCCTGACGTTCTCGGACTCGGCGAAGGTCGCTACGCCGCTCGGCCACTTCAGTGAGGCGGCCCTCCCGAGTCTGAGCGTTGAAGGCGGGACCAACTACGGCTCTGCTTTCCGGCTGTTGGCTCAGACGCTCGATGCTGATCGTCAACGACTGAGAAGCGCCGGCTATCTGTCCTATCGACCGTGCGCGTTCTTCCTGACCGACGGCCAGCCGTCTGATCGTGACTGGAAGGACACCTTCAGACGTACGCTTACGTACGACCGGTCGACCGGCCGGGGGAATCGATCCCATCCAGTTTTTGTTCCCCTAGGAATCCGTGATGCGCCGGTAGACGTCATGAGACAGCTCGCCTATCCGCCGGGACGGTCCCGGTGGTACGTCGCGAAAGGTTCGAACGTCCAGGAGGCGATCCACGATCTGTTCGGGGTGATTACGAGCACGGTTGTGGCGTCGAGTCAGGCTGTGGGGGGCAGAGCAGCGCTTGCTCTCGCTTTGCCGCCGCCTGGATCGGACGTTGTCTCCGGAGATTCGTCATTCGACACGATGTGATGCGAACCGTAACTCGCCATGCGGAGTCTTGGGATGACATTCCGAGCAGGCGCGGGGCGCGACGCGACCGCGTGGGCGAACGAGGCTGCAGCGCTCTGGCCTTGGACAAAGCGACAGACGGCCCGACTCGTCCACCCTGCGAGGTAGGGAAACATGCTTGCTCGCCGGCGCGCCCAAGATGCTGGGACCTCTCGGCTTTCGCTTTGGACGAATCGGAGCAGCGAACTGGGGCCGCCTGCGCGGTATCGGTTTCGACAGGTCCGGATCCCTGGGTGGCAGGGGACGCGAGCAGGATCGGCATTCCCGTTGAGGCATGCTGGGGCGTTCGAACGCAGCGGCTCGTATGGTCCAACGATGGAGGCTTTCGAGTCGTTCGTCGCGCTCGCGCTTGAGACCGAGGACCTGGTGGTCAGCGAGGCGCAGAAGTTCAGCTTTCAACGGCAGACCTCGTCCGGGCTTCAGACCCATGGTTACGAGATCGACCTGGTCGGTGCACGGGCCGACCAACTCGTGCTCGCCTCGGTGAAGTCCTACTTTGGCTCACGCGGCGTCCCTGCGGACCACCTTATGGGCGAATCCTCCAGTGCACACCTCAATAAGCGATACTCGCTCATTAACGACGTGGAGCTCCGGACGGCGATCGTCGGGGCGGCTGCGAATCGCTTCGGGTACCCACTGCAGCAGGTCCGGCTGCGGCTATACGTTGGCCGATTCGCTGGGTCACGCCCCGGCGAGCAATCCCACGAGCAGCGCATCAGGGACTGGTGCGCCACCCAGAAGGTCGGTGGCGGTCCGATCGAGGTCATCGATGTCCGCGAGGTCGTCGCACGTGTGCGCGTGGTCGCCGAGTCGAGGCGGTACCGGGACAATGCAGCTCTGGTCGCGCTCAAGGTGCTCGAAGCCGCCGGGGCGCTCACATGGCCGGAGGCCGGGCAGGCGAGCTGAGAGCCGTCGCTCGGCGTCGCGCGCGCGACGTGAGCGCGCGCACGCGGATCGGTAGCGGACGGTAGAGAAGCGTCGCCGACGCCATCCGTTCGACATCGCACTGAAGGGGACCAACTATCGAAGTCAGTCGCTCGAGAGTGCGCCGGTCGGCTCGTCGGTCGCCTCGAGCAGCGCGAGCGGCGCGTCATCCAGGGGGATCGGGCTGCCGCAGGACCGTGAGTCTCAGCCGGCCGGCACGGATTTAGGTCATCCGTCCTCGGTCCAGTGCGGTGAACGACGCATCGCCTCGAGAATGAGTTCATCGTAGGTTGTTGTCACCGGACCCCGGTGACTTGGCCCGGAGCACCAGGCTTCTCGAGGACGACCTGCGGTTGCGGGCGCAACCGGAACTGTGAATCCCAAGGTGGAGAACACCCGGATCACCACTGCTATCTCGTCGGCTCGGCTCAGGTGCAGGAAGCACACGAAATGATTGCCGCCTGCGTCAAATGGATGCTCCAAGTCGTGGTTTGGCATCCAGCCGATCTCGTTGCCCTCGTCGTCGGTCGGCCGGTCGCTCCACAACCACCGACGGAGGCGCTGAGCATGTTCGGAGCGACGCCACCCTTCGGGGAACACCTCCCCGGCGAAGGAGAGTGCCATCTTCGCGCCCATCCTCACTCCCAGGAACATTGCCTGCTCGGCCATCTCGTCGGACAATTGCAGATCGTTCATCGTCGGCGTGAAGCGGTCGACGTCGCCCAGTTGCTGCAGCTCGGCCTCGCTCAGCTCCGTGGTCTCGACCAGATCCGCAATGAGCTTGTCGAGACGCCCTTTGTCGCTGGCCATGATGTTGAAACCGCCATCCGCTCGCCGCACGACTGTTCCCGGGTAGTGCGGGCGGCCGTTGCGAATCACGACCTTGTGGCCAAGAGGGTGCACAACATGACGCGTGAGGGCTGCGTCGAGCGGATGCAACAGCGACGTCTCTTGCTTCCTACGACGACTTCGCCGAGTACGGCGGTTCACAACCGGGTGCTGCGCGCGTGCGGCTTGTACGAAGAAGTCGCGAAGCCACTTGTTTTCAACCTGCTGGCTGAGCTTGGGCTGGCAGACCGCACACGTCGTATATGTAGTGATCCGTGAGCCGAGCGCGAGCGGGATCGCATGCTCGGGAGGTTGATCGCCGTCGAGACGATCTTCACCGCAGTGCACGCATATCCGTCCCGCTCCTGCGGCGCGGCGTGCTTCGTCTTTGTTCGGAGCTCGTGCCACGGAACGTATGTTCGCAGGCGCTTCGGCGGCAACCCTCACCGACTCGATCCCATCGGCCGCGCTCCAGCTCGTGGGCGAGCACGCCCCGTCGCCCCTCGGGACGGTGCGCGCTTGGGTCAACGAGTGGTCCCCAACACCGCGCTCGTCGAGCCTCCCAGCTTTGCCCACAAACCGACGCAGGAGCGCCCGAAGCGTTCGAATCTGGACTGCTCACGTGCATCTCGACTTGAGCTCGGTGAGGCTCACCACCCGCCGGTGCTGGTCCTTGCCCTTGCGCCGCAGGTCACCGTACCACTGAGGGATATTGCGCCAGTCGTCGACCCGAAGTTCCCGTTCGCCCCACACTAGCCAAGCGAGCTCGGTCCCGGTCTCGCGCATGTACCTTTCAAGGAGATCTTCCCGGAGATAAAGAAGGCGGCCGCCAAAGCCGATCGGCGCCGAGTAGCAGCGGCTCGCGAGGCTCCCGTCGCTCTCCACAAGGTCGAAGGTCTGCGGGAGGCCTCGTAGTTCCAAGCGCTTGCAGATCGCGCGCGACGGCACGATGCCGTTGTCGGCTCGGTTCGTCACGCTGTGGTAGCTCTCCCAATTGTGCTCATGAGCTGTCCCGGTGAGGGTCAGTTCGGTACCGTCCTCGAGCGTCCTGATTTCCACCGTCGCGTCGGGTAGGTTGTCGAGCTGAAGGCTCGCGGCGAACGTCGGCGACCAGGGGATCTCGCCGGCGAAGGTGTAGTAGTCTCCGGCAGGCTCCGGCATCGTGTGGCGACCGACCCCGCCGTGCGTAAGGCTCTCCGCTAGCGCAGCCCATGTCCCGGTCGGGATCAAAGCGGCCCAAAGGAACGCGAAGACCCGGCGCTTCGCGCTCTCGTCGTCAAGGGTCAGGAACCCGTCGAGACAGACCCATGGCCCGGAGGCCCCATCCAGAACGGGCGGCCTCAGAAGCTCGTCCGGGATCGGCACCGCAGCCTTTCCCACCCAGCTCTCGTTCGTCTTGTGGCGGGTCTTGACCCAGATTGGGACCTCGAGAGGCAGCGCAGACGGGGTCTGCGGAAAGCTGGGATCGATGTCGACGTCGGACAGGCGGTCGTCGCGAAGCGTCCCCTCGTGCGCCCGGCGACCGGCTGCCTCGTAGAAGGCGATCCAGCCGTACTTCTTCCCGTACCGGTCCACGCGTGCGGCGTCCATCTCGTGCCGGCGGTACCCGGAGCCGGCGACCTCGCGATCGAGCGCGCCGAACCTTTCGCTGCGCCACCCAAGGTCCCAGATGCGGCCCATGACCTCCGCGACGAGCTTGCGGTGGCCGTCGTGCTCGAAGTCGTAGTTCCCGCGATCCTCGACGAGCCGGCCGAGGGTGTAGTTGTGAAAGTCCATCGCGAGGGTCATACGAACCTCGTCGTAGCGCTTGTCGTCAGCGTCGATCTCCGACGGCTCGTCCTCGGGCACCGGCACGGCGTCGTGGCCGAGCGGTTGCCTGTCGCCGGCGAGATACGGGTGGAGATCGCACACGAGACGACGTACGCCGATGGCGTATTCCCGGAACAGCCAGTGGGCGGTGAGGGGAACGGCCTCCGGCGCGAAGATCGCCTTGTCGAGACCGTCCAGGAACGATGGAACCGCCTCTGCCCATTCCGTAGAGGCGACCTGATTCGCCATGGCCACGCCATACGATGCGGCGAGCAGCCGCTCAGGCACGTACAGGTCATTCACGCTAAGCAGGTCGAGTGTCAGGTCGTGCAGGCCGGCCGGGTCGTGCCGTCCGTACCAGTAGAGCGCCTCGGTGGCGCGGTCGCGTAGGGCGCGATCCGTGCTTGTCAGCACCCACGCCAGCCAGCGCGCATGAAGGTAGTCGTCGGACTCGAGCCCTGTTCGCCACCGCGCCGTGAGCTCCTCGACCTCATGAGTCAGGACCTCGCTGTTCGCCCGCAGCATCTCGGTCCAGTCCAGGTCGCGCGGAGCCACGTTGAGCCTTCGCAGGGTTTGGTCGATCCACAGAGCGTTGAACGGATGATCCGGAACCGCGCGGACACGGACGGCGATCCACCAAAGGTCGCCCAGCTGTTCCCCGTCCGTGACGAGCTTCATCAACGCGTCCGTGTCGTCGACTGTCACCGTTGAGGGATCAGCGACGACGACATCGAGCGTGGCGACTCGTTGCAACTCCGGCTCCGTCGTTGCCTCGCGGAGCGACACGTGCGCGCGCCGGTTGAGCAGGTGCCCGAGCGCCTGTCGGACGTCCTCCGCGAGAGGATGCGCCTCTGCTCCGATGAGACGGCCCTTGATCGCCTCCAGCGCCGCGTCTCTGGCCTGACCGTTCGGCACCAAGGCGTCGGCGATCAGATAGCCCCCTAGCGCGTCGAACGTCGGCCCGACCGTCTCGCCAACACCGGAATCACGATCGCGATCGAGGACCCCCTCCTCCGCGAGGGCGAGCGCGATGCTGCGGTCGAGCTCAAGAGGGTCGTCCTTGACGATCTCCTTTGCTTCGCCAAGAGGAATCGTTCGGGCATCGGCGTCCCAGAGGGCCGCCGCGAGTGCCTGAACCCGCCTGCGGAGCTCCGCGTCGTCCATCCGTAGGCGCCTGCTGATCCGCGAAAGCGCCTTCGCAACGTAGACGTCGAGCGCATCGACGAGGCTCGGCGGGACAGCCCCGAGATCAACCCAGTTCTCGCGGTCGGGGTTGGCGGCCTCGCAGAAGATGCGTACGAACAAAGGGTCCTCGAACCGCCTCGCCGGGAGAAGATCGAGATCGGCTCGGATCTTGTAGAGCTCGAAGTACCTCTCGCACGCACGCCGCCAGCCGATCCGGAAGCCGGAGAGCTCAAGGCCCCGCACATTCTCCGGAAGACAGTCATCGGCGTAGCTCGGTCGGATCGTGACGACCACAAAGACGTTGTTGAGGCGCGAGACTTTGCTCCGAAGTCGTGCCAGGGCGTCTTGCCATGCCGGCGGGGAGGCAGACTCGTGGAGACCGTCAATGATGATCGGGAGGCGCTGTCCTGCGCGGGCGCCAGCCGCATCGAGCGCTTCGAGGAACTCATCGATCTGCATCGCACGATGCCCTGCCACGGACGCCAGGCGATCTAGGTCGATCTCATCGCCTCGGAAGCTAATGGCGGGCACGATAGCCCCAGCCGGGTCGGCTCCTGCGGCAGCGGCAAGGCGCGCCGACAGCTGCGTCTTTCCCGCTCCGACCGTGCCCTGCACGACGACGAGCGGCATCTGCAGCTGGACGGCGAACTGCTCCAGCAACTGGGTAGTCGCCGCAAGATACGCGGACGCGCTGGACACCGTATCCCGATGCTCGTCCTCGTCGGCATCGTCGAGGGCACGAACGAGGTCGTTCAAGGCCTGAGAAGCCTTCTCGTCGCGTGTGCGTGGCGCTCGGGCTGCCATCTCGATTGCTTTGAAAAGCAGCTGCTTTTCAAGCTGAGCGGCGATGTCCGTCGCCACGGCGATGGCGTCCTCGGCCTCTTGGATCAGCACCCCGGTCACGTCGGAGTAGTGGGTCCCCAGACTGGACGGTGGGAGCCCGCGTAGCGCGGTGACAGTACTGGCAAGGCGATCAGCTCGTTCGCTGACAGCCCCCCAGTCGTCCATGCGTCCGCGAAGTGCTCCGAGGAGACGCTCCTCGCGAACCGTGATGTGGATCTCCGGCTTCAGCCCCCGCAGGGTTTCGCCGGTGTCTTGGAACGCCGCCTGAAGCGCCTCGGGACGTAGGACAGCTGTCCCAAAGTAGGTGTGGCGCAGGATCTCGGCGTCGCCGGTCAGGAGGTTGGCGACGTGATCGTCCCACCAAGTATGAACCTCGACGCCTTCGGGTTTGTGCTCGTTGATCCAGTTCCAGTCAGCCTCGCGGAGTGCCTGATGGGTCCAGATGACGAAGTGATCGAGATCGGGCAGATGTTTCGGCTGGTTACCGAAGGCCTTTTCGATGACGTCCTTGCGGCTCTTGTTGAGCGCGGGCTTGTCGTCATCCCAGAACTTGCACTGCCAGCCCCACTGCTCCCCCTTCTTGCCGAGCTCGCAGTCCTCGGTCAAAGTGAGGTGGAACTCGACGACCGGCTGCACGCGGACCGCGACCAGCCTCCCGAAACGCCCGTAGTTGCGCTGGATTAGGCCGTGACACAGCAGCTCCCAGTTCCGCCAGCTCGCGCCCGGGAGAGCCCGGAATGCATTCCAGTCCAGATCGGGCACGCGGGCTGCGTACATTGCCGCAGATGCGACGCGGCCGCAACTCATAGTTCGAGGACACCGGCACCGGCGTCGGGCATCACCTCCGAAGTTGCCGCAATGAGACGGACGACGACTCCGCTCGCGCGGCGCGCGACCGGGCACCAGCGCATGTGCTCTCGGACCAGCCGTAGGTCGCCGGGCGCGTGGGACCGAGACGAAGCAGTACAACCGGGAGGCACCGCCCGCCGCCCGGTGCCCCCAGGCCCACCCGACCCATCTCGACGTCCTATACGGCGCCACGCATTGTGAGGTCGGCCGGCCGCCGCGTCAGCGAGCACCGCATCGGCGATCTGCCGGGCTCGAGGCCGACGCTGCTTCAGCTCGCCCGCCAGTAAGCGCCAGGGTTCATGTCGGTTCGCCAAGCTCACCGCGCGCCCACGCGACCGCCCGCGTGATCCCGTCGCGCACGGCGTCCTCGCCGAGCCCGCGCAGATCGATTCGCTTCACCGACGCGCCCGGCCCGAACAGCGTCTCCATCCCCAGGTACCGCAACGCGCGGGTGATCCGCTCCCGTTCGCGCGACGACACGCCCTCGTCCAGGACCAGTTCGAACCGCAGCTCCTCGAGCCGCCGCCGGTCCACCCAGACCGCCGGCCCCTCGGCCACCTGGGCCGCCCGGGTGGGCAGGTCCACAGGCGGTACGTCGGCGCCGCTCGCGATCCAGGCGCCCGCCGCCGCGACCGCCTCGCGCGCGGCGTCGAATATTTCCACGCCGCGCGACAACAACCCCGCCAGAACACCCGCGAACACGTCACCCGAGCCGATCGTCGAGCGAACCCGGACGTCGTAGGCGCCGAGCGGCCGCTCCACGCCGCCCTGGGCGACTCCCAAGACACCCCAGACCCCAGCCTTGACGAACGCCGCCGAGAAGCCGTTGACCGGCAGCGCCGCCGTGATCCGCGCGAGCCCTGGCTCTTTGGTCTCGGTCGCCATCTCAAAGACGTTGCCCAGCAGGATCCGCCGCGTGGCAGGCACCGTCGCCGCCATGCGCGCGCCGAGCACCATCGAATGCGAGCCCTGGCGGTCAAACAGCAGCGCCGATCCCTCGGTGGCGCGGTCCAGCCAGCGCGCGTCGATTACGTCGTAGCCAGGCGTGCCGAAGCACATGACTACGGGCGACCAGGGCAGCGCCGGAACCGCGTCCGTCGGCGTGGCGCCCATCGTGACCCCCGGCATCGGCGACGCCAGGTCCGCCGGATCGGTGATGCGGTAGCGCGTCGTGGCGCCGTCGAGCACCAGCACGCCGACCCGGTCGACACCTGCCTCGTCGAGCCGGGCGAACGTCGCCTCGGCCTGCGCCGCGCCGACCCAGCCCGCCAGCGACACGCGCGCGC
>Ga0065721_10049331_pt1 | contig 37152 bp, 25 predicted proteins | sample Mesricmetagenome_FD_59108 | JGI IMG/M metagenome (GOLD analysis project Ga0065721, IMG submission 59108) | Mesophilic microbial community from rice straw/compost enrichment Sample: eDNA_1 v2 (version 2) | ecosystem: Engineered > Solid waste > Grass > Composting > Bioreactor | place: USA: Davis... | reverse complement strand
TGTCACGCTCCCTGGCTCCTCATCGAGGCCGGCCTCGCCGAGGGCCGGAGGATGACCTGCTACAAATCGATACGAACCGATGTGATCAACGCCGGCGCAAAATTCGCCGACAGTGCAGCGGTGGTGGATGGGAAGCTTATCACCAGCCGCTGTCCCGACGATCTGCCCGACTTCTGCAACGCGATTATCGAGGCCCTCGCGGACGCTCCGACGGACGCGTAACCTCAGGCGACATTTCCAGCGCGGCGCCCGCCCTTATCGTAACGGCGACGCGTCGCGCCTGAACGGGGGAGACGCTGCGCGGTTGCGACCCGAAGAGGAACCGGCATCGGTTTTGATGCGAACCCGCGACATCGCTGCGCCATCAAAGTGCAGCGTCGCGGTGCCCCCTTGACAAGTGCCTCCTCTCCGGTTTTGGAAAGCGGCGGCAGGGGGGGCTATGTTTTTCAACTTAAAATGGATTTTACCTGTGCTGGTACTGGCAGCAGGCGGGCCGAGCATAGCCGCGGCCCAGACGCTGCCGGCCACCCGGGCGGCTACGGCGGACGACCTCGCCGTCGCCCGAATGATGGAGGCCCCCACGATCGGGCGTTGGAGCGGCAGCGCAGCGGACGTGGAGCGCGGGCTCGCTGGCTGCCTGTCGCTGGAAACCGGTTGGACCGATGACTGGGATGACGAGGAGCCATATCTGCTCGTCATGAACACTTGCAGCTTCGCTCTCGTGGTGACCGCCAATATCGGCGTGGAAGTTCAAGGAAAATGTCAGACCGCCGGCAGCCTCGTGGACCAGATGCTACCCGCGGGCGGGAACAAAACCTTGTGGCTGCGGCATTTTCTCGGGAAGGGATGCATTATCGAGATCAGCAAGCTGCGCATTGCGGCAAACGCCTCGAGACGGCCCGCCACGCCGGAAGATGCTGCCGCGAAGTTCCAGCAGCTCACGGCGGGAAAGCGGGTGTCGTTGAACAATGACTTGCCGGGCCAATGGAGCATGTCCCGCTACGTCACGGGTGTTACAGCCGTGAGGCCATGTTTCTCACGCTTCGAAACGCCTGAGGCTTTCAAGAAAAGCGGCGCGGCGACAAATCCGGCCAAATTCATGGGTGTCGACTGGAAGGACATTCTCTGGGTACGGGTTGTCGGCAAGAAAGTGGGCTTCCGAGCCAGCTGGATGGAGAAAAAGGAAACGGGTTTCTTTGAGCTGCCTACTGCCCTGGCCGCGGCGGAATTCGCCGGCGCGATGGAGACCTTGGCGCTACGCTGCCGATAGGCACCTTGGAGCGCCCGGGAGCGATGATGGCCCTATGCCGGTATAGAAAATCTGGTCGGCCTCTTCCGCTTCGGTCCTCTTCATCATCGTACCAAGAGGCATGTCTCGCAGCTGTTCTAACGACATCGTAGCAGCAATGCGAATCAGCTGGTTAGCGAAACCAGGGCGTAGTGCGGACCCGGATTTGCAACGCGCGCGCGGCAGCAAAATCCTTGTGTCATCCGTTGCTCTGCAGATCGAGGCCGCTGTCTCTTCGCTGTGATGTCTTGCCAAGTGCGTGCCGTTCTTGGACTGCGGCCGACGTGGAGCCACAAAGCAGGCCTTCCCACTTGGTGATGACGCCAGTGGCCACCGCATTGCCGACCACATTGGTAGCGGTTCGGCCCATATCCATAAACTGATCAATGGCCAGGATGAGCGCGACTCCTTCAATGGGCAGCCCGAACTGGGCAAGCGTCCCGGTTATGACGACGAGGCTCGCTCGTGGGACGGCTGCGATGCCCTTGGAACTGATCATCAGCGTCAGCAGGATCAGCGCCTGGTCCATCATAGACAGGTCGATCCCGTAAGCCTGCGCGATGAAAATCGTCGCAAAACTCATATACATCATCGAGCCGTCGAGATTGAAACTATAGCCAAGCGGAAGTGTGAAACCCGAGATGCGCCGCGGCACTCCGAACCGGTCGAGCTGTTCGAACATCTTTGGCAGAGCAGCCTCCGACGAGGCGGTCGCAAAAGCGACGAGCAACGGCTCACGGATGTAACGTACCAGCTGCCATATACGCCGGCGCAGGACCACCCACCCCATGCCGATCAAAACAATCCAAAGGAGGAGCAAAGACAGATAGAAGTCGAACAACAGTTCGAAATAGGTGAACAATATGCCAGACCCGCTGGTAGCGACAACCTTGGCAATCGCCCCGAACACCGCAAAGGGCGCGAGACGCATGACATATCCCGTGATCTGAAGCATCATTTCTGCAAGCGCTTCAGCTCCGCGCACCAAGGGTGCTCCTCTTTCCCCAATTGACGAAAGCGCAACGCCAGCCAAGATCGCGAAGACTAGGATCTGCAAGATATTGTTCGTCGCCAGCGCATCGAGCGCATTGCTAGGAACGACCGAAAGCGAAAATTCCCAGAAGTCCTGTTTCCCTACCTCGCCAACCATCGCGGCCGTTTCAGTTGGACCGGGGATCGGGGCCCCGACGCCGGGCTCCAGGATGTTCACCATCAGCAGACCGAGCGTGATCGCCACGAAACTGGCGGTAATGAACCACGCCAGCGCGCGCGCGCCAACCCGGCCAAGCGTGCCGCTATCCCCCATGCGAGCGATTCCGGCCACAACCGTCGACAGAACGAGCGGAGCGACAAGAAGCTTGATGAGATTGAGAAAGACGTCTGACAGAAGATTGAAGGTCTTGGCAAGAGGTTCAAGGGCCGGACTGCCTTCTGGAAGTCCTGAATGCACGGCCAATCCGACCACCACTCCAAGCAGCAGACCGGCAAGAATATATCCCGTCAGCTTGTGATCCATCGAGTTCCCGCTCCCTGCGACAGTTTGTTCGGTGGCGGCCCTTGAAGGTCCGCTCAGGCGCCGGGTAGCCGGAAAGCGATGTGAAATTGACGCGCAAATTTCGATCTCGTGCAGGAAGACCGCGAGAAACGGACCGACAACGCCAGAACCGCGCCGCCCTGGCGGCTATTGGAATTGGGGGAGTATCCTATGGAGCATTCAAAAGACGGCATCGTGCTGGTCCCCGGGGTACATGATGCCTTGTCCGCGCTAATCGCGGTGAGCGCCGGGCTCGATACGCTGTTCCTGTCCGGTGCAGCATTGCACGCGACGCGGCTCGGCCGTCCCGATATCGGCTTGCTGACGCTATCCGAACTCGTCGATGCGACGTGCCGGATCAAGGAGCGGACGACCTGCACGCTTATCGTCGATGCCGACACGGGATATGGGGGCATCCAGAATCTCGCGCGCACAGTTCACTTGCTCGAGCGGGCCGGTGCCGACCTGATCCAAATAGAGGACCAACAGGGGATCAAGCCCACGACCCAGCTCCTGGAACGCCCTGTCGCGCCGGCAGAGGAGATGGAAGATCGGATCAAGGCGGCGCTCGACGCGCGCCGATGTCCGCGCATGAAGATCAGTGCCCGTACCGACGCATTACCGCAGCATGGCCTGAGCGCCGCCATCGAGCGCGCATGTCGCTACGCCGAAGCCGGAGCTGACTTCGTCTTTGTTCAATCCATCCGGACGGAAGAGGAGGCCAGCGAAGTCAGCCAATCGCTTTCGCCCCTTTGCCCTTTGGTCATTCATTTGCCCGATCCGCAGCGGGGACTTGGCGGAGGTATTTCGCATCTCGGCAGGGCGGGATTTCGCTTCGGGCTCGTTCCTCATCTTCTTTTCGAGACCAGCGTGACCGGGCTTCGCGCCGCGATTGAAAAAATCCCCGGCACCGCGCCCATCCCCGATCTTGCAACCATCCTGCGCGGCGATATGAGGCTCTAAGCGGATGACAGTGCCATACGGCGCCACAGATACTCGGCAGCAATCAGATCATTCTCTGCGCTCCCCACCGATTTGAAGACCGTACGCCGAGGGATCTCGGGGCCGGAGCGCTCCTCGGCCAGCAATGATTGGAGCGTGATCACATCGGCCTTGCGAACACTTCCCGCGCGCAGGGCTGCAAGCAATTCTCCGGCGGTGCGCATTGCCGCATTCGTGTCAACCGCCACCAATGCGTCGCGAAATGCGCCGCTGTCGGCTTCGTGCATCGAAGGTGTAAAGCCTCCATTCAGGCTGAGATGGGCTCCATCTTTGAGCCAGTCTCCGCGCACAAGCGGCTGCGTGCTCGACGTGGCGCAGCAGATGATGTCTGCCTGCCGGCACGCCACCTCGAGTTCTCTGATCGCAGCCGCCCTCCGGCCAGCAGCTCGAGCCGCAGCCTCGGCCGCCTCGAAGCGTCGCCCCCATAGCGCAATGGCCGCATCGGGAAAGCTGGTGGCAAAAGCGGTAACGAGAAAAGGCGCGAGCGCGCCTGTGCCTACAATCAGGATATGGTCTGGAGAGCGAGAAGCAAGCCGGCCGGCGGCGAGAGCGGCTACGCCGGCCGTTCGCCAAAGCGTGAGCGCTGTCCCGTCCATGATCGCAAGAAGCGCGCCTGTCCGGGCCGAGAAGAGCTGATAGCTCGCCTGGACAGTTGGAATGGCGGAGCCCGCATTGCGAGGCGATACGGTCACAATCTTCAATCCCAGATACGAGGCAGAATAGGCAGGCATCGCCAGAAATTCCCCGCAAGCGACATCGTGGTGCAGGCGTTCGGGGACAACGAATGCCGAACGGTCGGCGGCGGCCAACGCGTCGATCAGCCCGGATATTTCCAGGACTTTCGATTGCTGGACGCTGTCGATCCACATATTCACCTAGATTATCCGGGTTTCCGCCGGGCTCCGCGTGTCTCGCAGCCGGTCCAGTCCCAGCGGGCTGAGGTCAATCGACCGATATCTGCCATCGATGATCAACTCCGCAAGACCCCGTCCAGCGGCAAGGGCGTGCTGCAGTCCATGCCCGCTGAAGCCGTTGATCAGCCAGAAATCATCCACGCCCGAGGGCCCGATCAGCGCGTTGCCGTCGAGGATGTTCATTTCATAATGGCCAGCCCATGCGCCGAGCAGCTTCAGGCGCTCGAAAGCGGGAACCCGGTGCGCGAGCCTCGGCCAGAGCCAATCGTCGAACAGCCCGTGATCGGGTTCGAAATCCTCCGCATCTGCATAGCCCTGCGGTGCCGGCGCTCCCACGAGGAAGGTTCGCCCCTCTGGACGAAAGTAGAAGCCGTCCGGGTCGATGACGAGAGGCCACTCCGGATCCGCATCGGGCGCATCGACCACGAAGACGGAGCGTTTTTGTCCGCGCACGGGCAGATCACATCCTGCCATCCGGGCGATCTCTGCGGCCCTGGGTCCCGCCGCATTCACCAGGTGCGAGCAGGTGATGACATTTCCGCCATCCAGAAGCACCTTCCAGGTGCCTTCGCGCCTTAAGGCAACGACATTCCCTTCCACAATCGACGTTCCGGCGGATCGTGCGGCGCCGCGAAGGCTGCGCAGCAGACTGTAGCCATCGAACCAGCCCTCGCCCTCGCGGCCCTGCGATGCGATCGTCAGATCGTGGGTGTTGAGCCAAGGGTAACGTTCGCAAAGCGCCGGTTTCAGGGTCACTTCGGGTGCGATGCCATCGTCGCCGCAGACGTTCTGCGCTTGACGAAGGTCCGCCTCATCTCCAGCACGGCCGAGAAAAAGATACCCGCGTTCGACAAACTGGAAATCCGGCACCTCGCCACCCACGGCGAGCGGCGTCGGATCGCGCAGGAAGTCGAGGGTGTAGCGCGACATCTGGACATTGACGGGGGTCGTGAACTGCTGCCGGATCGAACTCAGCGAAAGGGCGGATGAGGCCCGGCGATAGCTTATATCGCGTTCGACGACGGCGACCGAAATCGTGCCGCCTGTTCGCATGGCAAGGTGCCACGCAAGCGAGCATCCCATGACGCCGCCGCCCACAATCAGAATGTCGGCTGAATCAATCACAATTCAAAGGTCACGCCCTGCGCCAGCGGAAGCGCTTCGGAATAATTGATCGTTGCTGTTTGCCTGCGCATGTAGCCGCGCCACGCGTCTGACCCTGACTCGCGGCCGCCCCCGCTCGCCTTTTCTCCCCCGAACGCTCCACCGATCTCGGCTCCCGACGTCCCGATATTGACGTTAGCTATACCGCAGTCAGAGCCCAGCGGCCCGAGAAAATACTCCGCGTCGCGGATGTCGGTCGAGAAGATGGCGGACGAAAGCCCGTGTTCGGAGGCATTTTGAATCGCGATGGCTTCGGGGAGATCGAAATAGCGCACCACGTACAGGATCGGGGCAAATGTCTCGCGGGTCATCGGACCTTTGGCCGAAGGCATTTCGACGAGCGCTGGGCGGACATAATAGGCGCCCTCATGTTCGGTATGGATCCGTTCGCCGCCGTGGATGCGCCCGCGAAAGCTCGCCGCTTCCGTCAGTGCCGCCCGCATCCTTTCATACGCGTCCCGGTCGATTAGCGGACCGACAAGATTGGCCGGATCGAACGGGTTACCCACCGCAAGCCGCGCATAAAGTTCCTTGAGCCGCCCGACGACGTCATCGTAAATGCCGTCGTGAACGATCAATCGCCGAAGCGAGGTGCATCGCTGGCCAGCGGTACCGACAGCTGCAAACAGGATGGCCCGGACGGCCAGGTCCACATCGGCGCTCGGAGCCACAATGGCCGCATTGTTTCCGCCCAGTTCGAGCAACGAACGACCAAAGCGCGCCGACACGCTCGCGGCCACCTTACGCCCCATTTCGCTCGACCCCGTGGCCGACACCAGCGCAATGCGCCGATCCTCGACCAGTCGCGTACCGACGCGCGCATCGCCAATGGCCAGGCCCGCAATGCCCTCGGGTACAAAGTCGCATTCGCCTATGGCACGCTCCAACAGCGAGTGAACGGCATAAGCCGAGAGTATGGCCTTCTCGGATGGCTTCCAGATGATCGAATTGCCGCACACGAGGGCAAGGCAGGCGTTCCATGCCCAGACTGCGACGGGAAAGTTGAACGCTGAAATGATCAGCACAGGACCGAGCGGGTGCCACGTCTCGCGCATGGCATGTCCTGGACGCTCGGATGCGATCGTCAGTCCGTGGAGCTGCCGGGATTGACCAACCGCGAAATCCGCCATGTCGATCATTTCCTGAACTTCGCCGAGTCCTTCAGACAGGATCTTCCCCGTTTCGATCGATACAAGCCGGCCAAGCGACGCCTTGTGCTCGCGTAGCATCAGACCAAATCGGCGCACCAATTCGCCTCGAACCGGAGCGGGCACAGATTGCCAGGTCATCTGCGCAATTACCGCTGACTGAAGACTTCGCTCGAGATGTCGCGTCGAGGTCTGTTCGAAGCAATGAATGACCTTCCCGTCGATCGGGCTGCGGGCCTCGAAACCCCCTTTGGACGCGGGCAGATCAAGGCCCATCGCCCCGAAAGCAGCCTGGACGCTATCGCGAAGATCACTCATTTTGGGTCTTTCAATGTCCGGTCGAAGAAATCGAGATAGCTGTGCCAGAGGTGCCGCTTTGCTGAACCGCTCAGCAGGTGCGCGCCGCCCGGATAATAAAGTTGCTCGAAGACCGTCCCCTGTCGCTGCAGGGCGGCGGAGAGGCGGATAGCATGGTCGAATACGACATTGTCGTCCGCCATCCCCTGAATGAGAAGCAATCTCCCCTTGAGACGGCTGATGCGTTTGACGATATCGACTTCGTCATAGGCCTCTGGCCGTGCGGCCGGCAGGCCAAGAAATCGCTCGGCGTAATGGGTATCGTATAGTCGCCAGTCCGTGGGTGACGCGCCCGCTGCGCCGGCGGCGAAGGGGTGATTCGGCTCGGTCAGCAGCATCAGCGTCATGAACCCGCCAAAGCTCCAGCCCATGACCCCGATGCGCTCAGGGTCGACATAGGGGAGCCCCGCAAGATAGGCAGCGCCCACAAGCTGGTCTCGTGTTTCTTCTATGCCGAGCTTGCCTGATGTCGCCGACTTGAAAGCGACCGACCGATTTGCTGAACCCCGATTGTCGAGACGGAACAGAACATATCCGCGATCAAGAAGGAGGCGATCGGTAATGTCGCCCCATTGGCGGCGGACCGTCTGCACCATCGGGCCGCCATACGTCGAAATGATCGCGGGGTATCGGCGCGCGGGATCGAAGGATGTCGGCATCTGGATCGAGTAATGAAGCCTTTGCCCGTCCGCTGCCCTCAGTGTTCCATATTGCGGATTCGGCAGCCCTGCGATGAAGGGCCAATAGGGATGACTCTCGTCGAGCGGGTTCGCCTCGATCCAGCGCAGCAACGTGCCGTTCGCCGAATAAAGGGCAGTGCGCGGCGGCGTTGCGGGATCCGAATAGGTTCCCACGAAGATGCGCGGCACCTTGGGAAAGGTGGACCGCCACCAGCCTGCACCGCCTGTCAGGCGGCGGGGTTCCTCCGGGGCCGAATAGGACACGGTGTACAGATGCCGCTCGAGCGGCGTTTCTCGCGAGGCTGAGAAATATACGACCCTCTTTGCCTCATCGACGGCTTCAATCGCAGACACCGGCCAGTCACCAGAGGTGACCTGGGCGAGCTCGCGACCGGACGCATCGAAGCGATAGATATGCCGATTGCCATCGCGCTCGAGCGTCCAGAGAAATTCGCCAGATGCCAGCGGGCGAAAATCGTCCGACAGTTCGACCCAATGGTCCGACGTTGCGGTGCGCAGGAGGCGCGCTGCGCCCGACAGAGGATCAACAGCGAATAGATCAAGCCGGCGCTGATCGCGCGACTGGCGCTGAACATAGAGGGTTTTGCCATCGCGAGCCCAATCCGCCCTTGCAAGATAATGCTCGCTTCCAATCTCGACCTCTGCCTCGACCATCTGCGCGCTCGACGCATTAATGATCGCCAGACTGACCGACGCATTGGTTCGCCCAGCGCGGGGATAGCGCTGCGTAACAATCGAGCTTCCCGTCGGCGTCGTGACGATGCGCGGGACGAGATCCACCGCGCTTTCATCGACGCGCTGCGCCGCGATGAACCGGTCATCCGGAGACCACCAGTAGCCCGACGAGCGCCGCATTTCTTCCTGGGCGACAAACTCGGCGAGGCCCCAGGAAACGGCCCCGCCTCCGTCTGTGGTGAGCGGGCGGGCCTTCGGCGAGGCGACATCCGTCACATAGAGGTTTCGCCCGCGCACGAAGGAGAGCTTCGTCCCGCTCGGCGAAAAGCGAACATCGACATATTCTCCACCCGGCTCCGGCAGTTTCCTGAGCTTTCGTGCCTCCACATCGACGATCCAGATCGTGTCGCCTGCGGGTATCAGTATCTGGTGGCCGCCTTCGTCCCACATATATTCGGTGACGCCAGTTGCGGAAATGCGCAGCCGCTCCCGCCGCTCGAAAGCGTCGCCCGACAAGGGCTGACCGGACTGATCAAGGCTCGCCCCCGCGAGCAGCCGGAATGGCTTCCCGCCCCGGCTGTCGGCGATCCAGAGATCGCTCACATTCTCTCTCTCCGGATCGGCCTTGAGATAGGCGACGAAACGTCCGTCGGGAGACGGCTTCACCCCGCGCGCGCGCGGGCCGTCGAGACTGACGGCGCCAATCGCCTGCTCCACCGTCATCTCGGCGCCAATACTCGGGATCGAGCAGCAAGCAAGCGCCAGGGTCGCAGCTGCCCTTCCCAACCTCCGTAACATGATCATCGTCAGCCCGTTCCGCTCGCGTCGAATGAGAGCCAGATTAGGGAGGATGGCGTAGGCGTTCACGAAGAACTGGCCGTGTTGATGCGCATTTTGAGCGCCGACAAGATATATAGCGCAAGAATCAGGCGAACCGCTCGAGAGACAGATATGGAAGCAGCGGCGAGCGCGAGCAGCCCTCGATCATGCCCGCGATCATTTCGGCGGTGACGGCCGACAAGGTCAGCCCGAGATGCTGATGGCCGAACGCGTAGTGAATGGTCGTTCCGCCAATCGTACCGATGGCTGGAAGCGAGTCCGGGAATGTCGGCCGGGCCCCCATCCACAGCGTCGCCCCTGCGCGCGACACGCCAGGTAAATAGGCGCAGGCGCTACGGAACAGTGCCTCGGCGCGCCGCCAGTCAGGGTCTTCTCCTTCGGCTGCGAATTCCGCCGTCCCTGCAAGGCGCACTCCCCGCGCGAGCGGTGTCGCGACAAAGCTGTCGCCCGAAAACATGATGGGACGCATAAGCGGGGGACCGGGTTCGGCGAGTTGCATATGGTACCCGCGCTCGGCAGCGAGCGGAATTTCTCTCTTCACATAGGACGCCAGAAGTGATGGGGAGCTGATCCCTGCTGCCACGACGACATGCCGCGCCCCGAGTTCGTGACCATCGAGGCTCAACTCGGCGCCCTCTGCGGTTGCACGCAGGTTTGCCGCCGTCCCCTGCTGAAACCGGCCCCCACATTGGCGAAACGCATCGGCATATGTCGCAACAAGATCCAGCGGATCAGCCACATGGGCCACGTCCGGGTGGAACAGACCTCCGGCTAGGCCAGGACGCAGCCCGGGCTCAAGTTCCGCAAGCTCCGACGAATTTAAAGTTCGAACGGGGATACCATGCGCTTGGCAAATCCGCCTGCGGGTCTCGATCAGCGGACGCTCTCCCTTTTTCCGGATTACATCGATCATTCCGTTGCGGCGGATCAGTCTTTCGCGCTCCGGCGTGGAAAGCAGCCGACAGTGCGCGTCGAGGGCAGGCTCGCACAACGCTGCCAAAATCATCGCCGCTTGCTTGCGGCGTGCCGGCGCCGCCGAACGCAGTGCGCGCCAGAACCATGGCACGAGCCGGTAAAGCGCACGGGGGGAGATTCTGAGCGGTCCCAGCGGATCCAGGAGGAGCGCGGGGAGACGCACCAGGGTACGGTAGCTGACGAGCGGCTCGATTTCCGAGGTGGCAATGATGCCAGCATTGCCTCGCGAACAGGCGAGCCCGGGCGCCGATCTGTCGACGAGCAGGACTTCCCTCCCCTTGCGGGCGAGCGCGAGGCCAATTGTCGTTCCCACGATTCCCGCGCCGATAACGATTACGTCAGCACGGTTCTGCGGCCCGCTCATGCCCAACAGTCGCGCGCCAATCGCAGCAAATTGCCGCCGAGCACCTTTTCGATCCGGCGATGCGGGTGGCCGAGCGCGACGAGCCCCTCTACGATAAGCGGAAGCTCCTCAGGCGCCGTCAGGCGCATACCAGCCGAATAACCGTAGCTCGCAGGGAACGTTCCCGACATTTCAGCGACATAGTCATCAAGCTCGCTCTGATCGAACACATAATCGATGCCGAGCGCCACGTGATCCTCGCCCGCGACCTTGATCGCGTAGTCGATATGACGCGCGATCAGCGGGGCAGTTTCGCCCTTGGATCCAAGGAACAGGCCGACACCATTGATCCCTATCACACCGCCCTTGTCCGCGCAGCGCCGCATGAGATCATCCGGTATGTTCCGCGGATGATCCCAAAGCGCCCTCGCGTTGGAGTGCGAAAAGAGAACAGGGCTCGATGAATGGTCAATGACCTCGCGGGCTGTTTGATAGCCGGTGTGGGAGCAACAGGGCAGCATGCCAGCGCGGTTCATCTCATCGATGACGCTTCGCCCGAAGTCGCTCAAACCCTCATCTGCGTCGTCCTGACATCCGCTCCCCGCCTCATTTCGATGGTTATAGGCGATCAACATCCAGCGGACCCCAAGATCATAATAGAGCTGGACCAGGTCGGCTTGGCCGCCGAGGGCGCACATGCCTTCGACATCAAAGCATATGGCAAGCTGCCCTGCGGCCCGCGCATGCGCAATATCGTCCGCCCTCGTGGCGAGGCGGTAGTGTGAGGATCGAGCTGCGATCCAGCCGCGCAAATGGCTGAGCATGCGAATATGATCTTCAATCCCCTGCTCGCCAAAACCGACGTTAAGGCTCACCACGTCGACACCCGCCGCGCGATAGCGATCTAGGACTGGCAGATACTCGACATCACCCGGCCGAAGCGGGGGACAGGCGTGATTGTCCCATACAAGTGCGGAACGCAGCAGGTCGTGCGCTGATGTCATTGAACCTCCATTTTCCGGTGAGCACTCCGTCTCGACATCAGGAACAGCGCCGCCCCCGCGACGGCGGCCGGCGTAATCACGATCGCCATCGACCACCCAACGGCCGCGCCGCTGGCGAAAAGCTCCTCGGTTGCAGCGGCGATCAGTGTCGGCCCGAGGCCGAGACCGATGAGGATTGCGAAAAAGGATACAAGTGACATGGCCGTGCCGCGGCAGTGCGCGGGCAAGGTTTGCTGAAGAACGGCGATCCCGCCGATCGCCGCAACCGCCGAGGCCACCGTCCAGACAAGAACGCCGGTGATGACCAGAAGCGCCGACGGGGCAGCCATGGCAGCCGCCGCGGCGGCGGCGATGCCTGCAAGGATCGCGATTGCGCCAATGCGACCTCGCGTTCCCTCTCGCCTTCCGAGCCAGTCGAGAAAAAGGCCTCCGCCGAGAGATCCCGCGACACCGGCGGCGGTAACGCCGAGCCCGAAGACGAGAGCGATATCGTGTGCTTCAAGAGCAAAGCGCCGAGAGAGCAGGCTTGGCGACCAGGTCAGCAAGCCGAAATCACCGATCGAGAGTAGCGCGAGGCCCAGATAGATAGGCAGAATGACGCCGAGATGTCGGCGGAAGCCCGCAACGGCCACGCTGAGCGGAACTCCAGCTTCGCTGTGCGCACGCTCAGGCTCGCGCAGGCTGAGGAACAAGAGGGGCAAGATGAGACCAAAGCTGCCCGCAGCGAGCAGAACCAGGCGCCAGGGCGCGAAGGTAAGACTTGGGGAAGACGCATCGAAAAGGGCGTGAAGCGTCCCGCTGACAGCGACAGCGCCAGGGCCTCCAACGATCGTCCCCATCACAAAGGCGCCGATCGCTGTTGCGAGGCGATCGGGAGGGATAGAGGCGGCCAGGAGGGAAACCGCGGCAGGCGCAAGCGTCGCCTCGCCGATTCCGACGATCATGCGCGCGGCAAACATTTCGCTAAAACTGGACGCCAGACCGCATGCCATCGTGCCAAAACACCAGACAAGCGAACCAGCAACGAGCAGCGGGATCCGCCGACGCCGATCGGCTAGGCGACCGAAAAAAAGTCCCGCGGCAATATAGACGATCGCAAAGGCCGCCCCCTGCAGCAGCGCGAGCTCGGTGTCCGTCAAGGCAAGGTCACTCTTGATTGGATCGATGAGACTGCTGAGGATCAACCGGTCCATGTAGGAGATGAAGCCGGCGAACGTGAAAACGCCCGTCATCCACAGGTCGCTTCCGGTCCAGCGCCGCGGAGGAGCTCCGTCCGTCACCGCCCTGCTCGCGCCGGAACAATGGGAAGGAGAATATGCGACGGCCGCCGCCTGTCGTGAAAAATCTGCTGATGTGCGATCACACCGCGGGATTCGCGCGCGATCGGGCCTCCGGTGTTGAGGTTACGGTCAAACTTCGGGTAGGCGCTTGACGCGATTTGAACCCGCAATCTCTCGCCCGGCTTCACAGCGATGCACGTCGCCCACAGGTCGATGTCATAAGGCTCGACCGAGCCCGGCTTGACGAATTCGGGCTTGGCGATCGACCGTCGATATCGTGCCCTTACAATTCCATCGTTCAGGCGCTGCACATAGCCATCGGCTCGGACAAGCTGGAGCTGAGCACTCCAATCGGTATCGCGAGCACTTGTCGATGCATAGAGGCGGACCTTTATCGGCCCGCAGACCTCAATCTGAGAGGTCAGGCGGGCGGTCGTGTAGACGAGGAGGTCGTCCCGCTTTTGAACCTCGGAATAATCGTCGGGTCCGCCCACCTGCGTTGCATCGGGCGCTGTTATCAAAGGAACGGGGTTGGCCGGATCATATTGAAACCGATCAGACGGCTCCTTTCCAGGCGGTTTGAGATCGAGCCTGCCGTCGCCCGCGCTGCCATTGGCCCGGCCGCTGCTGCGCAGATAAAATCGGGTATAGACCGTGCGCGCGAGTGGCCACTCCCACTCGTCCCGCCAGATATTGGCTCCCATGACAAACAAGCGGACGGGCGGCTCGCGGTCGATCCCGTTGTCGATGCCTTTAAGCCACCGGTCAAACCATCTTTTCTGCAGATTGTCATAGTCAATCATGGCCTGGGGTCCAAAATCGATTGCGCCCAGTTTGCGCCCCGCATTAACCTTGTGACCCCAGGGGCCGATGACAAGTTTTTGGAATCCCGCGGGGGGCGAGCGGGTCGACAGCGCCGCGAAATTTTGGAGGGTGCCAACGAGCACATCGTCGTACCAGCCGCTCACGTGCATCGCGGGCGCGAGGCTTTTGCGAAGAGACGTCTGATATTCGCGGGCGCGCCAATAATCGTCGTAGGTAGGGTGATCGAGCCATTCGCGCCAGAGCGGCAGGCGCCGGCCGATCGCGCGGTCAAAATCAATAAGCGGCAGCTGGTGATAGGCCGATGCCAGATCAACATGATCGAAGGACTGCCGCTGGCGGCCATCGACGAGAGCCGCCCAGTGCGCCGCCGCCACCATCGGCACGCCAAATTGAAGCGGAAAGTTTCGGTGGGGGTCGGGGGCTGTCACGGCTGGGATCATCGCCGCGAGATGCGGATTGTTGAGCGAGGCGGGATAGACCTGTGTCCAGCCGAGGTACGACCCGCCCGCGGTGCCGACCTTACCCGTCGACCAGGATTGCCTGCCTGCCCAGCTCTGGGTATCGAAGCCATCGGTCGCTTCGTCAATGAAGGGCTGGAAGACACCGCCGGAGTCGCCGCGCCCGCGCACGTCCTGCACGACAAAAGCATAGCCTCGCTCAGCCCACCAATTGCCCATCTCGGCATAGCGCTCGGTGGCCCGGCCATAGGGTGTCCGTATCAGGACGACCGGCACGCGCTCATCCGTGCCCGGGCGGACGACGTCGGCCGACAATATGGTGCCGTCGCGCATCGGCACCCCAACATTATATTCGCGGATGATGGAGGGCTCATAACTCGCGCCAGTCAGTGCGAGAAGGGATGCAGCAGCCATCATGTTTCGAACTGGCGCACGCATCAGGGGCGACCTCCCATCGACTCCTTGCTGAACAGCCGCGTCAAGAACTGGAGCTGAACACGTGCCTGCGCTTCCTGGTTCTCGCGCTTCTGGAAGCCATGCCCTTCGTCGCCGGCGATGAGCAGCCACGCTTCTCCGCCCGTCGATCGAACCTTGTCAACGATGGCCCGGGATTCGCTGACCGGCACGCGGACATCATTGGCGCCTGCAACCACCAGCAGCGGCTTGCGCATCTTGTCCGCGTGAAAAACCGGGCTGATCCGGTCGAAGAAGTCGCGAATTTCGGGATCGCGTTCATCGCCATACTCCGCCCGTCTGCGGTCGCGCCGATAGCCTTCGGTATTTTGCAGGAAGGTCGTGAAGTTTGAGATACCCACGACATCGATCGCACCCGCGAGACGGTCGGAATAATGCGCAAGCGATGCCAGCGACATGAACCCGCCGTACGATTCCCCGTATACGACGACTCGTGATGCATCGAGATCGGGCTGCGCCTCGATCCAGTCCAGAAGCGCGCCGATATCCTTGACGGCGTCGAGACGGTTCAGCCCATCATCGAGGGCGAGATAGTCCCGCCCATAGCCGGTTGAACCGCGAACATTGGGAGCGACCACCACGGCGCCGAGCATCCGGGTCCACAGCTGATACTGCGCGTTGAACCAGCTGCGCTCCTGTGCTTCCGGCCCCCCGTGGATCGAGACGATCACGGGGCGTGGATCCCGGGGTGCCTTCACCGGCCGATAGATCAATGCCGGAATTTCGCGCCCGTCGAAGGACGGGAAACGAATGATCTCAGGCCGCGCAAGCTCCTCCTCGGCAAGTCCGCCCAATTCCGAGTAGGTCCAGCGCGTCAACCCCTGCGCGGCATCCCAGCTCCAAACATCCCCGCCGGCAGCCGTCGACAGCCCGATGCCGAGACGAGATCCGTCACCGGTGAAGGAGAGTTTGAACACCATGCCCTGCGGAACTGGGATCCGGTGCGCCCCTTGCGTATCCCTCAGATCAAGGATCGCCACCTGGGAGAAACCATCGACATTCAGTGAAAAGGCGATGCGATGACCATCCGGCGCGACGTCGAAAAGTTCGACATCCCAAGGGCTCTCGCCCGCAGGATAGAAGAGCTTGCCAGTGCGGGTGTCGAGTATCGCAAGCGAGCGAACCCCGCTGTCGCCGACGAGAGTCAAGGCGATGCGAACTCCGTCATCGAGAAACCGACCGTTCCGGAAGGCCGCCTCGGCGCGCTCAGGGAGGAGGCGCCGCGTCTGGCCCGAGCGACGGTCCAGCAACAGATATTGATTGCGCGCGATTGATTGGCGCTGTTCGATGAGGATGAGCCGGCCGTCACGGCTGATATCGACAGGCGCAACCGTTCCCGTGCCCAGGTAAGCAGCATGCCGCGAACCTTGCACGTCTACCTCCATTACCATGACATGAGCATCGGGCTGACCCGGTGTCAGCCGCGACCAGGCAAGCCAGCGTCCACCTGGAGAAAACACGAAATGTTCATTGCGTGTGCCGGGCTCGGTCACTTGAACCGCGTCGGTGTCGCTGGGTCCCAGATATGCCTGATAGGCTTCGTCTCCACCCCTGTCGCGCGCGAAGAGGAACTGCTCGCTTCCGGGGCGCGGGAGCGCGCCGCCCACCGGTTCATCACCGAAGGTGAGCTGCGTTCGCGCCATGCCCGGCGCCCGCACACGGTGGATCTGGTCGACGCGTCCAAACCGCGTCTGGATCAGCATCGACCCGTCGGCGAGCCAGCCCTGGAAGAAAGCCGTCCGCATCGCATCAAAGCGGCGCATCTCCTCGCTGCCCTGCAAATTCTCGAACTCGGGTATGCCATCGAATGTCAGCGCCCCTAGCTGTCGCATGGGCGGCGGCGATGCCATCGGCGGTTCGTGCGCCGCGCTCGAGGCGCATGGCGCAAGCAATAGCGCGGCCAGCAAGGTCAGTCGCATGTCCTACTCCCGCTCCAAAACGAGATGCTTGAAGTCGAAACTGAAATCTGCGGCAGGCGAGACGGGCTCAGCTCTCGCACCTGTTACTTTTCCGTCGATCACGCGGAATGCGAGATAGGCATCCTCCATACCTGGCTCGCGAAACCGGGTGCGAAATATGTCGCCGCCGACATGCTCAAGACCGCCTGACAAGAAGGGCGATCCATCGAACCGCACGGCAAGTCCCCTCCCCTCCTTACGGATCTCGACAAGTCCGAAGGCCTTGTCGATGTACCGGCCGGCATAGGATTCGAGAGGGACGCTTGCGGGGCCTTTCGGCAGGCGAGAGCGGGCCTCTTGCATTGCGGTATGGGCCGCGCGCCACATGCGATCATCCTCTGCTTTCTGAAGGGCTATCCAGTCTGGCGAGGAGCGGCCGAGATAGTGATCGAGGAGGAGCAGCTCACTTGCCCGCAGAAAACCGGATTCTTCCGAGTTGGTGAGGATGATGAAGCCAATATTCTTTTGCGGAACGAGCGTGACAAGGGCGACCCCGCCGAGCGTGCCGCCGCCGTGATAGAGAAGTTTTGTGCCATGATAATCGCGGACGAACCATCCGAGCCCATAGCCGCTGAAAATGGGATCCGCGGCGCGGAACGCCCCCTCACTTGGACGGATGCGCAGCGGCGTTTGCAGCGCATGCATCTCATGCGCGGCCTCCGCGCTGAAAAGCTGCCTACCATCGCGCATCCGACCGTCCGCAAGCTGCACTGACATCCAGCGCGCCATGTCCGAACCGCTCGCGTAAAGCGCTCCGGCAGCACCGTCGCCGTCGAGCCTATATATGCGGGGCAGCGGCGCGACGGGCCCTGTTCCCCGCATCGCTTCGCCGATCCGCGCGTGGGGCCAGGCCGGGGCAAGCTGTGCCGTCAGCGCGTCGTCCATGCCGAGCGGAGCGAGAAGGCGGCTCCGCACATATTGGGACCAGGACATTCCCGCGCGCCGTGCGACGATCTCACCCACCGCCGCATAGAGAAGATTGCTGTAACCGTAGCGGGACCGAAATCCGCGGGTCAGGGGAAGGTGGCGAAGCGCGGCAAGCTTTCGGTTCATCGGGATGTCGGTCTGGGGCCAAGACAGAAGGTCCCCCGCGCCCGATGCCAGGCCGCTGCGATGCGAGAGCATATCACGCAAGGTGAGTTCGCGCGTCACATAATCGTGCGCCATGCGCAGCTCGGGCAGATACCGGGTCGCCTTGTCATCCCAATCGAGCTTTTTCTCGTCGACGAGCTGAGCGACGGCGGCGGCGGCAAAGGATTTTGTGATCGACCCGATTGCAAAGCGCGTGTGGACGGATACGGGTTCGGATCCGCCGAGGCGCACGACGCCCATTGCCCGCTCGTAGATAATATCATTCCCCCTCACGACGACGACCACCGCGCCGGGTACTTCGAACTCTCGCGCTGCGCGCTCGATCAGTGCATCGAGAGGGTGCGGCGCCTCTCGCGCCAAGGCGCCAGGAGGAAGCGCGACGATCAGCAGGAGAAATGAGAAGCGCAAAAAGCGTCGCATGTCATGCCCCTCTTTCTTCTTCGGTGCGGGCAATCCAGCCAGACAGGGCAAGGCAAAGAAGCGCAGCGGCGCCGGCCACGGACGCGGTCAAGAGAAAGAAATGCCCCGCGGGCAAACTGGACCAAAAGGCGCCGATGATGCCGGAGAGGAAGCTGCCCGCGCTGATGGCGGCGAACCAGATCGCCATGACTGACGCTGCGATGCGGCGCGGCGCGAGGCGCCCAAAAAGACCGAGGCCGACGGGGAGGATATGAAGCTCACCGGCCGTGATGAGAAAAAAGAAAAGAAGGATCCAGGGCCAGGCGACCGCCGTTTGCTCCGCTTCGGCGAGAAAGGATAATGCGGCAGCGAGCAGGTAGGCGAGCGCCACCAGCCCCGCGCCGGCCGCCATACGGCGGCCCGAGGAGGCGAGGCGCGATCGCCTGTGCCACCACGCCAGCAGCAGAGGGGTCAGGAGGATGACAAGCAGGCCGTTCAACGACTGGAACCATGTCATCGGAATGACGAGATCACCGAGGCCCCGATCGGCGGATTCAATCCAGAGCGCAACGGTATTCCCAAGCTGTTCGTACGCGGCCCGAAACAGGATTACCACGGCAAGTACCGCAAGAAGCAAGGGCAGAACGCCCTTGCCGTTCGGAGCCGAATCCATCTCCACGAGCCTTTGAGGCGTGCTTTGAGGCAGATGTCTCTCGCCCGCGACATAGATCGCGAGACCCACAAGCATACCGATGCCCGCGAGTCCGAATCCCCAGTGCCAGCCGTATGTTTCGCCGAGATAGCCGCACGCCAGAGGTGCCAGGAAACCCCCGACGTTGCCCCCCATATAATAGATGCTGAAGGCGGTCTTCTGCCGGGCGTCACCCGCGCGATAAAGTCCGCCTATCTGGCTCGCTATACTCGGGACATATAGCCCGTTACCGAGGGCGATGAGTGCAAGCGCGACGAAAAAGGCGGGTTCCCACGCGAGAATGAGATGCCCCGCCGCCATGAACAGCGAGCCCAGCGTCACGGCATGGCGACGCCCGAGCCACCGGTCGGCGAGAATGCCCCCGACAATCGGTGTGAAATAGGCGGCCGCGACATAGGAGGCGTAGATGAGGGAAGCTGAAGGCTGCGAAAAGCCGAGCGTGCTGATCATGTAATAGATCAAAAGGGCGCGCATGCCGTAGTAGCTGAACTGCTCCCAGATTTCGGTTGCGACGAGAACGGCGAGGCCGCGGGGATGGCCAAGCAAGGGGCGCTCGCCCTCCCCCGGTCCCGTCGCGGCGGATACCGACGCGCTCAAGGCTGACCCCAGCGACACGCACCGGGCCGCACAAATCCGCCCGAATAATCGAGCCCGTCCGGAACATCGCTCCCGACGAGCAAGGGGCCATCGAGATCGACCACTTCGCAAAACTGCCCCACGACCATCCCGGGCGCCATTGCGCGCGACGTGCCGAGCATGTTTCCGACCATGATTTTAAGGCCCAGACTGCGTGCCTCCTTCGCCATTCGCAGCGCCTCCGTTAGGCCGCCCGACTTGTCGAGTTTGATATTGACGATCTGGTAGCGACCCGCGAGCGCGGCAATGTCCGCTGTCGTCTGAACGCTCTCGTCGGCGGCGAGCGGGATCGGCCAGCTCCGCCCATCGAGGACATCATCCTTCCCGACCGGCAGCGGTTGCTCGAGCATGTCGACCCGGGCCTCCTCCAGCGCCGGAACAAGCTCGTCCAGCGTCCTCAGGGTCAAACTCTGGTTGGCGTCCACTCCGATCCAGGCCCGCGGACGGACCGCACGGACGGCGCGCACCCGCGCAGCATCGAGACCATCGCCGGCTAGCTTGAGCTTGAGCGCGCGCGCCGACGGGATGGCGAGTGCAGCGGATGCCATATCCTCAGGGTCTGCGATCGAGAGCGTCTGGACGCAGGTGAGCGATTTCAGTTCGGAAAGTCCGGCTCTTTGCCACGCGGGCATTCCCGATCGCTTTGCTTCAAGATCCCATAAGGCACAATCGATCGCGTTGCGCACGCCCGAAGGTGGAATGCGCCGCTGCAATTCGTCCCTGCCGAGACCGTTTTCGAGGGCATCGCGCAGGCGCTCGGCGCGCGCGGGCATCTCGGCAACGCTTTCGCGGTGATAATAGACGCCGGCACCCTCCCCGACACCTTCGTGCGTCCCGTCGCTGACGCGCGCGACGAAGAGGTCGAGACTTGTCCAGACATGTCCGGCAAAGCGATAAGGTGTTTTAAATGGCCAGGATTCGACTGCAAAGGACCAGCGGTGTGCCATCATGCTGTGCTCCCGCCGGGCGCATGTGAGGCCGCGGGTCCTGTCATGACAGAGTGAGTTTGTACGGACACGTATAAAGCCTCCCAGTTCAAGGGCTAATCGAGAACGACGCCGTTTTCCGGCGCATTTCTCCTGACCGCCGCCGAATTTCGGCGCAGCACCTTTCTTATTCGCGTCGCGTACCCGGCTGCTGCGCGGAGAATGATGGCATGAGGCCAAGGCACGTCGCCGCGGCCAATCCCTTGCTTGAGGTTACGATGTTCGACTGGCTTTTGGATATCATTCGCGACCATGGCTATAGCGGCCTCTTCCTCCTGATGTTGCTCGAGAATATATTTCCTCCCATTCCCTCCGAGCTCATCGTGCCACTTGCCGGCTTTGCCTGCGCGCGCGGCGAGATGAATCCCGCAGCGGTCCTTCTGGCTGCCACAGCCGGAAGCGTCGCGGGCGCTTTGCCCTGGTACTATCTTGGACGGGCTTTCGGACGTCGGCGAACGATCTGGTTGATCAAGGTAGCTGGTTTCTGGCTCACCCTCAGCCTCGGCGAGTTTCGCCGCGCCAAGCGGCTCTTCGACCGGTTCGGATGGATTGCCGTCCTTTTCGGGCGCCTCGTACCGGCCGTCCGGACACTCATTTCTGTGCCCGCCGGCCTTGCCCCGATGCCGCTCGGCCGATTCCTCGTTCTGACCACGATCGGGTCGGCCGTGTGGAATATCATCCTCATCGTCGCAGGTTATATTCTCAAGGACCAATATGCCGAGGTCGAACATTGGGTAAATCCCGTCACCAAGGCGGTCGTCGTAGCGGTGATCGCAATCTATGTCGGGCGGCTTGCCATGAAGCTGTGGCAACGCCGCTTCGCTGCGGCGTGATGGTCAGACGTCCTCGTCAATGGCCACCGCCAGCCCCGTCTTGACCCGACTGAGAACGACCGACGTGCGGAATTTGCGAACCGCGCCATCCTGGAACATGAGGCGTTGCACCAATTCCTCATATTCCTCGATGTCACGGGCCGTCACGATCAGAATGAAGTCGCTATCGCCGGTGACATAATAGCATTGCTGAACTTCAGGCGCCGCCATCATGCGTCGCTTGAAATTGCTCACGACCTGGGCATTTTCGCGTTCGAGGCTGACCTCGACAATGAAGGTCGCCATCTGCCCGACGCGCTTGGGGTCGACGACGGCAATATCCTGAAGGATGATCTTCTCCTTGCGCAACCGCTTGGCGCGGCGCTGGATCGCCGAGGCTGAAAGACCGATCCGCTCAGAGAGGCGATCGGCGGAGATCAGATTATTCTCCTGGAGCGCGTTCAGTATCTGCCGATCCAGCTTGTCCAGTTCGATATCGCTCATAACCTCGCGCCGTTTTGATGCACCTGTGACAGAAAAATTGCCGTATCTTCGCACCGAGTCAAGCAAGCGCGCCGAAAATCGTGCATCGATCAAGCTATTTTCCTCATAGCCTATCTGTTACCGCAAAAGGGGAGACCGCATGCAAATCCATTTCAATGAACGGGCGTCGCGCGCGCCCTATTCGCATGCGGAGCAGGCCGTCACGAGCATTAAGGACGCGCGCGCGGCCCTCGCCGAAGTGCGCGGCTGGCCGGGTTATGCGATTACGCCGCTGCGCGACTTGTCCGGCACGGCAAGCGAGCTTGGCCTCGCCAAGGTGTGGATGAAGGACGAGACCCGCCGCCTTGGCCAGAATAGCTTCAAGAGTCTCGGCGGTGCCTATGCGGCCACGATGAAGGTCCAGAAAATTGCGGACAAGCGCGACATTACGTTGTGCACCGCCACCGAGGGCAACCACGGGCTTTCGGTCGCTTATGCCGCGCAGCGGCTCGGCTGCAAGGCCGTGATCTTCATGCAGGAGAATGCGTTGGACTATAAGGTCGCCGCAATAGAAGCGCTCGGCGCTTCGGTGGTCTTGTCGCCGGGCAATTACGACGATTCGGTGGTGATCGCGGCAACCGCCGCCGAGAAGAATGGATGGCTTCTGATTTCGGACACGAACGACGCGAGCGACCGGACCGTTCACCATGTCATGCACGGCTATGGAATCATGGCGCTCGAGCTGCTTGAGCAGTTCGCACCGGACGAGTTTCCGACGCATGTCTTTCTTCAGGCGGGCGTAGGCGGCCTCGCCGCTGGCGTCATCGGCGTGCTCAGCGAGCGACTGGGGACAGCGCGGCCGCATTTCATCGTCGTCGAGCCGGAAAATGCAGCCTGCGTTCTCGCGAGTGCCAAAGAAGGCCAGCCGGCCCAACTCGACGGTGACGTCTCGACGGTGATGCAAATGCTCGCGGTGGGCAACGCTTCCCCGGCAGCATGGCCCATCCTGTCGACCCGGGCCGATGCCTTCATCACAGTGCGGGACGAAGAAGCGATCGCTATCCGCGAGCGCCTCCAAAGCGGCGAACTTGGCATAGAACCGCACGACATCGGCCTTTCCGGGGTGGCCGGCCTTACCGGGCTCCACCGCCTTGTGAGCGGCGAGCCGGGGGCGGCCGAACGGCTTGGACTGGGCGCCGAAGCCCGGGTGCTGGTCTTCGGCACCGAGGCTGGTCCCGCACCCCGCGCCATCGTCGCCGACCCGGCCGAACAAACGGCCGTCTAATGGGGAGCAAGGATGGCGCCGAGGCGGTCAGGCGTGCCTTCGACGCGCTCGAGCGCCGGATAGCGGTGCCCTTTGCCGGCCGCTATGGTCCGGACCCGAACGAGATTGTCATCACGAACTGTCAGCTTAATCTCGCGCCCCAGGACCGCGGCCGATGCGATCGCCGAAGCGAGAAGCGCAGCTGAATAGCGCTCGCCGTCGACCGCAACAATCTCGGCGCCGCTGGTAAATCGGGCCCGAAACGCCGGCCCGTCCCAGCGCACCGATCGGATGGTTCCGTCGTGACCGACTACCATCCCGATCGAATGATTATGATCCGACTGCTTGGCCTCGGCTTCGGACAATTGCTGAAAGACGCTGGGGTGCTCGCGATAGACAGTCCGGTAGCCCGACCCATCGAGCACGCGAAGCCGGTCGCCTCCACTATTGTCGAGGCGGGCTCGCAACCAGACCTTCCAGTCGTGCGGCCAGACCTCGCCAAGCGCCTCGGCGATATCCTCGAAACGATATGTGCTGGTGGGCCTGCGCCCGGCGCTACCTGCAAAGAAGGACCGCATGAAATCATCGAGTGAACGGCGTCCGTTCGAGAGCTCGCGGATCAGAAGGTCCGCCTCGAGCCAGAGGAGCAGACCTTCATCATAATAGTCGCGCACCGAGCGCTGATAGTCGGGCCAAGGCAGTGGGCGCTGGGTCGAAAGGAGTGCGCTGTTGGTGGTGTCCTGGAGGGGACGCCAGCTTCGCCCGGGCAGTTCAGCATAATGGGCGTGCGTCAGGGCCAGAAAATCACGAGCTTCCTCGTTGGACAGCAGTCCCGCACGGGCGGCAACGACGAGCGCATAATAGGTTGTCAGCCCCTCGTAGACCCACAAAAGCTCATTGCGGGTCGGAGTATTGAAGTCTGCGGTGAACGTCAGGTGGGGACGCCGGAACTTCCCGTTCCAGGCGTGCAAATACTCGTGCGGCAACAGCATGCGCGTCCAGGGAAGCGCGGCCCAGCGGGCGAAGTAACCCGGGCTCGACCGGTTCTCGCTCGATCGCTCATGCTCGGTGCCACCCGGCGGTATCTTGTCGCTGAGCGATAAAAGGAAATGGTAGCGGTCGAAGGGGCGCGTTCCGAACAGGCGATCGCACTGGCGGACGATTTCCTTGTGCGCCGCTATTTGCTCTGCGGTCGCTTTTACCGCATCGGACCGATCGCTGAATATCTCGAGATAAACGGGCTGGTGCCCCTCATCGAGCAAATAGCGCTGGTGGTACCTGCTGGCGTAGAGCGGGGAGTCGACAAGATCGGCAACGCTGGTGGCTGAAAACCGGATCGCATCTCCATCCGCTTTGGAGGTCATCGCCGTCGACCAGGCCCAACCCTCGGGGAGACGAATGCTGGCTTCTATGCTTATGCGGCGCACATAATGGCCGGCCGGGTAAAAGAGCAGTCCGTTCCATGGAAGGTTGAGGAAATCGCGCGTGAAGATCACGCGACCTTGCTTCGCATCGAGAGGGGTCAGAAGCTCATATTCGAGCATGATCGAACGGACCCCTTCGGGAACGTCGACATCGAAGGCGGCCATCTCGACGGGGTCGCGCCGCCAGGCCAGTGTCTTTCCGCCTCCGGTTACGCGAAGTCCGGCAAGATTCTGCAGCGGCCCGCGCGGCGCATGATTCCCGGGCATCCACAAAGGGTAAAGAAGGGTGATGGTTTCGCCGCCGCGAACGGGAATGATCTGGCGCGCGCGAAGGATACGCTGCTCCGCGTTGCGGGCATCGATCTCCAGTTGGAGCGTCCCTGGATAGGGCGTATCGCTTGGAATGGCGCGAGCAGGTGGGAATGGCACCTGCATCGGCTCGCCCGCCGCAGCGCCGCTTGGTACGGTCAGGCTCGCTGCCGCCAAAAGTATCCATCGTTTCTCCGGGCGCATCCTAAGCTTGCTCCATCATGCGTTTGACTGACCTGGCCGGGACACTTTGCCTGACCGCTTGTTCGGCCCGCGCGGCAATCCCAAATCGTTGCCGATCACGCGAAGCCCATGACAGATCCCTCGCCCCTCCGTGGGAATCCAGCTCGCACCGAGCCATGCCCGGTGGCACAAAGTTCCCGATGCGGCGCGGCATCGAACCGGGATCGATCGCGCCTTCGGCACCATCGTCGGCGATCGCCAGGCGATCACGCTCGCCCGCCACGCGGACCCGCTTTCTGCACATAATGTTCGGCAAAGCCATCGAAGATCGCATCGCGATCGAGGCGATGCGTGCGGTAGAGGTCCTCAAGACTTCCTGTTTGACCAAATTCCGTAACACCCAAGGGCGTCACGCGATGGCCGCGCACGCTGCCCAGCCAGCTCAAGCTTGCCGGCGCCGCATCGCAAAGGGTTACGAGGCACGCCGTGCCGGAGAGCGGCGCGAGAAGCCGGTCTATATGACTAGGCCCAGGGTCAGCCCCCGCCCAACGCGCAGCGCGCGCCCGGGCCCACTCGTCGTGAAGGCGCTGGGGCGAGGTGATGACGAGCAAGCCTATTCCCGCGATGTCATCGACGAGTTCTGCCCAGGCTGCAATCGCCTCGGGAACAAGCGCCCCCATTGCAACAATCGCTCCCTCCGTCCCGTCGCCGGGAGGCCGGAGCCAGTATGCGCCCGCGAGAGCCGCATCGCGCCAATGGTCGTCGAGACGGTGCGGCTGCTGCAGCACCCGGGTACTCAGCCGAAGATAAACTGATCCCCCGTCGTCCGCCTGCAGATGATTGAGGCTCCATTCGAAAATTGCAGCGAGTTCGTCGGCATAGGCCGGCTCGAACATGGTGAGACCAGGCTGCCCCATCGCGATCAGCGGAGTGTTGATCGACTGATGGGCGCCGCCCTCGCGGCCGAGAGTCAGTCCCGAGGGCGTCGCGACCAGAAGGAAGCGCGCGTTCTGATAGCATCCGTAGTTGAGCGCATCGAGACCACGCGCAATAAACGGGTCATAGACAGTTCCGACCGGAATGAGCCGCGCCCCGAACAGAGGCTGCGAAAGGCCAAGGGCGGTCAGCAGCAGAAAGAGGTTATTCTCCGCAATACCGAGCTCGATATGCTGGCCAGCGGGATTGCTTCCCCATTTCTGCGGCGAAGGAACCTGGTGACGCCGAAATACATCTTCAACCTTCTCCCGGCGGAAAAGTCCTCTCTGGTTGACCCATGGCCCAAGGTTCGTGGAGACGGTGACATCAGGGGAGGTGGTGACAACCCGGTTCGCGATCGGATGCCCCGATCGGGCAAGATCGTTCAGCAATTTCCCGAAAGCGCCCTGCGTCGACTGCGCCTCGCGTGCCGTATCGAAGCTTGGCGCGGCAATTGGGGGGCAGATTACCGCCGACGTGCGCGCGGCGAGCGCGGATCGTTCGAGCAAACCCTGAAGTGCGGCCGCGACATTGTCGCCGAGACCCGCGAAGGCTTCCCATTCCTCGCCTTCGGCAATCCCCATCGATCGGCGCAATTCGTCGATCTGCGCGCGCGTCATCAGCCCGGCGTGATTATCCTTGTGTCCGGCCAGCGGCAGCCCATATCCCTTGATCGTATAGGCAATAAACAAGGTCGGTCGGTCATCGTCTGCGTCGGCAAAGGCCTTCGCGATGGTTTCGGGACAATGGCCGCCAAGGTTGGTCAGGAGGCCAGCCAGTTCGTGGTCGTCGAAGCTTTCGACCAGGCTCTGCGCCTGGCGGTTGTCGCCAAGATCCGCTCTGAGCCGCTCGCGCCACGCCGCGCCGCCGCTGTATGTCAGGGCCGCAAAATCAGCGTTGGCGCAATTTTCGATCCAGTCCGCGAGGGCCGCGCCGCCGGGCCGTTTGAAGAGCTCGCGCTGGCGATTACCGTGCTTGAGCGTGATGACCCGCCATCCGCATGTTTCGAAAATATCGTCGAAGCGACGAAACATGCGGTCCGCTGTGGTGGCATCGAGCGACTGCCGATTATAATCGACGATCCACCAGCAATTGCGCAGCCCATGCTTATAGCCTTCGATGAGGCATTCGTAGATGTTCCCCTCGTCGAGCTCGGCATCGCCCAGAAGGGCGATCATGCGCCCCGCTGAGCTACCGGGGAAGATATCATGGGCGAGCAGATAATCCTGAACGAGGCTGGCAAAGGCCGTCACCGCAACGCCAAGCCCTACGGAGCCGGTAGAAAAATCGACCGGAATGCGATCCTTGGTGCGGGATGGATAGCTCTGCGCTCCGCCGAAGTCTCGAAAGCGCTTCAACTGGTCGAGGCTTTGCTGCCCGAGCAGATAATGAAGCGCGTGGAGGAGCGGGGCTGCGTGCGGCTTTACGGCAACCTTGTCTTGGGGACGCAGTGCGCAGGCATAGAGCACGGCCATGAGGGTGGACATGGACGCGCAGGACGCCTGATGCCCACCGATCTTGATGCCGTCGCTGTTGGGACGAAGATGGTTCGCGTGGTGAATTGTCCAGCTCGAAAGCCAGCGCAGGCGGGCATCGAGCGCTCCAAGCAGATCATAAAGCTCGGCCGCATCGCTCGCTTCACGTTCGGTGGACCTTGCAGATTGCAGGAGTTGGCGTTTCATTTCTCCACGTTAAAGCCTCGCTTGGGCAAGCTCCCCGCGATTTATCTCCCGCTCGCGCAGAATCGCCGCACGAAAGGGCTGGTCTGCACCGGATCACGCAGCGCAGCGCGATTTGCATCGCACGAACCGCCCTCGATGGCGCCCATGCTCGCGAAATTGCGGCGGAGGGAAGCCCGGTTTCGCGCAAAATGCGCGCGGGTCACAGAATAAGATCCCGTCGACCGAAAATCCCGGAGCTTTCATGATACGATCCATCCTCCTGTCGACCGCGCTTCTCGGAGCCCTGCCCTTCTCGCATGCGGCCGAGGAAGCCGGCCCGTCGCTCGTCTACGACGGTGTTCCGTCTGTCCCTCCGAGCATCGAAACCGATCTAAAGATGTATCAAAACAGCCGCTCGGCAACCTTTCAGGGCTGGACCGACGACGGCGGCCTGTTGATCCGAACACGCTTCGGCGAGACAGCGCAGCTTCACAGGGTCGCAGACCCCGGCGCCGCAAGAGAGCAGATCAGCTTTTTTGAAGAACCGGTCCGCAACGCGACGTCAGCCCCCCTCGGAGACCAGTTTATATTCGCAAAGGACGATGGCGGGCGCGAACTCTACCAGGGATATCTGGTCCAGCGGAACGGCGCGCCTGCGCTCATTACCGAGCCCAACACGCGCAACGATGCCTTCACCTTTTCTCGCGACGGCAAGCGCATCGCGTGGACACGCGCGACGCCCGGGCAAGCCGACTGGGACATCATGCTGATCGAGGGGGGCGACATAAGGACGCGCCGCGTCGTCGCCACGGGCCCCGGCGTGATCGCTCCCCTCGATTTCTCGCCCGACGGACGCAGGATTCTCCTCCACCGCTATATTTCGGCAACCGCCTCGGAGCGCTATATTCTCGACCTAGACAGCGGCAAGACCACGCAAATCAATCCGTCGCAGGCCGAGATATCCTACGTTGGCGGGCGCTTCACCCCCGACGGAAAGGGGGTGTTGGTGCTTTCGGACGAGGGTTCGGAGTTTACGCGCCTGATCCGTGTCGACGTTGCGACCGGACAATCGGCCTTCCTTTCACCGCCGGATCTGGGATGGGACGTCGAGGGATATGATCTGACAAAGCTCTCTGCGTTCGACGTTTCGCCCGATGGCCGTCTCCTCGCCTATTCGGTCAATGAAGATGCACGCTCGCGCATGGTCATCATCGATCTCGTCACGGGTCGCGCGCTTCCGGCCCCGAAGCTTGGCGATGTGGTCCTGCGCAAGCTGCGCTTTTCGCCCGACGGCACGAAGATCGGCATGACCCTATCGGCGGGCGATGCCGAGTCCGATGTCTGGACATGGGACTGCAAGCTAAAGCGACTTGACCGCTGGACCTTCAGCGAGATGGGCGGTCTTGTATCAGAGCGATTGCCGAAAACCTCGATCGAGCGATTTATATCCTTCGATGGCCGGTCGATTCCTGCGATTGTTTACCGGGGCAAGTCGGCGGCTCCGGGCAAGCGCCCGGTTCTGATTGTCGTGCATGGCGGGCCCGAAGCCCAGATGCGCCCGACATTCGATGCGACCTTTGCCTATTTTGTCGACAAGCTCGGCGCCGTGATCGTGGCACCGAATATCCGCGGCTCGACCGGCTATGGGCGCAGCTTCACCAATCTCGACAACGGTCTGCAGCGTGAAGACGCAGTGCGCGATATCGGTGCCCTTCTCGACTGGATCGCCCTGCAAGCCGATCTCGATCCGTCGCGGGTGGTCATTTATGGTGCATCCTACGGAGGCTATGTCACACTGGCCGCGCTGGCCCATTATGGCGACCGCCTCGCCGGGGCGATCGACGAGGTCGGAATTTCGAACTGGACCTCCTTTCTCCAAACGACCGAAGGGTACCGGCGCGATTCCCGGCGGGCTGAATATGGCGATGAACGCGATCCGCGCATGCAGGCGTTCTTCGAACGCATTTCGCCGCTCAACATGACCGAGCGGATGACCAAGCCGCTCCTCGTCATCCAGGGAGCTAACGACCCCCGCGTCCCCCGCAGCGAAGCCGAGCAGATTGTCGCCAAGCTCCGTTCGTCCGGTCGCGACGTCTGGTATCTGCTTGCCATGGATGAAGGCCACGGGTTTCGCAAGAAGGCCAACCAGGACGCCGCGGCGGCCGTGCAGACTATGTTCCTGCGCCGCGCCTTCGGTCTCGATCCCGCGAAGGCGGAGTAGCGCCACACTAGAATCCGGCGCCTTCGCGCTTCTTGAGCAGGGGATCGTCGGCGCCTTCGACCCCGACGAGAGACAGGACGGTGAGCGCGACGCGCTGAGCGCCAAGCCAGGACGCCTCCGGCTTGTACCATTCGCCAAGCGAGTGAAAATCGCCCCCGTCGCCGCCACCCGGCAAGGTGACCGCAGGAATGCCCTTTGCGATCGGGACATTGCTGTCGGTACTGCTGTTCACAAGAGTCGGCTTTTGGCCGCCGATCGTTGCTGCGGCGAGCGCGACCTTGACGATCGCGGCATCGTCGGGCGTCGCACCGCCGGGCCGGTCGCCAATGAGGGTTCGCGTGGCGGTAATCTTGGCCGATCCCCACCGCTCATTCTCCGCATCCACGCCAACATCGACCGCCGCCATGACCTCGGCTTCCAGGACCTTCAGATGCGCAGCGCTATCCGACCTCAGATCGATTTCGATGGCGGCCTCGCCCGCGATCGAATTGACCGAGGTTCCGCCCTTCGCGACCCCTACGGTGAAGGTCGTCCGCGGCTCGCGCGGCGGCCTGAGATCGCCGATGGCAGCGATGACGCGCCCCATGGCGTGGACGGCGCTCGGTCGACCGAAATCGATGAAACTGTGTCCGCCCTCGCCCGCAAAGTCGATCCGCCAGCGGCGGCTTGCCGTGCCGCGCGAGACGATCCGTGAAAGATCGATCCCGTCGACAGAAATGAACCCGTCGATATCGGAATGATCGCGAAGGATCGCTTTGACTCCCCGCAGATCTCCCTCCCCTTCCTCACCGACCGTGCCCACAAACAGGATGTCTCCGATCGTGGTCGTACCCGTTTCCTCAAGAGCGCGCGCAACGGCAATCACCACGGCGAGCCCCCGAGCATCATCGGCAAGGCCCGGGCCATACAGGCGGTCGCCGCGCGCCTTCACTTTGACGTCGGTGCCCTCGGGAAAGACCGTATCGAGATGGGCTGACAGGATGAGGGCCGGTCCCGAGGGAGAACCGATGCCAGGCCTGCGCGCGACGACATTGCCCTCGCCATCGATACGGGCGTCGAGGCCGATCGCGCGGAGACGCGCTTGAAAATCGCGTGCGCGCCGTGCTTCCTTGAAAGGGGGCGCCGGAATTTCGGCGAGTTCGCGCTGTTCGCGAAGGCTAAGATCGTCGTGCCGTCTTAGATGATCAAGGACGAGGCCGATCGAGGGCAGGGAAGAGAGGGAAATGACCCTGTCCTCGATCGAGCGTTCGCCCGCATGCGCGCCCGCGCAGCAGATAAGAATGGCCACCGCAAGACAGGACAGACGTGACCCGGCCATATGTCATGCTCCACTGACCCACGGTGGCGGGACGGCGCGGCCGTCCCGCCGGGTTGAGGTTCAATATTTGAACCGAACGCCGACAGTGTAGGCGCGACCGATCACGTCATAAAGCCCGCTTCCCTGGATCGGAATCTGGAAATCCTGCGGGTGGACGGGCGGGTCGGTGTCGAAGAGATTGTTGATGACCCCGTAGAGCTGGACCATCCGGTTGCCACTTCTCAGAACATCGAGGCTCGCCGAGGCAGTCACATAGTAGCGCGCTGCAATCTTGTTGTTTGCAAGGTTGAGAGCGCCATCCTTGTTATAGTCGATATTATACTTGCCGGCGCTGATGAACCGCCCGCCCAGATAGGCACTGAAGGGGCCTTTTGCGTAGGATGCGTGGGTCGAGAACTGCCAGTTCGGCTGGCGGAAACTGCTGTTGTTTCCATTCTCGCCCACGCGGTCGATCTTCGCGATTGTCGTGGTCTGCGAAAGTTCGGTCGGATGCGTTGCAACGACCCCGAGGCTCACATCGCCGCCGAGCGCCGCGAACTGGTATCGCGCCTCCACGTCCCAGCCCGTCGAGCGGAACTGGTTGATATTGACATTGGTACCGCGCAGCTCGGTTGGTATCCCATTGGTAAAGGTGAAGAGGGCACAGATGTCCTGGATTCCGTCGGTGCACGCGTCGATCAACTGCTGCGGCGTGCCTGCAGCCGCGGCGATCGCCCCCTTCAACTTGATATCGTACCAATCGACCGACAGCTGGAAGCCCGGAAGGAAAGACGGTTCGATCACGCCGCCGAGAATGAGCGTGTCGGCCTTTTCCGGTCTCAAATTGATGTTCCCGCCGCGGATGCGCGGAAACTGGATGGTCGTCCCATTGGTGAACACGCTAACCGTGGCGCGATTGCCCGCGGTGAAGAGCTCGTTGACATTGGGCGCGCGAATGTCGCGCGATCGCACACCGCGCAGACGCAGACCATCGAAGACCGTCCAGGTCGCGCCAATCTTCCATGTGGTGGCTTCGAAATCGCGTTTTGCCGTGCCCGGCGCCGGGAATGTCACCGGTCCCTTCGCGGTATAGAAGGAATGACGGATCGCGCCGAGCAGTTCGAGCTTCCTTGCAATCGGCGAGTCAGAAAGAAGCGGAACGACGGCTTGGCCATAGAGTTCGGTCACGCTGACCTTTCCGGTGAGCGCCGAAGCGGTCTGGCCGAGAAAGAAGCCACCGGTCTGCGATACGGGATCGGATATCTGGCTGATCTTGTCGCTCCGATACTCGGCCCCGAAGGCGACTGATACAGGCCCCGCCCAGGTCACAAAGGGATCGCCGGTCACGTTGAGCGAGCCGACATGTTCTACGATGCGTGTCCGGCGGGTGGCATCGCCATGGATATAATCAAGCGCGGCCTGATCGGGTGCGCCGTAGCCGAACAGGTTGAGCGGGCGACACGCAGGATCGTCGTTCGTGGTCACCGCATCGGCGTTGATCCGACACGTGGCGACATTTCCAACGAGAACCGAGTCGACAGCATTGAGAAGCCGCGCGGAGTAGATGGTATCCTTGGCCAGCGCGTCCTCCGTACTGCGGCCATATTGGTAATAGGCTTGCCATTTGAACTTGCCGAGATCGCCGCGCACGCCCGCAACGGCGCGAATGGTTTCGAACACACTCTTGCCCTGCACGAAACCGAAATCGGTGTTGTAGCGCCCCATCTTGAAGCTCGTTTCACCGGCGCCGAGCATTTGGGCCCGGATGCCACCAGGGAGGAACGCGTTATCGATCGAGATGGTGAAGGGCGCGCCGAAGATTATCCCGGCATCATGCGCGAAAGCGGTCGGCGAGCGGCCAGTGATGTTCGAATAGGATCCCTCGGCAAAGAGCGTTACGGCATCCGATACGTCGAACGAGAAGCGGCCAAAGCCCGCATAGCGTTCAACGGGCTGCTCGATCGGAACATAAAGACCCGGCGCGACGCCCGAACCGCCCGACATGCTTTGCCCCGGTACTGTTGCCCCTGTGGGTGAAACCGCGAACGAGGCTGGGTTGAAATACTGCCCGGGCACGAAGGGCTGCGATACGCCGCCAGGGCCGAACTCGGTACCGCGCGCCACGCCGCTCAGGATAAGCCCGCCGAGCGTTGCGGTGGACGAGCGGAAGTCGGGTGCAAGAATGAACTGATATTGCCCGTTTCCTGGCGCGTAGGCCGGGTTGCGGATCAGGCCATATTGCCTGGCAGCCCAGTCGCGGTCGGACTGCTGGAGGATGCCCTCGTTGCGATACCATTCGCCGCCAATGAGAATGCGTGCGCGATCGTCGGCAAAGGAAGCTCCCCACGCGAGCGAGGCGAGATAATTCGCATGATCACCCTCGTCCGCGATCCCTGCCTGGACATTGCCTTCAAAGCCTTCGAGACGATCCTTGAGCACCACGTTGATGACGCCGGCGACAGCATCCGAACCCCAGTCGGCGGATGCGCCGCCCGAGACGATCTCGACGCGCTGGATGAGCGAACTGGGGATGACGTCCACATTCATCCCGGTACCCGTCGAGCTTGGCACGTGACGACGACCATCCACCAGGATGAGCGTGCGGGTGCTTCCGAGCCCGCGAAGGTTGAAGGTCGTTCCGGCCACACCCGAATAGCCCTGGGTGAAGGCGGTCGGGCTGTTCAGCTCGCTCTGGGTCGGCATCAGCTTGCTGAGCTGGCCAACGCTTGTAATGCCATTATTCTTGATCAGCGTCTCATCGAGCACGGTCGTTGGGTTCGGTGCGTCGAAGCCCTCGCGGCTGACGCGCGCGGAGGCGGTGACGACGATGTCGTCCTCTCCTGAGGACGGCACCCCGCCCGGTGTTTGGGCCAGCGCCGGCGCCGATGCAGCGAGCAGTGCGCCATAGGCGCAGCTGCGAAGCAGATAGCGACTGAATAATCTGGTGTCGGTCATGTCCAAATCCCCCTTCATGGTTTCATGAAGTTAGGATGCGCCGAGCGCAATGTTACGCGAACTCTTGCCATCCAGCGCGGAAGATTCGCGCATGGGACGCGTCTTGCGCATTTTTTCCGCACGGCGCTTCACAGGCTCGCACCAGCTTCGCGCCTGGACGATGGCGTCGCGGACGGGCGCACGTCGGGCACGGAACGGGCACGATTTCGCGAACCGGCGCGGGGCATGACACCCGCGACCGGCCGGCCGCGGCCATCGACCAGCTCTGCCGAGCGCACCGCGGGGAGCGCCTCGATCCGAGCGAGAAGCTCGTGCGAGATGGCGGTCCCGCGTCCATCGAAAGTAATGTCGATCTGCTGCCATTTACCCTCGCGCAGGATGGCCACGTCGACCGGGCGGATGGTCCCCCGGCTGAGCCCTCCAAGAATGCGCTCGAGGAGCGTCGGATCCGGGCGAGCTTCCACCCGAAGATAAACGAGCCGCTCGCGCGGACATTTGCCCGCTGCCAGCGGGCGCAAGTTGCGATGCCCACCGATCATGCGAACCACAGCTTCGGCCGTTTTCCCGCCCAGGGCCGCGCCGCTTCGAGCTGCAAGGCCAGGCTGAAGAGCAGGGCCTCTCCTCCGGTTGGAGCACAGAATTGCGAGCCGATCGGCAGGCCCTTGCGCGTCCAGTAGAGCGGGACACTCATCGCGGGGCTGCCCGCGACATTGTGATAAGGCGTAAAGCCAGCATAATGGATGAGGCGCTCCATCAATGCGTCGAGCGTCTGAGTGCCCGACAGGTGACCGAGCGGCGGAGGCGGGGTGAAGGCGACCGGAGACAGCACGGCATCGAGCTTGGCCCCGGCAAACCAGGGATCATAGGCGGCGGCGGCCTCCTTGAGGCCGGCAACGGCCTCTCCCAACTTTTCCTGGGGCGTCTTTGCGAACAGGTCTGCAAGGCCCAATGTGAAAGGCTCAAAAAGTTCGCCGAGCGGCCGATCAGGCTGCGCCTTTTTCGCCTGCGCGGTGACCGCAGCAGCGCCGGACGACCAGAAAAGCAGGAAGTCCTGGAAGAACTTTTCCCCTATCGGCCATTTCGCCGGCACAATTTCGTGACCAAGATCGCCGAGCAACTTTGCCGTACTGAGGACAGCCTTGCGGACGTCTGGAGCCGGCGCGGACCCGTCGAAGGTGTTCGCGACGAGACCGATCCGCAGCCGCCGCCGCAGCGGCTCCGTGATCTGCCCGACGGGCGCAAATCGGGCGCCGGAGCCGCTATCCTCGGTGAGTGCGAAAATGCCGGCAGAATCGCGGACGCTTCGGGTCAGGACATGGTCCGCGCTGGTGCTCGTTGCGTCGATATCGTTGCGCGTTCCGAGCATTCGTCCGCGCGAGGGCTTCAAGGCAAATAGGCCGCAGCAGGATCCAGGAATTCGAAGCGATCCCCCGCCGTCGCTGCCGTGGGCCATGGGGACGATTCCCGCTGCCACGGCAGCGGCGGCCCCGCCTGAAGATCCACCGGCCGAGCGAGTGGGATCCCACGGATTGCGCGTCGGGCCGCCTGCAACGGGCTCAGTCGTGGGCAGGAATCCAAACTCGGGCATCGCGGTTTTCCCGAGCACCACCAGCCCCGCCCGATTGAAGGCGTCGGTGTAGACGCTCTGGCGGCTGAGGGGCGGGCTGTCTCGCCGCGAGCGCGACCCTGCACGCGTCGGGAGGCCGATGTAGGAGAGCTGGTCCTTGATCAGGAACGGGACGCCCCCGAAGGGACCCGCGGGCACGCCATCCCGGACCTTCTCCATCGCCCGCTCAAAGTCATGAACAGTCAGGAAGTTGAGCACCGGCTGCGCGGTCTCGACCATCGCCACCGCATGTTCGACGGCCTCCTTTGCTGAAAGATATCCCTTCCGGATATCTTCAGCGAGCTGGGTCGCATCGCGCCATTCGGGTTCCCTAGCCGCGAGTGCGGGCTTTGCCACGAGAGACGCACCGACTGTGGCGGTCGAGGCAAGAAAATGACGACGTGATGGATTCAGCATGAGATTCCCCTTCTTATGTGCGAATCCTATCAAAGGGACGAGCAGGAATTCGGCGTTTTGAAGGGGCGCTGCGCCGGAAAAGGGCCTCATGACAGGCGTTGACATGTACGAAGGGAGCCTTGCGTACCGGACAGTGCCCGTCATTCTAGGGCCCGCCCGATCTCGTCACCGCTTAAACGTCTTTGGCAGAATGCTTTGAAGGTTTGTGTCTGACTCTGTACGGGCTCGCGATCGGATGCTTTGGTCGTTGTGCGCGCAGCTTCTGCGCCCGGCCGACCACATATAGGCAGGCCGTGAGGATCTGGATCACGATGAATTACCGCCATAGCTTTCATGCCGGCAATAGCGCCGATGTCGTAAAGCACAGCCTGCTGATCGCCCTCGTGAGGGCCTTGCAGCATAAACCGGGCGCGCTGACCCTCATCGACACCCATGCCGGCTGCGGGCTCTACGACCTTGGCGGTGAGGACGCCCAGCGCACCGGCGAGGCTAATCAGGGCGTGCTAAGGGTTTTTGCCAAGCCGAGCCCCTTTCTGGAGGAGTACCGCGCCGCCGTAAGGGCGGAAAATACGGGTGCCGAGCCTCGCTACTACCCCGGATCGCCGCGAATACTGGCGCAGCTTTTACGTCCGCAGGATTTTCTCATCCTCAACGAGAAGCACCCCGAAGACGCCTATGCGCTTCGCGGCGCGATGCGCGGCACATCCGCCGCTGTGCATCAGCGCGATGCCTACGAGCTTTGGCTGGCGATGTTGCCGCCGCGAACTGCGCGCGGCGTTG